>Ga0307372_10000694_pt1 | contig 59040 bp, 45 predicted proteins | sample OX1MG_FD_202533 | JGI IMG/M metagenome (GOLD analysis project Ga0307372, IMG submission 202533) | Soil microbial communities from Risofladan, Vaasa, Finland - OX-1 | ecosystem: Environmental > Terrestrial > Soil > Coastal area > Acid sulfate soil | place: Finland: Risofladan, Vaasa | collected... | reverse complement strand
GCTCCACCGCCACCACCGCTCCGGTGTCCATGTCCACCGCGTGTTCGGCCTTGTGCGCGATGTGTGTGCTGCCGTCCTTCATCTTGGCAATGCGGCCGTCGCGTTCATGCGGGTTCACCCACTCGGCATTCGAGCCTTTGCCCTGGCGCTTCCGGTCCAGCCGCGCCAAGTCTTCCCGTGTCGGCGTTTCGATCCCGCTGGCCTTCGCCAGCCCCAGCAGAAACTCCTGGTATCCCGCGCCCGTATCGCGCCGCACGATGCTGCGCATCGCCGCGTTGGCCTCCAACGTGGTCGCGTCGATGCCCAGGGTTTTGCCCTTGACTAGACCGGCCTCCGCCAGCCGCTCCAGGATCCAGGCGAAGATCTCGTGATGCGTCTCGGCGTCAACCAACCGCCGGGTGCGCGAGATGGTCGAATGATCCGGCCCGGCCTCGTCCACCGACAACTGCAGAAACGACCGCAGCGACAGCGAATCCGCCGCCCGCCAGGCGATGCCCCGCTCCGAGTCGATGCCCTCGAAATAGCCCAGCATCAGCAGCCGGAAATACATCCCCGGCATCAGCCCCCGCCGCCCCACCTCGTTGGCATAAAACCGGGCGCACCGCTGTTCGCAGAACTCGTCAAACCGCTGCTCCCCCAGGAACCGATTGAGACGCTGGTAAAACGGGTGGCCCGCCGTCCGCGGCAAATCCGCCGCCGCCACCCACAACGACTCCTGCTTCCGCCGCTTCTCCCGCTTCCCCATGGCCATGCCTGCTACTACGAAATCACCGCCTCGCCGGGCTCACGCCCGCTTCCAAAAAAGTCGCCGTTTCACCACGGGCTGATAGATCGTCGGCGCGCCGAAGGAAACCTCCCATTTGGGTGAAGCGCGGTTGGGGGTTCGATCCGATCCACGGATCGGTTGAAGCCACTCCGGCGGTTGCCACTCCGCTCTCCGCCGCTTTGGCCAAGGCAGCCTGAGCGGGCGGCGCGGCCCACCACGGAAAAAGTTCCGCCCAGAAGCCTCGGGCGCGCGGCTGCCCCGATGCCCAACAGGGCCGAAGCGAGCCCGGAAATCGCATCCTGAGGCTCTGGCGGGCGGTTTTGGACGGGACTGCGGGGGGGGGGGGGGGCAGTTCTGAACCGCCCTATCTCCAATCCCCCGTGGCCCATCGGGCCACAGGTGACTGGCAGTATACTCCCCGCTCCGACTTATCTAAATCGGCCCCGCGCCCCCCCCCCCGAACGGGCGGCCCGGCCGCCCGCGGCCGGCCGCGTCCGTCAGGCGTTGATGGTCAGCCCGTAAATGTTGTTGGCGGCGTCCAGCATCGCCTCGTACACCGTCGGGTGCGCGTGGATGGTCTCCATCAGCTCCTCCGCCGACGCGTTCAACTGCAGCGCCAGCGTCGCCTCCGCCACCAGTTCCGTCACCACCGGCCCGATCATGTGCACCCCCAGCAGCGTCCCGTCCTTGGCGTCCGCCAATATCTTGATGAAACCCTCGTGCATCCCCAAGATGGTCGCCTTGGAGTTGCCCACAAACGGGAACTTGCCCACCTTGTACGTCAACCCCTGCGCCTTGGCCGCCTGCTCCGTCAGCCCCACGCTCGCCACCTGCGGCTCGCAGTAGGTGCAGTTGGGCACGCGCGTGTAGTCCATCGCGTGGGTGGCCCTGCCGGCCATATGCGCCACCGCCACCATACCCTCGGCCGAGGCCACGTGCGCGAGCTGGGGCGAGCCGGCCACCACGTCGCCGATGGCGTAGAGGTTCGGCTCGGCGGTGCGCATATAGCCGTCGGTCTGGATGAAGCCGCGCTCGAACCGCACCCGGGATTTCTCCAGGTTGAGCCCGCCCGTGACCGGGGCGCGGCCCACCGCCACCAACAGCTTGTCGGCCTCGATCTCCTGCGCCTTGCCGTCGGCGCCGCTGTAGGTGACCTTGACGCCGGTGGCGGTCCGCTCCACCTTCTCGAATTTGGCCGAGGTCTGGATGTTGATCTTCTGCTTCTTCAGCGACTTCTCCAGCTCGCGCGAGATCTCCTCGTCCTCGATCGGCACGATGCGCGGCAGCATCTCCAGGATCGTGACCTCGGTCTCGAACCGCCGGTAGATGGAGGCGAACTCCACCCCCACCGCCCCCGCCCCGATAATGACCAGCTTCTTCGGGATCTGGTCGAGCGCGAGGATCTCGATGTTGGTGAGGATGCGGTCGTCGGCGGCCAGCCCCGGCAGCATGCGCGCGGTCGAGCCGGTGGCGATCAGGATGTTCTTGGCGCGCACCGCCCGCACCGCCCCGTCCGCTTGGCGGATCTCCAACTGCCCCGGCCCCGCCCAGCTCGCCGTGCCCCGCGTCCACTCCACCTTGTTCTTCTTGAACAGGAACTCGATCCCCTTGGCGTGCTTGGCCACGATCTTGTTCTTGCGCGCCTGCATCTGCGCCCAGTTCACCCCCACCGGGCCAATGTCGAAACCCAGCTCCTTGGCGTTGCGGAAGGTGTCCATCACGTCGGCGCTGTAGAGCAGCGCCTTGGTCGGGATGCAGCCCACGTGCAGGCAGGTCCCGCCCAGCTTCTCGTCCTTCTCGATGCACAGCGTGCGCAGCCCGTACTCGGCCGCCCGAATCGCCGCCCAGTAGCCTCCCGGGCCGCTGCCCACAACGGCGAGATCGTACTGCGTTTCTTGGCCCTTCGGATCAGTGGCAGGCATGCAGTTCCTTTCTAAGACAACCCTTCATGGTACCAAACGGAGCGCGGGGGAGTTGCTGGTTGCTAGTTGCCAGTTGAACCCAGCGACGCCTCGACGTGGAAGGGCCGCCACACGCCCACTGTCCACTGTTCACTGTTCACGCGCTCCCCCGCCGCGTTGCCACCCAGGTCAACGAGGCCAGCGCCATCGTCCCCGCCAGCAGCGCCATCTCCGTCCGCCCCATCTGCGTCAGCAGCACCAGGCAAAACCCGATCCCCAGCCCCGGCACCAGCATCCCCCCGGGCACGCGAAACACCGCCGCCGTCGGGTTCCGCCGCCGCAGCACCGGCAGCGCCGCGCAGGTCAGCCCATAGGTCAGCAGCCGCGCCACCGCCGACAGGCTGGCGTTCCACTCGAAGCTCCCGCCCAGCGCCAGCGCCCAGCTCGCCGCCACGTACAGCAGGATCGACACGTAGGGGGTGTGGAAGCGCGGGTGCACAGCCGACAACACCCGCGGCAAGTCGCCCCGCTCCGCCATGGCAAACGTCAGCCGCGGCGTGCCCAGCACCGTGGCCGCGAACCACCCCCAGATCGAGATCATCGCCCCCAGCGCCATCAGCCACGCCCCCGGCCGCCCCAGAAAACGCTCCGCCGCCGCCGCCAGCGGCTGGGCGCTGACCAGCGGACTGACCGAGGCCGGCGCCACCGTGCCCTGAAACACCACCTGGATCAGCAGGTAGAACACCACCACAATCCCCATGCCCACCAGCAGCGCAAACGGCGTGTCGCGCCGCGGGTCGCGCATCTCGCTGCCCGGAAACATGGCGTTGTCAAACCCGCCAAAGGCAAAGATCAGCAGCAGCACCGCCCGGAACCAGTGCGCCGGCGCCGTCCCGGCGGCGCTCGCCCTCCAGGCGAAAAAATGGGCCCCGCGCACGAACCAAATCCCGATGCCCACGAACAGCGCCAGTGGCACCAGCTTCGCCACCACCAGGATGTCGCTGGTGCGCGCCCCCGCCCGCACCCCGCGGCAGTTGATCGCCGCCAGCGCCGCAAACAGCCCCGTGATCAGCAGCGTCTCCCAGGGCTGCTGCCGCGCCCCCGGCCACAGCACCCCCAGGTAGGTGACGAAGATCCGCGCCGTCGCCGCCGCCGCCGAGATCCGCATCAGCCAGGTGATCCAGCCCACCTGCAAGCCCAGGAACCGCCCAAACGCCTCGCGGGCATACAAATAAGGTCCGCCGGCCTGCCGAAACTGCGCGCTCACCTCGGCAAAACACAGCACGATCATCCCAATCCCGGCCGCGGCGGCGAGATAGCCGAACGGGCTGGCGGCGCCGAGCAGGGCGGTGACCAGCATCGGCAGCCCAAACACCCCGCTGCCGATCACCGTGTTCACCACCAGCGCGGTCACGTCCCCCCGCCCCAGCGCCGGCACCAGCCGCGCCGCGGCGGCGGCGCCGGTGGCGGCACCGGCGGAAGGCGGTTCAGGAGGCAGCGACATGCGTCCCCCAGCATAGTCTGCCCAGCCTTCCCCCGCTGCGTCTTTTTCTCCCCCTCGCCCGTATTGCCGCCAGAATGGTGGTTTACTTCAGCATGGCGCTGCCGCGCGGCGACGAGGCCCGGGAACTCGCACAAGGGTTGCGGACCCGGAACCCGGAACTGCTCGACCAACTGGTGGAGCGCTTCCACTACCGCCTGCTGCGCTACCTGATCGCCCTCACCGCCAACCCCATCCTGGCCGAGGACCTGTTTCAGGAGACGTGGCTGCGGGTGCTGGAGCGCGGCCGCCAGTATAAGCCCGAGTACCGCTTCGAGTCCTGGCTCTTCGCCATCGCCCGCCACCTCTTTCTCGACCGGGTGCGGCGCAAGCCCGAGATCGGCCTGGGCGCGCTGGCCGGCGAAGACGAGGATGCCTTCGATCTCGCCGACCCCTGCGCCCCGTCCCCCTACGACACCTACCGCCGCCTGGAGGAGAGCCAAGGCCTGCAGCGCGCCCTGTTGGGCCTCTCCGCCGTCTACCGCGAGGTGCTGGTGCTGCGTTTCCAGGAGGATCTGGACTTGCAGGAGATCGCCGCCGTCACCGGCGCGCCCCTGCCCACGGTCAAGTCGCGCCTCTACCGCGGCCTGGCGGCTCTGCAACGGCAGCTTCAGCCGGGAGGCCGGGTATGAACCCCGACTGCCAGCGCGTCCGTGCGCAATCGTTAGAGCGCTTCGTCGCCGGCCATCCGGCTGACTCCGCCCTCGCCGCCCACCTGGCCGACTGCGACGCCTGCCGCGCCGAGTTCGAGGCCTGGCAGCAGGCCGCCCTGACGGTGCGGCGCTGGCGCGTGGCCACCAGCCCCGCGCTGCGCGAGCAAACCAGGCTGCGGCTGCGCCAGCAGAGCGAAAAGCTCCGCCAGCGGCGGCAAGCCTACTGGTTCCTGGCCGCCGCCTGCGCCATCAGCGCCGCCGTCAATGCGGCGGCCTTCCGATGGATCTGGGCGGCGGCGGGGCTGTTGCAGGCTTGGCTGGGCTGGCCGGCGCTGTCGCAGCCGGCGATGCTCGCGGCCTGGATGGCGACGCCGCTCGTCGTCGTTGTCCTTGTGCTCTGGTTGGTCCAGTCCAACCCGGTTGATGGGGTATTCACGCTGGAGGAGTTCCGCCATGACTAAAACCAATCCCACCTCGCTGGCGCGCCCGGCGCTCTCCCTCGGCACCGTGGCCGGCGCGATGCTGGCCGGCGCCTCGCTGATCGAGGCCCTGCGCCTGCACCAGCCGACCTTCCTGCTCGGGCTCGTGCCCGCGGCGGTCATCCTGGCAGCCATTTTCCTGCTCGGCCTGCGCCCCTGGCCGGCCTGGTCCAAGCTGACCGGCGCCGTCCTGATGCTGGCCAGCTCCGCCTGGTTCACCCTGGTCGGCTACTGGTTCGCCGCCGGCCGCGGCCCCCTGGTGGGCTCCGACTACGTGGCCGCGGCCGGCGGCATCATGGCGGCCAGCGTGTTCGTGGCGCTGCTGTTTTGGGGTGGTGGCTGGGTCTACCGCGACGCCCAGCGCCGCGGCCTCCACGCCGGAGCCTGGGCGCTGGTGACCATCGTCGTCTCCCCCTACCTGCTCGGCTTCATCGCCTACCTGATCGTGGTGGTGCTGCGCGACCAGCGCGCCCTGGTCTGCCCCGGCTGCGGCTGCCGCCTGCCCCCCAACGCCGCCTACTGCATCCGCTGCGGCCGCCAAGCCCAAGCCGCCTGCCCGCAATGCCAATCCCCCGTCGTCCCCGGCGCCGCCTTCTGCGCCCACTGCGGCGCGACCCTAGCCGGCGGCTAAGACCCTCCGCTGGCGCTGCCAGGGCCGGGCCCTTGTGTCCATTAGGTCCGTTTGCCAAGCCAAAGCCTAACGCCCGAACGCTTTGCGGCCTGGCGCAGCTTCTCATCCTTGCATGCCAATGCCAGCTTGCGCCGTTGCGCCAGTTCCAGGTAGGCGGCGTCATAGACCGAAAGCCCGTGTTTTGTCGCCAGATCGGACAGCCGGCCAAAGGCGAACACCGCCGCCTCATGGTCAACGCGGGCCGGCAACCCGCCCAACCAGTGCAGCGCCGCTTGGCGGTCGAGTTCGCTGAGTTTGCCGCGGCGCGTGAGCACGGTCAGCGCGTTGGCAACTTCCAGGGGCCAAAGCGCCGGCACTTCCAGCCTGGCGCCCTCGGCCATCGCGTCCAACATCGCCGTGGTCTCATCCGTCGCCTGGCCGGGGTGGACCCAGCCAATCGCTGCTGCAGCATCGGCAACGAAAGCGCTGATCACCGCCGGCCCTGCTCGATCGCCGCCCGCACCTCGCGATCCGACAGTTTTGCGGCCGACCGGCGCCGGATGCCTTCCCTGAGTTCGCGCAGCCCTGCCACCGAGCGGCGCACCGAGTCGAGCCGCTGCACCCCTTCCGGCACGATGCGCGCCACCGGACGATCATGCCGGGTGATCACCACCTCCTCTCCCATGGCCACGCGTGCCAGCAATTTGCCGAAATGCGTTTTGGCTTCAAATGCGCTGATTCTCGCCATGCTTTCCTCCCCGGGATTGGATTAACCAGTCATCAACCATTCTAAACGATGCGGACGGCGAACGCGGGTGCCACGCCGCCGGTCCCGCCCTGTCCCCCGCCGCATGTCCACGTCATTGGCCCGGAAGGTGAAGCCGGGTTCCGACTGAATTGCCCAGACGGCCCCCTCGAACTACGGGAAGAGTACGGACTTCCGCAAAGGCTCCTGCGGGCGATTCGAGCGCGGCTCGCAGAGAGTCTGCAAGACCTCTGCGATCAGTGGGAGGCTTTCCATGGCCTCGCTTGAAACGGCCCGCCAACGCGCCCAGGCACTCCAGGCATCCATTCCAAGGGCGGTTTCCGCCCGCTACGACCGGCCCAGCCACCGGGTTGTCGTAAGCCTCAGCTCAAAACTGGACCTCAGCTTCTCGCCAGCCGACGTGCAGGGCCTGCAAACCGCGCGGCCGTCGAAGCTTCGACGAATCGAGATCAGCCCGTCCGGGTTCGGCCTGCATTTCCCCGAGATCGACGCCGACATTTACCTCCCGGCCCTTCTTGAGGGGATCCTCGGCTCCAGCAAGTGGATGGCTTCCCGCCTCGGCGCCGCCGGCGGCCGGTCTACCAGCGCCGCCAAGCGCAACGCCGCTCGGGTTAACGGCCGGCTGGGAGGCCGGCCCGCAAAAGCCCGCTCCGCCGCCGCCGCCAAGCGGCCCTGAGGCGCCACCGAGCCCCGCCCCCCACCGCCGCATCCCGCGCTATAATTGGGGCTGCATCGCGGCTCCGCCCGCGCCGGAGAGGTGGCCGAGTGGCTTAAGGCGGCGGTTTGCTAAACCGTTGTACGGTCAAAAGCTGTACCGGGGGTTCGAATCCCCCCCTCTCCGCCAGTTCGTCCCGCCGCCTACTCCTGCAGCCCCACCGTCAGTCCGTGCGCCTGGGCCAGGGCGTTGAAGGCCGGCACCTGCGTGCGGGTGAAGTCGTTCGCCTCCCGCGCCAGCGCCGCCAGCATGCCCGCCAGTTCGTGCTGCACGGCGATCTCGGGCCCGGTCGGCGCCATGTCCGCCCCCGAGTTCTCCAGGTTGTTGTTGAGCGAGCCCAGCCGCTCGTAGAGCTCGACGTCGCTGCGGAACGAGTCTTCGGTCCGGCCGGTGGACTCGAGGTTGAACATCTTGCCCTCGATCGCCTCCGCCTGGCTCTCCAGCCTCCGCGCCGCCGCCTCCACCGGCGCCGCCTCGGCGTCCGTCCCCAGCCCCTGCTCCAGCACCCCAATCTGCTGGCGCAGGTATTCGAAGTGCTCGATCATCCCCGCCAGTTGGTGCATCTCGCCCCCCAACTGCATCAGGAACGCCTCCGACGCCGCCATGTCCGCGGTCGTGCCCACGTCCTGGGGATCGCGCAGCACGGTCAAGGGCGCGCTGCCGACCTCGGCGCCGTTCACGCTCAGGCTCACCGTGAACGCCCCCGGCGCCACCCGCGGCCCCGCCGCGCTGGGCTGGCCCCACACCACCAGCCGCCGCCCCTGCGCCGGCGTCGCCACCCAGGGCTCGCCCGGAGGGTTGGTCAGCAGCGTGATCGCGTCGTGGTTCTCGTGGTCCAGGTCCCAGAAAATCCGGTTCAGCCCCGCCCCGCCCTGCTCATGCAGCGTCCGGATCGTCTCCGTGCCCCGCTGGATGGTGAGGGTCACCGGCGCCGCCGCCGGCAGGTAGTAGTTCAGGTCGGCGCCGTAGGGGATATCCTCGCCCACGGTCGCGCCGTTGGGGTTGTCCTGGTGCGCGACCACGGTCGAGCGGAAGCGGTACGCCGGCCGCGGCGCGAACAGGTGCGCCTGGCCCGCCGCCGCCACTTCGGGCCAGCTCCGCAGCGGCGTCACGTCGTCCAGGATCCACGCCCCCCGCCCGTAGGTGCCGATCACCAGGTCGTTGAACTGCGGCTGGATCTGCAGCCAGTACACCGGCGCCGGCGGCAGGTTGTTGCGCAACTGCGTCCAGTGCCCGCCGTCGTCCCAGGAGAGGTAGAGCGCGTTCTCCGTGCCCGCATAGAGCATGCCCTTGCGCACCGGATCCTCGCGCACGATGTGCACGAAGCTGAACTCCGAGTGCGGCAGGTCGCCGGAGATGTTCTTCCAGGTCGCGCCGTAGTCGGTGGTCTTGTAGATGTAGGGATTGTAGTCGCCCAGGCTCTTCACGTTGGAGCTGATGTAGGCGGTCCCCGCGTCGAAGGGCGAGGCCTCGAGGTTGATCGTGCCCCAGGGCGCGAGGCCGGTGATGTTCTTGGTCACGTTGGTCCAGTGCGCCCCGCCGTCGCGCGTCACGCTCACCTGCCCGTCGTAGCTGCCCGCCCAGATCACCCCCGCCTTCACCGGCGATTCGTCGATCATCGCCAGCGTGCAGGCGTCGTAGGTGCCCAGGTCGTCGTGGCCCAGCCCGCCCGAGTGCCCCTCCTTGCTCTTGTCGTTGGTGGTCAGGTCCGGGCTGATCCGCTTCCAGCTCTGCCCCGCGTCGTCGGTTTGCCACACGTACTGGCTGCCCACGTAGACCTGGTTGTGGTTCTCCGGCGAGATGGCGATCGGCAGCGTCCAGTTCCAGCGGTTGCGCACCGCCCCGGGCGCGTCCCCGTAGGTGGCGATCGGGTCCGGCGCCACGTTGCGCGAGGTGCCGTTGTGCAGGTTCACCCGCGTCAGGTCGCCGTTGTAGCAGCCCGACCAGATGATGTCCGGATCCACCGGGTCGGGCACCCCAAACCCGCTCTCGTTGTCGCAGCCGCCGTAGGCGTGCCAGGCGCTCGCCGGGATCACCCCACCCCCCTGCGGCAGCCGGCTCGGCCCCTCCTCGCCGTCGTTGTCCTGCCGGTTGCCGATCACGTTGTAGGGGATCTTGCTGTCGGCGTAGACGTGGTACAACTGCGCGATCGGCAGGCTCACGGTGAAATAGCTCCGCCCCCCGTTCAGGCTCATCGCCCCCCCGGTGTCGTCCGCCACCAGGATGCGCCGCGGGTTCTTCGGATCAATCCACACGTCGTGCAGGTCGCCCCCCGGCGCGGTCACGTCGGCGAAGCTCTTGCCCCCGTCCAGCGACACCGACCACGCCACCGACACGAAATACAGCAGGTCGGGATTGTCCGGCGCCACCCGGAAGTTGTTGTAGTAGGGCGTGCGCTCGCTCATCTGGTGGCTCTCGTTCATCAGCCGCCAGTTGTGCCCGCCGTCGCCCGAGCGGTACAGCCGCGCCGTCTTCTCCTGCAACAGCGCGTACACCACCTCCGGGTCCGAGGGCGCGATCCGCACCGCCGTCTTGCCCACGATCGCCCCCGCCGCCGGCAGCCCGTGACCCGCCACCCGCGCCCAGGTGTCGCCCCCGTCGTGGGTCACAAACACCCCACTCCCCGGCCCCCCGCTGTTCAAGTTCCAGGGCTTGATGTCCACCTGCCACATGCCGGCAAACAGCGTCCGCGGGTCCTTCGCCGCCATGGTCAGCCCCGAGCAGCCGGTGTACTCGTTCGCCCCCTTCAGCACCTGCGTCCAGGTCTTGCCCCCGTCCAGCGTGCGGTAGACGCCACGCTGCGGGTTGGGCTTGTAGGCCTGCCCCACCGCGCACACGAACACCTCGTTGGGGTTGTGCGGGTTGATCACGATGTTCCCGATGTGGCCGGTCCGGTCCAGCCCCTGCCCCATCCCCATGTGCTGCCAGGTCCGCCCCGAGTCTGTGGATTTGTACACCCCGTCGCCCAGCGAGGTCGCCTCGCGGATGATGTAGGTCTCGCCCGTCCCCGCCCAGACCACGTTGGGCTCGCTCGGCGCGATCGCCAGCGCGCTCACCGACGATACGTCGGTGCCGTCGAAGATCGAGCGGAAGTGCGCCCCGCCATCGCTCGTCTTCCAGATCCCGCCCGAGGCCGCGCCGAAATACGCCACCAGCGGATTGCCCGGCTCCCCCACCACGGCAATGTCCCGGTTCCCGTTGGGCCCGATGAAGCGGAAATGCAGCCGCGACAGCCCCCCCGCCCCCTGCGCCAGCGCCATTCCCGCCATCACCGCCACCGTCGCCGCCGCCGCCAGGCCGCGCCGCCCGCCCGCCACCGTCCGCATTCCGCTCATGGGCTCCCCCTCGTTTGGACAAAAGCCTGCCAATACTGCTTGCAGCAGCGAGTCTGTCGCGGGATGAACGGCGCGTCAAGCGGAATGTGCACCGCCGCAGCGCCGGCGCGCCGCGGCCGAACCCGCCCCGGCGCTCCCCCGCCGCCGCCCTGGAGTATGCTGGCACCATGGCCGAGACCACGGCGGCGTCCCCACCCATCGCCCCCAAGAACATCCTTGCCACCACCGACTTCTCCCCCGCCTCCCTGGCCGCGGTGCATTACGCCGCCGCCTGGGCGCGGCGCCTGGGCGCGGCCCTGCACGTCGCCAACTTCGTGCTACCGCAGGAGACCACCGTCGCCGCCGGCTACGGCCCCGGCGTGGACCTCGAGGCCCTGCTCGACTCCGCCCGCCGCGGCCTCGCCCAAGTCGAGGCCGATCCGCTCCTTCAGGGCCTGCCCCTCGCCACCCATTTGCGCGAGGCCACGGTCGAGGAGGGCATGGCCGCGCTCATCGCCGAACTTCACATTGACCTGGTGGTGGCGGCCAGCGCCGGCCGCCGCGGCCTGCGCAAGTTCATCGTCGGCTCGACCGCCGAGGCCATCTTCCGCCATGTCCCCTGCCCGGTGCTCCTGCTCGGCCCCGGCATCGAGCCCCACCCCTTGCCCGCCACCGGCCCGGCGACCGCGCCGCGCCAAATCCTCTTCGCCACCGATTTCGGCCCCGCCGCCACCCGCGCCCTCGCCTTTGCCCGCACCCTGGCCCAGGCCTGGTCGTCCGGCCTGCGCCTGCTGACCGTCCTGCCCCAGCCTGATCCCGAGGCCCTCCAGCTCGCCCAGGCCGATGCCGCCGCCGCCCGCCTGCGAGCCCTGCTGCCGCCCGAAGCCAGGGCCACCACCCCTGTCCAAGTCGAGTTCGGCGCCGCCGCCGCCGCCATCGTCGGCGCCGCCGCCGCCATCCCCGCCGACCTCATCGTGCTCGGCGCCCGCCACCAGCCCGCCGTCTCCCTCTACACCGGCTGGGCCACCGCCTACCAAGTCCTCTGCCACGCCCCCTGCCCCGTGCTCACCGTCCGCGCCCCGGCCTAGAAAACCCCGCCCCCGCGCCACCGCCTGTTCCCGCCGTCATGCGCCATATGCCGCACCGGCAGCGCCTCTCGGCAAGAAACCGCTGCGGGTCGCCCCGCGCCCGAAGTATACTGGCGCGGTTGATCCTTGCGGTACTCTGGGAGGCTTTTGCGATGACGGCCCGATTCACCCGGCGCTCTGCCCTTTTCTGCTCTCTTCTCGCCGGCGCCTTGGTCCTGGCTTCCGCCGCCGCGGCGCAGGTCAGCCCCGACCTCTATGCCGGCTTGCGCTGGCGCAACATCGGGCCCTTCCACGGCGGCCGCATCGCCTCCGTCACCGGCGTCATCGGCCAGCCCGGCGTCTTCTACGTCGGCACCCCCCAGGGCGGCATCTGGAAAACCACCAGCGCCGGCGTCACCTGGCATCCCATCTTTGACCAGATGACCCAGGTGGACAGCATCGGCGCCATCCAGGTCGCCCCCTCCAACCCCGACATCATCTACGCCGGCAGCGGCGACTCCATCGGCGGCAGCAACGGCGACGGCATGTACAAATCCACCGACGCCGGCAAGACCTGGCAGCACATCGGCCTGGCCGACACCATCAAGATCAACAAGATCGTGGTGGACCCCAAGGATCCCAACTTGGTGCTGGCCTCCACCACCGGCGACGCCACCCACCCCGGCGGCGGCGTCTACCGCACCACCGACGGCGGCCTCACCTGGCAAAACGTGCTCAAGCCCCAAGGCGTCAACGGCACCCGCGACCTGGAGTACGACTACGACCAGCCCAACGTCATCCTCGCCGCCACCCAGGGCACCGGCGGCTTCGGCCCCGGCCGCGGCCGCGGCGCCGCCGCCCCCGTCGTCCATCCCCAGTTGTTCAAGTCCACCGACGAGGGCAAGACCTGGACCGCCATCACCACCCTGCCCCCCTACTCCGGCCGCATCGGCGTCGCCATCGCCATGCACACCAACGCCCAGCGCATCTACATCGTCGGCAACCCCATCGAGGGCGGTTCCGGCCTGTTCCGCTCCGACGACGGCGGCGCCACCTGGCAGCACATGGCCGGCCACGACACCCGCATCAGCAACGGCCAGGGCGCCTATAGCTGCGGCGTCTGGGTGGATTCGCAGAACCCCGACATCGTCTACACCGTCAGCACCGCCCTCTACCGCTCCACCGACGGCGGCAAAACCTTCATCGTCTTCAAGGGCGCCCCCGGCGGCGAAGACTACCACGACCTCTGGATTGATCCCACCAACGGCCATCGCATCCTGGTGGGCGCCGACCAGGGCGCCAGCGTCACCCTGGATGACGGCCGCACCTGGAGCACCTGGTACAACCAGCCCATCGCCCAGGTCTACCACGTCGCCACCGACAATCAATACCCCTACTGGGTCCTCGCCGCCCAGCAGGATACCGGCGCGGTCATGGAGCGCAGCCGCGGCGACTTCGGCGAGATCAACACCTTTGATTGGCTTCCCCTGCCCTCCTCCGAGTTCGGCGTCAACACCCCCGATCCGCTCGACCCCCACATCATCTACGGCGTCGGCTATGGCGCCGGCGGCGGCGGCAACGGCCTCGTCAAGATCAACATGGCCACCGGCCAGTGGGAAAATGTCGCCCCCAACTTCGGCGCCGACGCCCCCAACTACCGCGCCAGCTTCGACTTCCAAAAGCGCTTCGACAACGCCTTCGATCCCAGCACCCTCTACGTCGCCTACCAGTGTTTGCTGGTCTCCCGCGACGGCGCCCAGACCTGGAAATCCTTCAGCCCCGACCTCACCACCCTCAAGGGCGCGCCCACCGTTCCCTGCGGCCAGCCCCTGCCCCCCGCCGCCGGACGCGGCGGCTTCCCCGGCCGCGGCCCCGCCGGCGCCTCCATCAGCGACTTCTCCATCTCCCGCTTCAAAAAGGGCGTGTTCTGGACGGTCAGCAGCAATGGCCAGATCTACAACACCATGGACGGCGGCAAGCACTGGAACAACGTCAGCAACGTCACCGACGCCCCCGCCGGCGTGAGCTTCAACACCATCGTCGCCGGCCACCACGACGCCCAAACCGCCTACCTCGCCGGCCGCATCGGCGGCATCCGCGGCCCCGCCCCCGCCATCCCCAAGGGCACCGACACCGACGTCCCCCTGATCTGGCGCACCCATGACGGCGGCAAGACCTGGACCCGCATCGTCAGCGGCCTGCCCCAGGACCAGCCCACCGGCAGTTGGGTCAACGTCATCCGCGAGGACCCCCAGCAGAAGGGCCTGCTCTTCGCCGGCACCGAGACCACCGTCTATGTCTCCTTCGACGACGGCGACCACTGGCAATCCCTCCGCCAGAACCTGCCCAGCACCTCCATCCGCGATCTCGTCTTCCATACCCACGACCACATGAATGACATCGTCATCGGCACCTACGGCCGCGGCTTCTGGGTGCTGGACGACATGAGCCCGCTGCGCGAGATCGCCGCCAAGGCGCAGGCCATCGCCTCCGCCCCCGCCTATTTGTTCAAGCCCGGCGACGCCATCCGCTCCCGCATCAATGTCAACTGGGACCAGCCCACCGAGCCCGAAGAGAACCACGGTCCCAACCCGCCCTACGGCGCCATCATCTACTACCACCTCAGCCAGCCCCCCAGCGGCGAGATCACCCTCCAAGTCTTCGACGCCAAGGGCAACCTGGTCCGCACCATGTCCAGCGTCCCGCCTCCGCCCGTCGTCGGCGCCGCCTACCCCGATTACTGGCTGGCCAACCCCAAGGACCTCGCCTTGCCGACCGCCGTCGGCACCGACCGCACCAACTGGAACCTGCAGTACGACGATCCCCCGGCCTTCAACCACGACCTCGAAAACCAAATGAACATGGTCGAGGGCTCGGTCACCCCCGGTCCCCACGGCCCCCAGGCCCTGCCCGGCACCTACACCCTCAAGCTCACCGTGGACGGCCACGCCTACACCCAAAAGCTGACCGTCCGCAACGATCCCCGCGTGGGCGAGGGCCCCGACGTCATGGCCGCCCTGCGCTCCCAGAACCAGCTCACCCTGCTCGCCTACCAGGGCATGAAGGATAGCTTCAGCGCCAACGGCGAGGTCGCCGCCGCCCTCGCCCAGCTCGCCACCCTCCAGCAGGGCCAACTGCCCGCCGCCGTCGCCGCCCAGGCCAAGGCGCTCCGCGCCAAGCTCGCCACCTTCGGCGGCACCCCGCCCGCTCGCGGCGGCTTCGGCTTCGGCCGCGGCCCCGCCCCCGCCCCCGGCGCCCTCGCCTCTTTCATCACCCTCAACGACAACTACAACACCCTGGTCAGCATGATGCAGGTCGGCCTCGACATGGCTCCCACCCAAGCCCAGATCAACACCTGGATCAGCGACTGCAACAACTACAACCGCACCCTCTCCGCCTGGAAGGCGATGCCCTCGCACGACTTGGCCACCTTCAACTCCCTGCTCGGCCAGAACCACCTGCAGCCGCTAAGCGTCGCCCCCTCCCGGCTGCAGGCGCCGAGCTGCAGCTTCCGCCCCGCGCGCTGATCCGCGGCGCGCCCTCCCCGGCGCGGGCCCGGCTTGGCGCCGGACCCGCGCCGGATCGCTGCCATGCCGGCTCCCGTCCGCCTCGCCGATGAGCTGCAGCGCGCCGCGGCGCTCGACGCCGCCGACGCCCTCGCCCCCCTCGCCGCCCAGTTCCACACTCCCGACCTCTATTTCTGCGGCCACTCCCTCGGCCCCCAGCCCCGCGCCGCCGCCGACCGCGTCGCCGCCGAGCTGCGCGCCTGGGCCGACCTCGCCGTCGAGGGCCATTTCCGCCCCCACCGCCCCTGGGCCGACTACACCCGCCCGCTGGCCGAGGCCTCCGCCCGCCTCGCCGGCGCCGAGCCCGACGAGGTCGCGGTGATGCACTCCCTCACCGTCAACCTGCATCTCATGTTGGCCTCCTTCTACCGGCCCCAGGGCGAGCGCGTCCGCATCCTGATCGAGCGCCCCGCCTTCCCCTCCGACCGCTACGCCGTCGTCTCCCACCTGCAATGGCACGGGCTCGATCCGCGCCAGGCCCTGGTCGAGGTCGCCCCCCGCCCCGGCGAGGCTGCCCTGCGCCCCGACGACCTGCTCGAGCGCATCGCCCGCGAGGGCCCCCGCCTGGCCCTGGTCCTGCTCGGCGTCGCCAACTACTACACCGGCCAGGTCTTCGATCTCGGCGCCTGCGCCCGCGCCGCCCACGACGCCGGCGCCCTCGCCGGCTTCGACCTCGCCCACGGCATCGGCAATCTCCCCCTCGGCCTGCACGCCGACCAGGCCGACTTCGCCGTCTGGTGCGGCTACAAGTACCTCAACGGCGGCCCCGGCGCCCCCGCCGGCTGCTTCGTCCACCGCCGCCATTTCACCCCCGCCCGCCCCCGCCTCGCCGGCTGGTGGGGCAACCGCGCCGACACCCGCTTCGCCATGGGCGACGATTTCGAGCCCGAAGCCGGCGCCGCCGGCTGGGCCCTGAGCTGCCCCTCCATCCTCGCCCTCGCCTCGCTCGACGCCGCCCTCGCCCTCTTCCAGCGCGCCCCCCTCGACGCCCTCCACGCCAAGTCGCTTGCCCTGCTCGCCCTCTTCGACCGCCTCGCCGACCTCCACCTGCCCCCGCTCCCGCGCCTCACCCCGCGCCCCCACGCCCAGCGCGGCGCCCAAATCTCGCTCGCGCTTGGCCCCGCCGCCCCGGCGGTGCAGCAGCGCCTCCGCCAAGCCGGCCTGGTCTGCGATACCCGCGGCCCCGTCCTCCGCCTCTCCTTCCACCCCCTCTACCACAGCTTCCGCCAGGTCTGCCACTGCGTCGAGCGCCTGCAACAGGCCTTGGCCTAGCCCGCAGGCGTGGTATGCTGCCACGAGTTACGAGAGACGCAGGTGCCTGTTATGGATACTCACCCTGGCCGCTTTCCCGCCCGGCTCGCCGCCCTGCTGCTCGCCGCCCTGCTGCTCGCCGCCGCCCTCGCCGCCGGCGCCCAAGCCGCGCCCGCCGCCGCTCCGCCCCCACCCGCTCCGTCCTCGCCCTTCGCCCACCTGCGCCCGCTCAGCCAGATCCCCGCCGCCAAGCTGGCCACGCTGCGCCAGTTGGCCGACCTCACCGTCAATTACTCCAGCGCCCGCCAGTCCTTTCTCGCCAATACTCCCGCCATCGACAAAGCCCTGCTCGCCGGGCTCCAGCAGAAGGGCCTCTCCGCCGCCCGCGCCCAGGAATTTGTCGCCGCCTTCAACCAGCAGTTCGCCACCCGGCTCACCGCCGCGCTCACCAACGATTCGCTCGTCCCATTGCTGGATGCCGCCTACAACGACGACCAGGCCGCCCAACTGCTGGCCTTCTACCGTACCCCGCTCGGCCAGCGCGTGGCCCACTTGCAACCGCTGATCATCACCGCCGGCGTCAGCCAAATAGAGCAGTCGCTCCGCCAGGTCAGCGCCCTCGCCGCCCACGATGTCTCCGGCTCCTTCCCCGAACTCAATGCCGACGTCGCCGCCGCCAAGCCCGGCGCGCTCCCCCGCCCCACCGCGGTCAAGAGCCTCTATCCCCCCGTGGGCGAGGCCCAGGCCGACCTGGCCGCCGCCGAGCAGCGCGCCGCCGCCCGCCGCCAGCGCGTCCTGGTCGTCTTCGGCGGCAACTGGTGCTATGACTGCCACGTGCTCGACGCCGCCTTCCACAGCCCCGCCTACGCCCCGCTGATCGCTCCCTACCAGATCGTCAACGTCAATATCGGCGACATGGGCAAGGACAACCTCGACCTCGCCCAAAAGCTCGGCGTGCAGCTCGACCAGGGCGTGCCCGCTCTGGCCGTGCTCGACCCCCACGGCGCCGTGCTGGTGGCGCAGAAGCAGGGCGAGTTCCAAGATACCCGCGCCCTCCCCGGCGCCGCCCTCGCCACCTTCCTCAAGGCTTGGGCGCCGCGCTGATCCGCGCCCTCCCTAGAAATCCTTCAACGCCCGCGGCGGCAGCGCCACCCGCACCGCGTTGACCACCGCCAGGATGTCAATCACCTCCTGCAGCACCGCCCCCGAGAGCGGCGGCAGCAGGCCCGCCGATGCCGCCGCCATCCCCACCACGCTCGCCGCCATCCCCCCGATCGCGCTCTGCAGCGCGATCCGCCGCATGCGCTGCCCAATGTGCACCAGCTCGTCCACCTTGCCCAGCGACGGCGTCAGCACCACCGCGTCCGCCGCCTCCGAGACGATATCGCTCGAGGCCCCCAGCGCCACCCCCACCGTCGCCGCCAGAAGCGCCGGGGCGTCGTTGATGCCGTCGCCCACAAACAGCGTCGGCGCCCGCCGCCGCTCCGCCTCCACAATCGCCACCTTCTGCTCCGGCGTCTGGTCGGCGTAAACCTCGGTGATGCCGACCTGGTCGGCCAGGTAGCGCACCGCCGCCTCGCGGTCGCCCGACACCAGCAGCATGCGGCTCACCCCGTGGCGCGGCCGCAGGTGCCCGATGAAGGGCTGGCTGTCATCCCGCGGCCGGTCCTGGAAGCGAAACACCCCGGCATAGCGGTCCTCGATCAGCACCACGCACTCCAACCCCGCCACCGCCGGCGGCAGCTCCGCCATCTCCCCCAGCTTCCCCCGCCCGGTGATGCGCACCTTCTCCCCCGCCACCAAGCCCACCAGCCCCTGCCCCGGCGCCTCGCTCACCTGCGTCACCTCGCCCAGCCTCAGCCGCGCCGCCTGGGCCGCCGCCACCACCGCCGTCGCCAGCGGATGGCGCGAGTAGCGCTCCAGCCCCGCCGCCGCCGCCAGCACCTGCTGCGCCTCGAACCCCGCCCCCGGCAGAATCTCGCTCATCACCGGCTGGCCATAGGTCAGCGTGCCGGTCTTGTCGAAGATGAACGTCCGGCAGGTCGGGATCAGCTCCAGCGCCGCCGGATTCTTCACCACGATCGCCCGCCGCGCCGCCAGCGAGATCGCCCCGATCACCGCCACCGGTATGGCCAGGATCAGCGGGCACGGCGTCGCGATCACGATCACCGCCAAAAAACGCCGCGGATCGCCGCTCAGGATCGCCGCCGCTGCCGCCACCGCCAGCGCCACCGGGGTGTAGCCCGCCCCCAGCCGGTCGGCGATGCGCCGCAGCCGCGGCCGCTTCTGCGCGCTCTCCTCCATCACCCGCATGATGGCGGCGTAGCGCGAGTCCTTGGCCAACTTCTCCGCCCGAATCGTCAGCGCCACATCCCCGTTGATGGCCCCCGACAACACCAGCGAGCCCGGCGCCTTGGCGATGCCGAACGGCTCGCCCGTCAGGTAGGCCTCTTCCATCGAGCCCTCGCCGGCCAGCACCGTGCCGTCCACCGGACAGATCTCGTGCGGCAGCACCACCAGCCGATCCCCGGGCTGGATCGCCGCCAGCGGCACGTCCTCCAGCTCCGCGCCCGCTTGGCGGTGGGCGTGCAGCGGCATGCGCCGCGCCAGCGCGCTCAGCACCGACGACGCCCGTCCGGAGGCGTAGCGCTCCAGCGCGTTGCCGCCCGACAGCATCAGCACGATGATCGCCCCCACCAGGTACTCGCCGAACAGCACCGCCACCACGATCGAGGTGCCCGCCAGCAGGTCCGAGCCGAACTCGCGGCGCCACAACTGGGAGGCCAGGCTGGCCAGTTGCGGCAGTCCGCCCACCGCCAGCGCCAGCCACAGCGGCGCCTCGACCCACCCCGGCGGCACGCTCGCCACCGTCCGCAACACCAAGTGGGTGGCGATCGCCGCCGCCACCAACAACGCGATGGCGGCGTTCCGGTCCAGCGGCAGCGTGGTTTCCGGGTCCATGGGGTTCGCCTCTCAGCCCTCCGGCGGCACAAAGCGGTAGCCCACCCGCGGCTCGGTCAGCAGGTAGCGCGGCTGGCTGGGATCGGGCTCGATCTTCTTGCGCAGTTGATTGATGGCCACCCGCAGGTACTCCGCCTCCTCGCCGTACTCCGCCCCCCACACCGTCTGCAGCAACCGCCGGTGCGAGAGCGGCTTGCCCGGCGCCGCCGCCAGCGCCCGCAGCAGTTCGAACTCCTTCGGCGCCAGGTGCACCGGCTTCCCGCCCGCCACCACCGTGCGCCGCTCGAAGTCCACGCTCAGCTCCGGCGTGGCGATCGGCGCGGGATGCTGCTCGGCCGGCGCCCGCCGCAGCGCCGCCCGGATCCGCGCCGACAGCTCCGGAAACCCAAACGGCTTGGCCACGTAGTCGTCCGCCCCCGCGTCCAGCGCCCGCACCTTGTCGCGCTCCGCGCTGCGCACCGTCAGCATGATGATCGGCAGCTCCGAGCCGGCGCGCACCGCCCGGCAGGTCTCCAGCCCGTCCATCCCCGGCAGGTTCATGTCCAGCAGCACCAGATCGGCGCGCTCCCGCCGCAGGCTGGCCAGCGCCTCCTCCCCACTCGCCGCCTCCGCCACCACATAGCCCTGCGCCGCCAGCGTGGTGCGCAGCACCCGCCGGATCTGCGGCTCGTCGTCCACAATCAAAATCGCCTCGCCGCTCATGCCGCGCTCCGCTCCTCCGCCACCGGCAGCGTGAAGGTGAAGACGCTCCCCGCTCCGCCCGCTGCCTCCAGCGCCACCGTGCCCCCGTGCGCGGCGGCGATGGCGCGGGCGATCGCCAACCCCATGCCGGTGCCGTGGCTGCGGTGGCGCTGCTCCCGCCCGCGGTAAAACTTGTCGAAGATCAGCTCGCGCTCCCGCTCCTCGATCCCCGGACCGCGGTCGGCCACCCGGATGCGCACAAACCCGCCCCGCCGCTCCGCCCCCACCGTGATCGGCTCCTCCCGCGGCGAATACTCGTCGGCGTTCTCCAGCAGCCGCACCAGCACCTTCTTGGCGCTGTCCACGTCGGCCCGCACCCGCGGCAGCCCCGGCGCCAGCTCCAGCGCCAGCCGGCGCGCCCCCAGCCGCGGACGGCACTCCTCCAGCGCCGCCTCCACCAGCGCCTCCACCGCCAGCGGACGCGGCTGCAGCTCCAGCTCCCCCGCCTCCAGCCGCGCCATCTCCGCCGCCTCCTCGATCAGCCCGTTCAGCCGGTCGCTCTCCTGGTCAATGATCTGCAGCAACTCGCCGCGCTCCGGCTCGCTCTCCGGCACGCCCGCCAGCAGTCCCGTGATCGCCGCCTTGATCGCCGTCAGCGGCGTGCGGAAATCGTGCGTTACCGAATCCATCAGCACCGACTTCAGCCGCTCGCTCTCCCGCGCCGCCTCGGTCAGCCCCAACTGCTCCACCGCCCGCGCCCGCTCCAGCGCGATCGCAATCAGGCTGCCCAGCGCCTCCAGCCCCTCCGGCGCCACCTCCGCCCCCGCCAGGCCAAAGCTGCCCACCGGCCGCACCCCCAGCCGCACCGCCGCCACCACCTCGCCCGCACCCCCCGCCGCGCCCCCACGCAGCGCCTCCTCCGCCAGCGCCCCCGACTCCCCGCTCTGCCCCCCGCAGCGATAGACGGTGCCCGTCTCTGCCAAGTACAGTGCCGCCGCCCGCGCCCCAAAGGTGCTGGCCAAGTGCTGCGGTATGGCGCTCAGCAACTGCAGCACGTCGCCCGCCTGCAGCAGCCGTTGGCTGAAGGTGTACAGCCGCTCGGTCTCCCGCCGCCGCCGTTGCGCCTCCCGCGCCTCCCGCTGCGCCCGTGTCGAGAGGTGGCTGCCGACCATCGCCACCACCAGAAAGGCCGCCAGCGCTACCCAGTTTTGCGGATCGGCGATGGTGAGCGTGCCCACCGGCGGCAGGAACAAATAGTTGAAAACCACCACCGCCTCGAGCGACATGGCCACCGCCACCGCCGCGCCCAGCAGCGTGGATGCGGCCAGGATGGCCAGCAATAAGGTCAACGCCACCGTCGTGGAGTTGACCCGCACCACGCCGTGGTACAGCCCCGCGATGCCCGCCACCAGGCCCAGCCCGATCGCCCATCGCAGCCCCTGCCGCAAGAATCCGCGCATCATGCCACTCCACCCGGATTGTAGCGTGGATGCCTCGCCGCGCGGGCTTTATCCCTTCTTGATCTCACCTTTATGCCTTCTTGATTCCCTCCCCCCTAGGCTCGATGCATGGCTTCGATCTTGGCCGGCCTGGCCGCGGTGGCCGTGTTCGCCTATCTGGTCTACGCCCTGTTGCGCCCGGAGAAGTTTTGAACGCCGCCCTCCAAATCGCCTTCTTCAGCCTGCTGGTGCTGGCGGCCGCCAAGCCGCTGGGCCTGTACATGTCACGCGTGTTCAACGGCCGCCACACCTGGCTGCGGCCGCTGCTGCGCCCCCTCGAGCGCGCCTGCTACCGCCTGGCGGGCGTGGACGAAGCCGCCGAACAGCACTGGACGCAGTACACCCTGGCGCTGCTCGCCTTCAGCCTCGCCGGCTTCATCTTCGTCTACGGGATCGAGGTCCTGCAGGGCCACTTCTTCCTCAACCCCGCCCACTTCGGCACCGCCCGCGCCCCCGCCTGGGCCACGCCCATGACGCCGGACCTGGCCTTCAACACCGCCATCAGCTTCGTCACCAACACCAACTGGCAAGCCTATGCCGGCGAAGCCACGCTGAGTCTTTTCACCCAGATGGCCGCCCTGACGGTGCAGAATTTCGTCTCCGCCGCCGCCGGCCTGGCCATGTCGGTGGCGCTGATCCGCGGCTTCTCCCGCCGCGAGGCCAAAACCATCGGCAACTTCTGGGTGGATCTCACCCGCGCCACCCTCTACCTGCTGCTGCCGCTGTCGCTCGCCGGCGCGCTGTTCCTGTGCTCCCAGGGCGTGATCCAAAATCTTCATGCGCCGGTCGCGGCGCACACCCTGGAGGGGAGTGCGCAGCTCCTGCCCCAGGGCCCGGTGGCCTCGCAGGAGGCGATCAAGATGCTGGGCACCAACGGCGGCGGCTTCTTCAACGCCAACTCCGCCCATCCCTACGAAAACCCCACCCCGCTCACCAATCTGGCCGAGATGTTCTTCATCTTCGCCCTCCCCGCCGGCTTGGTCTACATGTTTGGCGTCGAAGTGGGCGACCCGCGCCAGGGCTGGGCGCTGATGGCCGCCATGGGCGTGCTCTTCCTGGCCGGCGCCGTCTGGCTGGTGCACTTCGAACAGCGCGGCAACCCGCTGCTGACCCAGCAGGGCCTGGAGGCGGCGGCCACCCCCGGCCAGCCCGGCGGCAACATGGAGGGCAAGGAGGTGCGCTTCGGCATCACCGACTCCGCCCTGTTCGCCACCATCACCACCGACGCCAGTTGCGGCGCCGTCAACGCCGCCCACGACAGCCTCACCCCGCTGGGCGGCCTCGTTCCCCTCTTTAACATGGAGATGGGCGAGGTGGTCTTCGGCGGCGTCGGCGCCGGCCTCAAGGGCATGCTGCTCTTCGCCATCCTGGCGGTGTTCATCGCCGGCCTGATGGTCGGCCGCACCCCCGAATATCTGGGCAAAAAGATCGAGCGCCGCGAAGTCCAGCTCGCCATGCTGGCGCTGATCGCCACCGCCGCCAGCATGCTGCTGCTCACCGCGCTGGCCGCGGTCGTCCGCTTTCCCGTCGGCAGCTATTGGAACCCGCCCGGCGCCGCCACCGCCAACTTGGCCAACGCCGGCCCCCACGGCTTCAGTGAACTCCTCTACACCTTCTCCAGCGCCTCGGAAAACAACGGCAGCGCCTTCGCCGGCCTCAACGCCAACACTCCCTTCTTCAACCTCACCACCGCGCTCGCCATGCTCGTCGGCCGCTTCGTCTTCTTGATTCCCATGCTGGGCGTGGCCGGCAGCCTCGCCGCCAAAAAACGCCTCGCCACCACCAGCGGCACCCTCCCCACCCACGGCCCGCTGTTTGTCGGCCTGCTCATCGGCACCATCATCCTGGTGGGGGCGCTGACCTTCTTCCCGGCGCTGGCCTTGGGCCCCATCGCCGAGCACACCCTCATGGGGATGGGCCATGTCTTCTAACCTGGCCGCACCGCAGGCCCCGCAAGCCCCGCCCGCCGCCACGCCCGCGCCCCGCCGCCGCTGGAGCCATGACCCCAAGCTGCTGCGCCACGCCCTGCTCGCCGCCCTGAAAAAGCTCAACCCCGCGGTGATGGTGCGCAACCCGGTGATGTTCGTGGTCGAGCTGGGCGCACTCCTCACCACCATCGAGCTGCTCCAGCGCGCCCTCGCCTCCGCCGGCGACCTCGCCTTCACCCTCCAGATCGCGCTCTGGCTCTGGTTCACCGTCGTCTTCGCCAACTTCGCCGAGGCGCTGGCCGAGGCGCGCGGCAAAGCGCAGGCCGCCAGCCTGCGCCAAGGCCAGGGCGCCACCCTGGCCAAGCGGCTGATGCCCGGCGCCGCCGCCGCCGCTTTCGAGCTGGTCCCCGGCAGCAGCTTGCGCGCCGGCGACTTGGTCCATTGCGAGGCCGGCGACATCATCCCCGGCGACGGCGAGATCGTCGCCGGCATCGCCACCGTGGACGAATCCGTGATCACCGGCGAAAGCGCCCCCGTCATCCGCGAATCCGGCGGCGACCGCAGCGCCGTCACCGGCGGCACCCGCGTGCTCTCCGACGAGATCCGGATCCGCATCACCTCCAACCCCGGCGAGACCTTCCTCGACCGCATGATCGCCCTGGTCGAGGGCGCCCAGCGCCGCAAAACCCCCAACGAGATCGCGCTCAACATCCTCATCGCCGGCTTGAGCCTGGTCTTCCTGCTGGCGGTCTCCACCCTGCCCGCCTTTGTCGCCTACGCCGCCACCGGCACCACGCGCGCGGTCCCACCGCTCTCCATCGCGGTGCTGATCGCCTTGCTGGTCTGCCTCATCCCCACCACCATCGGCGGCCTGCTCTCGGCCATCGGCATCGCCGGCATGGACCGCGTCCTGCGCCACAACGTGCTCGCCATGAGCGGCAAGGCGGTCGAGGCCGCCGGCGACGTGGACACCCTGCTCCTGGACAAGACCGGCACCATCACCCTCGGCAACCGCCAGGCGGTCGCGTTCGTCCCCGCTCCCGGCGTCAGCGCCACCGCCCTCGCCGACGCCGCCCAGTTGGCCAGCCTCGCCGACGAGACCCCCGAGGGCCGTTCCATCGTGGTGCTGGCCAAGGAACGCCACGGCCTGCGCGGGCGCGAGCTGGCCGAACCCGAGTCGAGCTTCATCCCCTTCTCCGCCGCCACCCGCATGAGCGGCATTGACCTCGACGGCCGCCAACTGCGCAAGGGCGCGGTCGAATCCATCGCCGACTTTGTCCGCCGCCACGACGGCGCCGTCGGCCCCGAGTTGCTCGAGCAAGCCCGCCAGATCGCCGCCGGCGGCGGCACCCCCCTCGCCGTCTGCGACGGCCCCCGCCTGCTCGGCTTGGTCCACCTCAAGGACGTGGTCAAGGGCGGCCTCAAGGACCGCATCGCCCAACTGCGCGCCATGGGCATCCGCTCGGTCATGATTACCGGCGACAATCCCCTCACCGCCGCCGTCATCGCCCGCGAGGCCGGCCTCGACGACTTCCTCGCCCAGGCCACCCCCCAGGACAAGCTCGACTACATCCGCCAACAACAGGCCGCCGGCCACATGGTCGCCATGGCCGGCGACGGCACCAACGACGCTCCCGCCCTCGCCCAGGCCGACGTCGGCCTCGCCATGAACACCGGCACCATGGCCGCCCGCGAGGCCGGCAACATGGTGGATCTCGATAGCAACCCCACCAAACTGCTGGAGGTGGTCTCCATCGGCAAGCAGTTGCTCATCACCCGCGGCGCCCTCACCACCTTCTCCATCGCCAACGACGTCGCCAAGTACTTCGCCATCCTGCCGGCCCTGTTCGCCCCTTTCTATCCCGGCCTGCAGAGCTTAAATGTCATGCGCCTCCACGATCCCCACAGCGCCGTGCTGGCGGCGGTCATCTTCAACGCGCTCATTATCATTGCCCTCATCCCGCTGGCGCTGCGCGGCGTCCACTACCGCCCCCAGGGCGCCGCCCGCCTGCTGCGCCGCAACCTGCTGCTCTACGGCCTCGGCGGCGTGCTCGCCCCCTTTCCCGGCATCTGGGCCATTGACCTGCTGCTGCACTGGCTGCATCTCGCCTAGTAATCACCGAGCCTCCCATGCGCCAATACCTCCGCCCCGCCTTCGGCCTGATGCTGCTCTTCACCTTGCTCACCGGCCTCGCCTACCCGCTCGTGGTCACCGCCCTGTGCCAATCGCTGTTCCCTTCCGCCGCCAATGGCAGCCTGTTGCGCCGCCACGGCGCCGTGATCGGTTCGCGCCTTATCGGCCAAGCCTTCGCCCGCCCCGGGTACTTTCACCCCCGCCCCTCCGCCGCCGGCGCCCAAGGCTACGATCCCACCGCCTCCGGCGGCTCCAACCTCGGCCCCACCAACGCCAAATTGATCGCCCGCGTGCACGCCGCCGTCGCCGCCTTTCGCCGCCATAACCCGGCGTTTGCCGGCCCCATCCCCGCCGATCTGCTCACCGCCTCGGGCAGCGGCCTCGACCCCGACCTCAGCCCCGACGCCGCCCTCGCTCAGGTCGCCCGCGTTGCCGCCGCCCGCGGCGCCGACGCCAGCCAAGTGCAAGCCCTGGTCCTGCGGCACATCCACGGCCGCCTCTGGGGCTTTGTCGGCGAGCCCCGCGTCAACGTGCTCGATCTGAACTTGGCCCTCGACGCCGCCTTCCCCAAAAGCCAGGTGCTCCCGTGAGCGGCAAGCCCTGCCTCCTCGCCTTCGCGCTGCTGGGTCCCCTGCTGGCCGTCGCCCAGCAATCTCCGCCCGCTCCGGCCCCGGCGCCAATCACGCTGCAACTGCAGGTCGCCGCGCTGCGCGCCCAATTGCAGGCTTTGCAAGCCCGCCTGGCGGCGCTGGAAGCGACCATGGTGGGCGCGGGCTCCAGCGCGCCTGCGGCGCGCGTCCCGCTTGTGCTCGCGCCGAATTCGCTTCCCGGGGGCGGGCCGCCCTGCGGAATTTCGCAGCCTTGCGCGCCGATTTTGCCGGCAGGCCAAGCGGCGCGACCCCCGCGAATGGCCCCCGCCGCCGCTGCCACCCCCGCCCCACCGGCCCCCCCAATGCCGGCGCCCACAGCCTCCCTGCCTTTCGCTTTTGCCGACTTCAGTTGGCTCAACGGCCAGGGCCGCGTCTCCACCCCGCCCTTGGATACCGCATTCTTCACCCCGGAAGTCCACATAGACACCAACTACATTTACGATTTCAACCACCCCCAGGACGATACCCTGGTCGGCACCACCGAGGGCGGACGCACCCAAGAAGTCCAGCTCCAGCAACTCGGCATCGGCGGCGACTTCCACTACGACAACGTGCGCGGTCGCCTCATGACCCAGTTCGGCCTGGACTCGACCATGACCCCGCGCAACGACGCCACCCCCGGCCGCGGCCAATGGGATCTGGCCAATGCCTATCGCTACCTCTCCGAGGCCTACGGCGGCTACCACTTCAATGTCATGCACGGCGTCAACCTGGACGCCGGCATCTTCATGTCCTACATCGGGCTGTTCAGCTACTACAACACCGACAACTGGGCCTACCAACCCTCCTACGTCTCCTCCAACACCCCTTGGTACTTCAACGGCCTCCGCCTCCAGGCCTTTCCCACCGACCATCTCAAGGTCGAGTTTTGGCTGATCAACGGCTGGCAATCCTACGGCCGCGCCAACGGCCGCCCCGGTTTGGGCACGCAGATCCTGTGGCGTCCCAACGGCTCGTTCTCCTTCGTCACCAACGAGTACGGCGTCGGCGCCGACACCCTGGGCGTTCCCAGCCGCACCCGCTGGCACAGCGATAGCAGCGTCCAACTGAAGTACTACGACGTCCCCGACAATCTCCTCGACAAGGCGGCCTTTTCCATCACCGCCGACGTCGGCTGCGAGTCCGGCGGCGGCGTCGCCTGCTTCGCCAACGCCCAGCACCTGCCACGCCAATACTTCCTCGGCGCCATGGCCTACAACCGCTTTTGGTTCCACCGCGATCGCTACGGACTGACGCTGGGCGGGGGTTGGATCAACAATCCCGGCCGCTACTTGGTCCTGCTGCCGCCCATCAACGGCGCCACCGCCTTCTCGGGCACGCCCTACTTCACCGAAAACCCCGGCGATCCCTTCCGCGCCTGGGATGCCTCGGCGACCTTCGACTACATGCCCAACCAATACGTCACCTTCCGCTGGGAATACGACCACCGCGCCGCCAACGTCCCCTACTTCGCCGGCCCCGGCGGCGTCACCCCGCCCGGCGGCAACACCGGCGCCCCCGGCTCGACCATACCCGGATGGGCGCCCGACCTGGCCAAGAGGGAGAACCGCCTCAACCTGGCGCTATTGGTAGCCTTCTAGCCATGGCCGCGCGCAGCGCCCCCGAGACCCGGCCCGATCCCGACCTGCTGCTGCTGCAGGCAGAGGAGGAGGAGCGGGCCGAAAGCCGCGGCCGCCTCAAGATCTTCCTCGGTTACTCCTCGCGCGTGGGCAAATCCTATCGCATGCTCGACGAAGGCCGCCGCCGCGCCCTGCGCGGCCAGGACGTGGTGGTGGGCGCCATCCAACCGCTGCGCTCGCCCGAGGTGGAGGCGGTGCTGGCCCAGCTCGAAGTCATCCCCATGCCGCTCGAATCCGGCCTTCCCGTCATGGACCTCCCCGCCATCCTCCGCCGCCGCCCCCAGCTCTGCTTGATTGACGGCCTCGCCCACTCCAACCCTCCGGGCTCGCGCTGCCCCGAACGCTGGCAAGAGGCCGAGACCCTCCTCGCCGCCGGCATCTCGGTCGTCGCCAGCCTCAACCTGCAGTTCATCGCCGAGCGCCGCGCCGCCGTGGCCGCCATCATCGGCAGCGCCCGCACCGGCCCGGTGGTGCCCGAGAGCTTCCTGCACACCGCCGACGAGATCGAGGTGGTGGACGCCCCCCCGGAAATCGCCGACTCCGGCAACCTGCGCCAGCTCACCGAGCTGCGCGAAATTGCCCTGCTGCTGGTGGCCGACGTGGTGGACCAGCAGCTCGAGCGCTACCTCCGCCGCCACGGCATCGAGCCCGCCTGGGGCGCGCAGGAGCGCATCCTGCTCTGCCTCTCCGACGCCCCCGCCCTAGCCATGATCGCCAGCGGCCGCCGCAACGCCGACCGCTTCCACGGCGAACTCCTCGCCCTCCACGTCGCCCCCCGGCCCTCGCCCGACCCCGCCGTGGCGCGCAACCTCGAGGCCGCCCGCGCCGCCGGCGCCGAGATCCTTTCCCTCGCCGGCGCCGACTTCGTCGCCGCCACCCTGCAGCTCGCGCGCGAGCGCGGCGTCACCCAAATCTTCCTCGGCCATCCCCGCCATCCCCCGCGCTGGTGGCAGCGCCAACGCTGGCGCCAGGGCCCGCTCGACCGCCTCATCCAGCGCGCCGAGGGCGCCGACGTCCGCATCTTCCCGGTTGAAGAGGCCGGCGGCCATGCCCGCGCCTAAGCCCGGCCGCCTCACCATCTTCCTCGGCTACGCCGCCGGCGTCGGCAAGACCTATCGCATGTTGATCGAGGCCCAGGCGCTGGCGCGCGCCCGCAGGGATGTGGTGATCGGCTACTTCGAGCCCCACGGCCGCACCGACACCATGGCGCTGGCCGCCACGCTCGAATCCGTGCCCCGCCGCCCAATCGAGTACCGCGGCCGCCACTTCGAGGAGATGGACACCGACGCCATCCTCCGCCGCCACCCCGACGTCTGCCTGGTGGACGAATTCGCCCACACCAACGTCCCCTCTTCGCCCCGCGCCAAGCGTTGGGAAGACGTCCAACTCCTGCTCGCCGCCGGCATGGATGTCTTCACCACCATGAACGTCCAGCACCTGGAGAGCCTCAACGACCAGGTCTGGCAGATCAGCGGCGTGCGCGTGCGCGAGACCGTGCCCGACTGGGTCGTCCGCCAAGCGGGCGAGTTCGTCATGGTGGATCTCTCCACCCGCGCCCTGCTCAACCGCCTGCAGCGCGGCGTCATCTACGAACCCGGCAAGGCCCGCGCCGCCCTCGCCCACTTCTTCCAGGAACCCACCCTGGTCGCGCTGCGCGAGCTCGCCCTGCGCCAAACCGCGCACGAGATCGAGGCCCGCCAGCCCCCCGCCCCCCAGGCCGAGCTCCCCGCCGCGCCCGCCGAGCGCGTGCTGGTGCACGTCACCGCCGACCCGGCGGCGGCGATGATCCTGCGCCGTGGCTGGCGCGTCGCCAACTACCTCCGCGCCGAATGCTTCGCCGTGCATGTGCAGCCGCCCCAACGCGCCGCCCCCAGTCCGGTGGTCGAGCGCCACCTCGCCTTTGCCCGCAACCTGCGCATCGAGACCCGCTCCCTCCCTGGCAGCGATGTCGCCGCCACCCTGGTGGACTTCGCCCGCCAGCACGCCATCACCCAGATCTTCCTCGCCCGCCCCCGCCCCACCCCCGCCGGCCGCGCCCTCGTCGCCCGTCTCGTCCAGCTCGCCCGCGACATGCAGGTCACCATCGTCGCCGAACGCCGCCGCTGAGCCCCCCGCCTGGGGGGATGGCGCCCACCCGCCCCAACCTCTATAGTGGCCGCAAGCGATGCAGCCTCTGTTTTACGCAGCGCTGGCGTTTGCCTTGGGCATCGCGGCGGCCTGCTTCGGCCCGGCGGCGGCGGCGCCCGCGCTGGCGCCGCTCTCCTCGGGTTGGGCCGTGATCGCGGCCGCCGCCGCCGCCGCCCTGCTCGTGCGCTCCAGCCCGGCCGCGGCCCGCCGCCCCGCCAACGCGCTGGCGTTGGCGCTGTGCCTGGTCGCCGGTTATGGCCGTGCCGGCCTGGCCCTCCGCCGTCCGCCGCCGCCCTCGGCCCTGCAGCAGGCGGTGGCCAACCTCCAGCCCACCCCCCGCACCCGCCTCTGGCTCGCCGGCTACCTGCGCGACTCCCCCGCCCTGCTCTACGACCACGGCCGCGCCAGCGCCGTCCGCCTCGAACTCGAGGTGGCGGCGGTCGCGCCCGACTCTCCCGCTCCCGCGCTCCGCCCCGCCGCCGGCGGCGTGCGCCTCTACGCCTATCCTCCATCCTCCCCCGCCGCCGCCCGCGACGACTTGACCGAAGCGGCGCCGCCCCCGCCCGCCTCCGCCGCCTGGGCGGCGCCGCTGCTCCGCCTGCACGCCGGCCAGGGACTGGCCGCCAGCCTCCACCTGCGCCCGCTGCGCACCTACCACGATCCCGGCGTCGCCGACTTCGCCGCCGCCGCCCGCCGCCAGGGCATCGCCTTCTCCGCCACCCTGCCGCTCCACGCCTGGCGCGCCTGGCCCGCCTGGGCCGCGCCCCCCGCCGTGGTGCTGCGCGCCCGCATCTGGGGCTGGCTCAGCCGCCGGCTCGACCGCCTCGCCCCGCCCACCGCCCAGCCCCGCCTCAACGCCCTGCTGCGCGGCATGCTGCTCGGCGACGTCGGCCGCCTCGACCAGGCCACCCGCGCCAACTTTCAAATTGACGGCGTCTACCACCTGCTGGTGGTTGCCGGCCTGCACATCGGCATCCTCGCCGCTCTGCTGATCGGGGCTTTCCGCCGCCTGCGCCTACCGCGCTTGCCCGCCGACCTCCTCGCCCTCGCCCTGCTCGCCGCCTACGCCTGGATCATCGCCGGCCGCACCCCCACCCTCCGCGCCCTGCTGATGCTGGCCCTCTACTGCGGCGCCCGCTGGTTCTACCGCGAGCGCCAAGCCCTCAACGCCGTGGGCGCCGCCGCCATGGTGCTGCTTGCCTGGCGCCCGCTCGATCTGTTCGCCTCCGGCTTCCAAATGTCGCTGGGCGCGGCCACCCTGCTCGCCGGCGTGGCCCTGCCGCTGCTCGCCCTCACCTCCCAGCCCCTGCGCCGCGCCACCCGCCACTTGGACGACCCCGCCATGGACGAGACCTTCCCGCCCCAGCTCGCCCAGTTGCGCCTCGATCTGCGCGCCCTCGCCTCCCGCCTCGCCCTCATCGCGCGCCCCCTGGGCTGGCGCCTCCTGCCCGCCACCCTGCGCGCCCTGCTCCGCCTCTTCGAGATCGCCGCCATCTCGCTCATCCTGCAGCTCGGCTTTGCCCCCTTCAATGTGGTCTACTTCCACCGCGCCAACCCCTGGTCGGTGGTGGCCAACGCCCTGCTGGTGCCCGCCGCCGCCGTGCTGATTCCGCTGGCCTGGCTGGGCCTGGCCGCCACCGCCGCCGGCGCCGCCGCCACCCATGCCGCCTCGCTCCTGCTCACCAGCCTGGGCCATCTCCTCCTTGCCACCGCCGACGCCTTGGCGCGCTGGCCCGGCGCCGCCCTGCGCGTGCCCTCGCCCCCCGGCTGGTTCCTCTTCGTTTTTGGCGCCGGCGCCGCCGCCTGGCTGCTGGCCTGGCGCCTGCCCGCCCCGCGCCGCTACAGCGAGGCGGGCCTGCCCATCCCGTCCCGCCGCGCCTGCCTCGCCACCTCGCTCGCCATGCTGGCGCTGGCCGCCGTCCTCGACCTCGACCCCTTCCCCGCCCGCCTCCCTCCCGGCCTCACCGCCACCGTGCTCGACGTCGGCCAGGGCGACTCCATCCTGGTCACCTTCCCCGACCGCCGCACCCTGCTGGTGGATGGCGGCCCCCACTCCCCCCATTGGGACACCGGCCAAGAGGTGGTCGCCCCCTTCCTCTGGTCGCTCGGCCTCCGCCGCCTCGATGCGGTGCTGCTCACCCACGCCCACAACGACCACCTCGGCGGTCTCGACACCGTGGTCGCCGACTTCCGCCCGGGCGAGGTCTGGCTCACCCGCACCCTCCCGCAAGGCCAGCCCATCCGCGATTTCCTGCGCGCGGCGCAAGCGGTCGGCGCCCGCCTCCGCCGCCTCGACGCCGGCGCCGTCCTGCTGGCCGGCGTCAGCCGCCTGCAAGTGCTGGCTCCGCCCCCCAGCTACCAAGCCGGCGAGCTCGCCAGCAACGATGACTCCATGGTGGTGCGCGTCAGTTGGGGCAACGATGCCATGTTGCTCGAGGGCGATGCCGAGGCCGCCGGCGAGCGCTGGATGCTGGACCACCGCCTGCCCCTCGCCAGCGCCCTGCTCAAGGTCGGCCACCATGGCAGCCGCACCTCCTCCATCCAGCCCTTCCTGGCCGCCGTCCACCCCCAAGTCGCGGTGATCTCGGTCGGCGCCGGCAACATCTACGGCCTCCCCTCCCCGGCCGTGGTGGCCCGCCTGCAACAAGACGGCGCCCGCCTCTTCCGCACCGACCTAGACGGCGCCATCCAATGCCGCCTGCAAGGCAACTCCCTCCAGGTCTACCTCTTCCGCCCCCTCCCCGGCGCCGAATAACACCGGCCCCGTTCCCTAATGCGGATACGGATGGTGCGTCAAGATCGCCAACGCCCGGTAGATCTGCTCTAGCAGCACCAGCCTCGCCAGCTCGTGGGAAAGCGTCAGCGGCGAGAGCGAAATCCGTCCGGCGGCGGCCGCCGCCACCTCCGCCCCAAACCCATCCGCCCCGCCCACCGCCAACACCAGTTCCTGCTGCGGATAGGCCGCCGCCTCGCGCTCCAAAAACTGGGCAAACTCGGGCGAGTCGAGGCTCCGTCCGGCGGGGTCGAGCAGCCACAGCCGCGCCCCCCGCGCCCGTCGCAGCAGCGCCTGCTCCGGCGCCTTGCCCGCCAGTTCCTCCCCCCTCACTGCGGCGAAGCGGGCAAACCCGCGCAGCCGCTGCAGGTACTCTTCCGTCCCCGCCTTGGTGGCGGCCAGCTTGGTCTTCCCCACCCACGCCACGGCCAGCTTCATGGTGCTCCATGGTAGCCTTAAATGACCACTCCGGAGGCCCCATGTCCGCCAAGTACGAAGACGCCCAGCTCATTCTGAAACTCTACGAACTGCGCCGCGAAGCGGTCCTGCGCGAGGCCCGCAACTGGTTTTTCCGCGACTTCCAGCCCACCAGCGCCGCCTCCATTTTCGAGACCCTGAAGGGCGAGCACAGCGCCTTCTACCGCATGGTCACCACCTACTGGGAGATGGCCTGCACCCTGGTGCAGCACGGCGCCATTGACGCCGAGTTGTTCCGCCAGGCCAACGGCGAGCACATCTACATCTTCGCCAAGCTCGAGCCCTTCCTCGCCGACCTGCGCCAGGAGTACGGCAATCCCAACCTGTTGGGCAACCTCGAAAAAGTGGTGCGTTCCATGCCCAATGCCGATACCGTCCTGAAGCACTTTCAAGCGCGGATCGCGGCCATGGCCGCCGCCGCCAAAGCCCGCTGAACGAGGCCCCCATGACCGCCTGGGTCCAAGTCGGACTAAAGAAAACCGTTCTCGATCCCCAAGGCAAGGCCATCCACGCCGCCCTCGCCAAGCTGGGCTACCAGGGTGTGGCCGAGTTGCGCCAGGCCAAGCTGTTCGAGATCCAGCTCCAGCCCGGCCTCGACCGCGCCGAGGCCCAGCGCCAAGTCGAGCGCGCCGCCCGCGAAGTGCTCACCAACCCGGTGATCGAGGAGTACTCCATCCGCTGGGACGAATAGGGGCCCCTATCTATGTGCGGCATCGTCGGCTACATCGGTAAAAAGCGCGTCGTCCCCGTCATCCTCGACGGGCTCAAGCGCCTGGAGTACCGCGGCTACGACTCCGCCGGCATCGCCATCATCCACAACGACGGCGCGCAAGCCCCCCGCCTCGAGGTCCGCCGCGCCGAGGGCAAGCTCCGCAACCTGGAAGAAAGCCTGCGCCTGCAGCCGATTGAGGGCCACTACGGCATCGGCCACACCCGCTGGGCCACCCACGGCCGCCCCACCGAGGAGAACGCCCATCCCCACCGCGACTGCAACGGCGAAATCGTGGTGGTGCACAACGGCATCATTGAGAACTATCTCTCCCTGAAGCGCGAGCTCATCGCCCAGGGCCACACCTTCCGCACCGAAACCGACACCGAGGTCGTCGCCCATCTGGTCGAGGAGCAGATGCGCGCCGGCGGCCCGCTCGAGGCCGCCGTGCTGCGCGTCCTTCCCCGCCTCGCCGGCGTCTACGCCCTCGCCATCATCTCCACCCGCGACCCCGACAAGATCGTCGCCGTGCGCAACGGCCCCCCCGCCGTCATCGGCCTGGGCGAAGACGAGTATTTCGTCGCCAGCGACATCCCCGCGCTGCTGCACCACACCCGCGACGTCTTCTTCCTCGCCGATGGCGACGTCGCCGTGCTCACCCCCCAGGGCGTCCGCCTCACCGACCTGCAGGGCCGCCCGGTGAAGCGCGAGATCACCCACATCAGTTGGGATCCCATCCTGGCCGAAAAGGGTGGCTTCAAGCACTTCATGCTCAAGGAGATCTACGAGCAGCCGCGGGCGGTGCGCGACACCCTGCTCGGCCGCCTCTCCCGCGACCGCGGCGAGGTCTTCCTCGACGAGATGGAGCTCACCGCCGACGACTTCCGCCGCTTCGCCTCCGCCCGCCTGGTCGCCTGCGGCACCTCCTGGCACGCCGCCCTCGCCGGCAAGTATCTCTTCGAGCGGCTCGCCCGCTTCCCCGCCGAGGTGGACTACGGCAGCGAGTTCCGCTACCGCGATCCCCTGGTCGGCCCCGAACAGCTCTGCATCCTGATCTCCCAGTCGGGCGAGACCGCCGACACCCTCGCCGCCCTGCGCGAGGCCCGTTCCAAGGGCGCCAAGACCCTGGCCATCTGCAACGTCGTCGGCAGCATGCTCATGCGCGAGGCCAACGGCGCCCTGCTCACCCACGCCGGCCCCGAGATCGGCGTCGCCTCCACCAAGGCCTTCACCGCCCAGCTCACCGCCCTGGTGGTGCTCGCCCTCTACCTCGGCCGCGCCCGCGGCACCCTCGATGCCCCCTCCGCCCTGCGCTTCATGGAGGAGTTCGACCGCCTCCCCGCCAAGCTCGAGTCCCTGCTCAACCGCGAGGAGCAATACGAGGACCTCGCCCGCCGCTTCTACCGCTCCCGCGATTTCCTCTACCTCGGCCGCGGCATCCACTTCCCCATGGCGCTCGAAGGCGCGCTCAAGCTCAAGGAGGTCTCCTACATCCATGCCGAGGGCTACCCCGCCGGCGAGATGAAGCACGGCCCCAACGCCCTGATTGACGAGAACCTCCCCGTGGTGGTGCTCGCCGCCCACGATCCCAGCGACCCCGCCTCCGTCACCCGCTACGAGAAGACCCTCAGCAACATCAAGGAGGTCAAGGCCCGCGAGGGCGAGGTCATCGCCATCGGCAACGCCGGCGACGCCGAACTGCGCGAGGCCGCCGACCACGTCATCGAGATCCCCCCGGCCCCCGAGCTGCTGCTGCCCATCCTCGAGGTCGTCCCCCTGCAACTGCTCGCCTACCACATCGCCGTCCGCCGCGGCTGCGACGTGGACCAGCCCCGCAACCTGGCCAAGTCCGTCACCGTGGAATAGTGCCGCCCGCCCCGCCGCCTCGCGCCGGCGCCGTGAACAGCCGCCGCAGCTCCCCCTTGGCCGCCTCCAGCACCCGCCGCCGTTCGCGGCTGAGGTTCTTGCCCGCCCGGTTGATGTAGAAATTCAGCATCGCCATCGCCGAGGCCAACGGCGCCGCCTTCCGCCGCCGGCTCGCCAGCGCCGAGCGCCGCAGCGACAGCGCCACCGCCCGCGGCGTGGCCAGCTTGAACACGCCCTCTTCCAGGTCGAGCGCGTTGCTCTCCCGCGTCACCCGCCCCGACCAGTACTGCGTGGCCGCTTTCTTGACCGCCATCCGAATCTAGATGCCCGCCAGCGCCTCGCCGGCGGCCCGCCGCCCGCTGCGCAGCGCCCCCTGCACCGTGGCATGCTGCCCGGTGTTGTCGGTGGCCTCGCCGGCGAAGTAGAGCGTCTGCTCCAGCGGCGCCGCCAGCGCCCCGAACGCGTCCGCCCCGCCCACGGCGGCATAGCTGTAGGCGCCCAGCGCCCATTCATCCGCCTGCCAGTCGTGCAGGTGCGCCTCCAGCAGCAGCGGCTCGATCGCGCCCGCTGCCACCCCCAGCCGCTCGCCCAGGTCCATCAGGGCGCGCTCCCGCAGCAGCTCCGGCGCCCGCCCCGCCAGCGCCCACGCATGCCGCCCCGCCGCCCAGCCGGTGATCTGCGCCGCCCCCGGCATCGTCCACCAGGTGGCAAAATGCCCGGTCGCCTCCGACCGCCCAAACAGAAAGCGCAGCCCCTCCAGCCGCCGCCCCTCGGCATCGCGCAGCCCCTCCCAAAACGCCTCGCGCAGCCGCAGCGTCACCCGCAGCGCCCCGCCCATCACCAAGGCCTCCAGCGCCGCCCGCTTGGCCTCGAGCCCCGGCTCGAAACGCACGGCCGGCGCCTCCCCCAGGCTCCGCTGCAGCAAGCTCAGCGGCAAGGTCAGGATCGCCCGCCGCGCTTGCCACTGCTCCTCCTCCCCGCCACGCCGCGCCGTGATCGTCACCGCTCCCGGCCGCCACGCTATCGTCCCCACCTCCGTCTCCAGGCTCACCCGGCCTTCGGCCCCCAGCGTCTCCACCCAGGGCCCATAGCCGCCGCGCGGACGCCTCGGCCACGGCCCCTCCTTCTCCCCCTCCGCCTCGGCTTCGCGCTCCCGGTTGAGCGAGTACACGCTGATGCGCGCCGGATCGGCCGCCTCGAACCCCTCGATGTAGCCCAGCGCCGCCGCCCGCGCCGCCGCCCGCGCCTGATCGCACTCGGCCAGAAAATCGGCAAAGGAACGGTCCGGCGCCGGCGCCCGGATCGCCCCCATGCGCCCCAGCAACTCCCACGCCCCGTTGCCAAACTCCCTCGCCGGCCGCAGCTCGCCGCCAGCCCAACTCCAATCCTGGCCAGCCCCCTCCTCCGCCGCCGCCAGCCCCCGCAGCTCCGGCGGTGCCCCATGGATGAACTCCGCCCCCAGCTCCACCGCCACCGGCCAGCCCTCCGGCTGCCGCGTCCACAGCCGCCCCCCCAGCCGCGCCCGCGCCTCCAGCAACACCGCCTCGCACCCCGCCCCCCGCAGCGTTTGCAGCGCCGCCAGCCCCGCCACCCCCCCGCCGACCACCACCACCTCGGCGTGTTCCATATCCCCAGCCTAAACCATTCGCCTTGACCCTGACGCTGCGTCAGCCCTCAAACTGTCCCCATGCAAGACCTTCGCCTCTCCCTGGTGATGGACGGCATCGAGCTCCCCGCCGCCCTGACCTTGCCGCCGCAGCCGCTCGCCGCCCTGTTGCTCATCCCCGGCTCGCTCAACTCCGATGTGGACGGCAACTTCGCCCCCATGTTTCCCGGCCAGCCGGCGTGCCTTCCCCACGCCTACAAAGACCTCGCCGAGCAGCTCGCCGCCGCCCGCCTCGCCGTGCTCCGTTACGCCAAAACCGGCCCCGGCACCGGCGCCCTGGTGCGCGACCAGGCCTTGGCGGCCGAGCGCTACCGCAGCTTCCACCAGCGCCCGCGCGTCGCCGCCGCATTCCTCGACGAGCTCGCCCGCCGCCTACCCACCCTCCCGCTCGCCGTCGCCGGGCACAGCGAGGGCGCGGTGGTCGCCACCCTGTTGGCTCGCGCCCGTCCCGACGTGCGCGCCCTGGCGCTGCTCTCCGGGCCCTCCAAGCCCCTGCTCCACCTCATGCTCTGGCAGCGCTTCGAGCAGGACCGCGCCGCCGGCGCGGCCGGGCCGGAAGCCGAGCAGGCCTATGCCCATGCCATGGCCTGGGCCGCCGACTACGCCGCCGACCGCCCCCTGCCGGCGGATCTCGCCCACAATCCCTACGCCGCGATGATCCCCTTCTTCCTGCAGCCCCAGAACGCCCCCTACCTCCGCAGCCTGGAACAGGTGGACCCCGCCGCCGAGTTCGCCCAAGTCCTCCAGCCCGCCCTCATCCTCCAGGGCGGGCGCGATCCCTCCGTCATCCCCGAAAACGCCGACCGCCTGCTGCAAGCCAATCCCCGCGCCACCGTGGCCCGCTTCCCCCAGCTGCAGCACTTCTACAAGCGCGCCCCCGAGGGATTGTCGCCGCAGGAGTCGTTCGCGCTGGCCCAGGAAAGCGATCCGCAGGTGGCGCAGGCGCTGGCGGAGTGGCTCCGCTCCGTGCTGGCCTGAATGCCACCCCGCCGGGAGCGGCGCAGCGCCGTCGGCGAACCGGCCCGGCGCTTTCACCGCCGGCCGGGACCGGCTGCCCGCTCCTGAAGGAATGTGCTACAGTGTGTATCATCATGCCCAAGGCAGCCCAACGGACGAAGCAGGTGGGAGTCCGCGAGCTGCGGCAGAACCTCAGCATCTACCTGGCCCGCGTCAAAAGGGGCGCCCGGCTCGAGGTCACCGAGCACGGCCACCCGGTGGCCCTGCTCATCCCCCTGCCGCCCACCGGGTCGGTGATAGACCGCCTGGTGGCCGAGGGCCGCGCCACCCCCGCCAAGAGAGATCTATTGGCGCTGGGCCCGCCCCTGCCCCGCCAGCCCGGCGAACCCTCGCTCAACGATTTCCTCGACGAACTGCGGCAAGACCGCTCCTGAATTCGATGGCGCCGATCTATCTCGATACTTCGGCGGTGAACAAGCTCATCCTGGCAGAGTTGGAAAGCGACGCTCTCGCCGCCTTCCTGGCCGACTGGCCCGAACGGGTAGCCAGCGCGTTGGTGGTGGTGGAAACCGGCCGCGCCGTGATGCGGGCCTCCACCGCCGGTCGGCAGGAGCGGGCACGCCTCGTACTAGCCGGACTCAACCTGCTCCCCATGGACGCGCCGGTGCTCGAACGGGCCGCGGCCACCCTGCCCGCAAACCTCCGCTCGCTCGACGCCATCCACCTCGCCAGCGCCCTCTCCCTCCCGGGCCTGGCCGGCATGGTCGTCTACGACCGCCGCCTCGCCGCCGCCGCCCTCCACCTCGGCCTGCAGGTGTTCTCGCCCGGCAGACCCGCGGCGGGCAGGCAGCCCCTTCTAGCGCTGCGCCTCAAACACTCTGAACATTAACGGGCTCTGGACGAGAATCTGACAGGAGGCGCATTTTAAGCGGCTTTGGGGAAGGCGACGAATTCGGTCTTGGTAGCGGCCATGCGCTGGGCCTTGAGCAGCAGGTAGCGGAGGTTGGAGTAGCCTCGGCCGCGGCGTAGCAGGGTCTTGATGTTGCCATTGACGGCTTCGACGACGCCCAAGCGGACCTTGGTGCGGCAGTAGCTGGCGATGCCGTCCAGATGCGTATGGAGCAGGTTGGCCAGCTGGTGAAACGGCCGCAGCCGCTGCCAGTTCAGCTGCCGCGTCCAGTTTTCCAGGTAGCGCAGCATCGCGCCCTCGTAGGTGTAGCTCCACAGCCGCTCTAGGCTCTCCTTCAGCAGATAGGCCTTGAACAGGCGTCGATTGAGGCCGAATAGCGTGTTCAACTGCTGCCGCTTGGTCCTGGTGAGGTGGACCCAGCGGGTCAAAAGCAACCAGCGCTTGCCCTTGACCACCTCGCGCTCCTGCCGGCCTTTGCGGAAGAACTCGGCCCGCCGCACCTCATCCACCGCCCGGTTGGCGTGTTGCATCACGTGGAACCTGTCGTAGACGATCTTGCATTGCGGCGCCCACTCCGCGGTGCTCTGCCGAAAGGGCTCCCACATGTCCATGCAGGCCGCCTCGATTCGCTCTCGCTGCGTTTGGTTCAACTGCGTCCTGAAGAACTCATCGAGCGTCTCGCGCTTGCGCTCTTTGCCGAACCATGCCGGCTCGCCCAGTTCCAGGTTGCTGACCACGGCGATGAACTTCCGCTTCTTGCCCAGGTAGATTTCGTCCACCCCCATCTGCTTCAGCGGGGGCTTTTTCCTCGCCGCCGCCCATCGTTCCAGATAACGCAAGTCGATCGCCCGCACCGTGCTTGCCGCCAGTCCCAAGCGGCGGGCCACATGCGCCGCCGCCGCCCCCTCGCACGCCCGTCCCACCTCCTCCTCGAAGCGCAGGCTGAACGGCGCCTTGCTCGGCAGCTGCGGCGTCTTCTCCACCTTGACTCCGCAGTTGGGACAGCGCAGCCGGTACAGCTCCACCACCACCGTCACCCGGTACTCGGCCCAGGGCAGATCACGCACTTGGCGCTCATACACCTCGTGGACCTCTTGCACCCACCGACCGCATCCCGAGCACTGGCGCCCGCGAGAGTTTCGCCGCCGCCGCACCCACAGCTTCAGTCGCTTGCCCGCTTCGTCGATCTCGCTCTTGTAGACCCGATAGCCGGGCCAGCCCAAAATCCGCGTCCAGTCATTCGTTGCCGTCACGTCCGGCAGTCTACGCAATTCACCCCTGCCGTGTCCAACCGTCCTGCCCTCAATCGTTTACAGATTCCTGCTCAGAGCCGGTTTATGGAGGAGCAGGGGTTCGACGAGTTCTGCGAACAGCGCTGCGCCAAGTTCTACGCCGAGGAGCTGGGGCGGCGGGGCCTGATGCCGGGGATGTATTTCCGGCTGCTGATGCGGGGCTATTTCGAGGGCATCGACTCGGAGCGGGGCATTGCCTGGGGGGCGGCGGATTCGCTGTCGCTGCGGTCGTTCCTGCAGTTGTCGGTGGACGAGGCTGCGCCGGATCATTCGACGATCTCGCGCACCCGGCGCTTAATCGACGCCGAGATCCATCATGAGGTCTTCGCCTGGATTCTGGAGCGGCCGGCGGAAGCCGGTCTGGTCAAGGGCAAGACCCTGGGCATCGACGCCACCACGCTGGAGGCCAACGCGGCGATGCGCAGCATCGTGCGGCGCGAGACGGGCGAGGGTTACCAGCCGTTTCTGCTGGGGCTGGCGAAGGCCAGCGGGATCGAGACGCCGACGCGGGAAGACCTGGCGCGGCTGGACCGGAAGCGCAAGGGCAAAGGCTCGGATGCAGAGTGGGTGAACCCGCATGAGCCCGACGGCCGCATCGCCAAGATGAAGGACGGCAGCACGCACCTCGCGCGCAAGGCCGAACACGCGGTGGACATGGACACCGGAACGGTCGTGGCGGTGGCGCTGCATCCCGCCGACCAGGGGGATACGACGACGGTGATGAAAACACCGGCGCAGGCGGGCGAAGAGGTGGCGGGGCTGATGGCATCGGAGACTGCGGGCGGGAAGGTGAACGGAGCTGGCGTTGAGGAGGTGGTCGCCGACAAGGGCTACCCCAGCGACCAAGTGCTGGCGGACATGCAGGCGGCGGGGGTGAGGACCTACTTGCCGGAAAAGAAGGCCAAGAGGCTCGATTGGGCGGGCAAGCGGGAAGGGCGCCAGCGGATGCGCGCCAACCGGCGCCGCGTGAGCGGCAGGCGCGGCAAGCGGCTGCTGCGACGGCGCGGCGAGCTGATCGAACGCGGCTTCGCCCACGCCTACGGCACCGGCGGGATGCGCCGCACGCACCTGCGAGGCCACGCCAATATCCTCAAGCGCCTGCACATCCATAACGCTGCGCACTATCTGGGGCTGTTGATGCGGCAGCGCTTCGGAATGGGCAAACCGCGGAGCCTGCAGGGGACAGCCGGCCTACCCGAGGATTTTTTGGCATTGGCAGCGGCCATCTCCGCCTCTGTGGCGCGTCTCGTCGCGCCGCAACCGACCGGTGCGCTCTCCAACTCGCAGCCCGCCTTGCTGGCGGCGTGTTTCCCGTGGGCCAGCTACTTTCACAAATCGCCCTTTCCGCCACGGGCTGCTAGACTGTCGGCATATTTCTGACCATGCACAGCCTATTGGTGGCATGGCTGCAGCGCCGGACCGCGCGGCACAGGCGCCCTTTCGTGTATAAGCGTATCCAGCGCCGCCGGTTTCTTGCACCATTTTCTCCTTGACACTCTCCTCCAGCGGTCCATAATGCACCCATGAACGCTAAGCACCCAGACGTTATGGGCCAGAAGCCACACGCTGGAAAGCCAGCCGCTAAGCGCACGCTGTTCACATTTCTGGGCTGGTGCTTTGCCCTCGCTTTGTGCGCGGAATCGCTAATCCTTGCCCGACAAAATCGAGACCTGAAGGCTCTTCGGTCGCCAGACTCGTCTGTGCCGGCAGGGCGGATACTCCGCAACCTCTCTGGCGTCGACCTAGACGGCAGGTATCACAAGATTGTCCCTCCAGCCAGCTCGTCAGAACGCCTTCTGATCTTCACCTTTTCCCCGGGCTGCGCTCCATGCGAAGCCGGGATGCCCGAAGCCCAACGAGTTGCATCAACAGTCCGCTCCGAAGGATGGACCGTGCTGTGGGTGAGCGGTGCGTTTCTTGGAGACACGGTACGCTTCACCCAAGAGCACCCACTCCCGCACGGGACGGCCTTACTCACCGAAGTGCCTGCACGTGTTTAAACTCAGCTTGGAATGGCGTTTGTGCCTCAAGCGATCGCCGTTGGCCCCGGTGGAATTGTGGAGCGGAGCTGGCGCGGTGAGCTCAGCCGAGTTGCCGCGCAGGAGATTATCAAGTTCGCGTCTGAACCGCCAACCTCGGATCAGGCACGATAGTCCGAATGAACAAGGAGATTATGAAATGATCCACACGCTGAAACGTTCCGTCCTCGGGCTGATGTTCCTTACCCTACTCGCGGCTGGCCTGTAGGCTGCCGCATTGGTCCCACTGATCAGTTCCTGCTCGCCATCAGGACTTGGTTGCTCGGACAACGACTGCTCGGCCCGCGGTGGCACGTGCATTAGCAACTCTATCGGCGCCCCTTGCAACTGCAGCTTTTCGCAGTAAATGAGATAACCGCGGTAGCCTCGGTCGCCGCAGCGGCGGCCGGGGCTTAGCCGCAGAGTCCGCGATGAAGGGGAACGGACCTGAGGGGGTGGCGTTGATGGGGGCCCGCCGAATGAGCGACGATTTCAAATGCGGTGCGGCCCCGGAGGGTCATCTCTTGCTGGCTGCGCTGGCCACTGTGGCGCTCCTGGTTGCCCTCTTGATCTATGCGGGCGCGAGAGTGCGCGTGCCGGCACCCCAACCGCCTTTGTTAGTCGGGTCGGCTCTGCCGCCACCCAAGGAGTACTCGTGGAGCTCTCATCCGGAAACGCTTGTTCTTGGCCTCCGGGTCGACTGCCCGTTCTGCAAGGCAAGCCTACCGTTTTACCGCCAACTCGAGGCACGAGAGGCGGCCGGGACGCTCGGGGCGCATGTCCTGGCGGTCTTCCCCGACGACGAAGCCGCAGTCCGGCGGTACCTCGCTCGGGAGAAGCTGGGGCTGGATGCGCGCGCCAGCGAAGGGCCGTCGCTTCGAATAGCCGCAACCCCGACCCTGCTCCTCGTTGGTGCAAGCGGTATCCTCCACTATGATTGGATCGGCGAACTCAATGCCGACGGACAGTCCGAGGTGCTCCACGAACTTGCGATGCCAAGGCGACTTTTCGAAGGGGACACAGTCCGAAGAAGCGTGACAATGGGTATTGGCGGAATCGCGGGGACCGGAGGCAACTCCAAACAATGGCACTGATGCGACCCCATTTCTTCGCACGTGGCCCATTCAGGCCGAAGAGTCTCTGGCTTGTGGCGGCTGTATTGGCGCTCGGAACCGGTCCAGTAGCCGCAATGTTCGGGCTGCTGCGAGCCACCCTCTTCCATCCACTTCCGTTCCCAGCGCCAAGCCGATTGGTGGCCGTCCAGTCGCTCTCCCGTTTCGGGCTGGGCGGGCTGACACGCGGGCAGGTGGAGCAGTGGGGATCGGCGAGCGCACTTTTTCGGGCGTTTGGCACGTTCCGTCCCGCTTCGTCTATGGGGATCGCAGCCCCTTCCGGCTCCTGGACGATTCCCGTGGTGGCGGCAACCCCAACCATGTTTGCTGCGCTGGCAGTGCGGCCGGCGCTCGGCTCTTTGTTCCGGCCGGGCGATGCCCGTGCGATCCTTTTGAGCAATTCCCTCTGGCGACTTCGGTTCGGCTCGGACCCGAACGTTGTCGGCAAGCCAGTGTCATGCTCCGGCCAACAGTTTGTAATCAGCGGCGTTATGCCGCCCGGATTCAGCTTCCCGAAGACAATTTACCCGCGTTGGCCCAGCGCGCCACAAGCATGGATTCCGCTCCAGTTCAATGCCGGCGACGAGCACAACGCCGATTTTCTGGGGATTGGGCGCCTTCGCACCGGCGTGTCCCTCGAAGAGGCGAAGCGGGCCTTGGCCGCCGCGCCGGCGCCCGCCGGGAACCAAAGCGGAGCGCGCGCTGCTGTGGTGACGGGGCTGCACCACTTCGCCTTCCAAGAATCCCGCCTGCAGTTGGATGAGTTGGCCGCAGGCGCGGTCCTCTTGTTCCTCCTGGCGTGCCTGAATGCAGTCGCGCTGCTCCTGGCAAAGGCCGAAGCGCGCCGCCGGGACTTTGCGGTGTGTGTGGCGTTGGGCGCTTCTCGGGCGAGGCTGGTTCGCGACGCACTAGCGGAGGTTGTCCGCGTCGGCGCCATCGCGGCCACCGGCGCGATTCTGTTTGCGGTCGCCGGTTCGCGGACCCTGGTCGCGCTGCTCCCCATCACCATGCCGAAACTAGGCGAGAATCGGGTGGATTTGCCCACCGTCGCCTTCGCAGCCGCAGTCGCGCTGGCGGCGGCGCTGCTGGCGGTGTTGCCCTCTGTGATGCGCGCAGCCGCAGCCGACCCGATTATGGCGCTGAAGGCGAACACCAACGCCCCGGTGCGAAAGCGCGCGGGAGTCCGGCCTATGGAAGTGGCCGCGGCGGTGCAGGTGGCGTTGGTTGTTGTGTTGGCAGCTGCCGCGACGGCTACGGGCGAAAGGTATTACTCCAGCGCTCGGGCGCAGCCCGGCTTTGTTGCCCACGATCTCTATCTCACTTCCATGATGGCTCCCGGGGGGGACCGAACTCCCGCCGCGGAACGGCGCTTCGCCAAGAGCCAAGCCAATGCACTGGCGAACCTGCGCGGGCAATTTGCATTCTCCAGCTCGCTGCCTGGAATTTATGCGGATCAGATCGCCTATTCGCTGCGGGGGCCCTTGGCCAAGCCGGCTCTGGGTGGCCGCTCGATGGACTATCAAATCGTGAGCGGCAATTATTTCAAGGTCATGGGCATCCCCGTGATCGGGGGGCGTCCCTTTGATGCCTCCGACGTCCGGGGCGGCACGCCGGCGGTGGTGGTGGACTCCCGCGCTGCCCGCATTATCGCACCGGCGGAGCCACCGAGCCCCGCCAAGGCAATCGGCAGGCACATCTGGCTTCAGGGAGTCGGCGAGGCCGTGGTCGTGGGCCTGGTCGCGCCCGTGCGCAAGTACGGGGACCCCGCCGACGCAAACCCGCAGGTGTTCCTGGCGCTCGACCAGAATCCACTGCCCGGTTTCATGGTGGTTGCGCGGACACCCCTTTCGGCGCAGGGGATCTCGGACGCTGTGCGCGCAGCACTTCCGGCGCAGCAAGCGCTTCGCGCCTTTGAATCCCTGCCGGTCCGGATCGCCCGAGAGTTGGCGCCCGCGCGCCTTTCCTTCACCCTCTTGGCGCTTTTCGGGGCGCTGGCCGCGCTGATCGCCGGCTTCGGGGTCTACTCTACCTGCAGCTTCACGCTAGCGCTCAGGCGCCGGGAGCTTGCCATCCGAGGTGCCTTGGGGGCGTCCCGCTGGGGGTTGGCGCAGGCGATCCTCGGCGGATACAGCAGGTTCTTGGTCCCCGGCCTGCTGCTCGGCGCCTTCGCGGCAATCGCCGCCACGCCCCTGGTGCCCACCGCCGCCTCCGGCGCGAGCGGTGGCGGCGGTGCAGCGCTTTTGCTCGCCTTGGCGCTGGTGTCCGCGCTGATCGCGCTCGCTGCCGCTGGTCCCGCGCTGGCGGCGGTTCGCCAGCGCGGGGTGGACGAGCTGAATTCCGCTTAAGGCCATGCCGAATGGTTCGCGCGGGCCCCAGCGCACCTGCCCGGCCCGGCTGTAGCAGCGCCGGGCCGGTGCGGCGCGCGTCCCGCTTGTGAGCCGCCCCGCTGTAACGGCGCGGGGCGGCGTGCTCGCGCCTCGCCGGGGCCGCGCCGTATTCGCTTCAAGGGGGCGGGCCTACCTGCGGAATTACGACCACCCCAGAACCCGAGGCTGGTTCTGGGGACCCAGGTTCGCAGCCTTTCGCGCCGATTTTGCCAGCAGGCAAAGCGGCGCGACCCCCGCGATCCGCCCCTACTCCGCCCCCAAGTCCTCCAGGTCGGCCTCGTCGGTGTCGTTGCGGAACAGGTCCAGCGCCCGCTCCGCCTCCTCGTAGGGCGAGGGCGGAAGCTGCACCGCCTCCAGCGCCGCCAGCTCCTCTTCCTGCTCGCCCACCAGCCGCACCGCGCGGTAGTAGTCCAGCCCGGTGCCGGCCGGAATCAGCCGGCCCATGATGACGTTTTCCTTGAGCCCGCGCAGGTAGTCCACCTTGCCCTGGATCGAGGCCTCGGTCAGCACCCGCGTGGTCTCCTGGAAGCTGGCCGCCGAGATGAAGCTGTCGGTGGACAGCGACGCCTTGGTGATGCCCAGCAGCAGCGGCCGCCCGGTGGCGGGCTTCAGCCCCAGGGCGATGACCCGCTCGTTCTCCTCGCGGAAGTGGAACTTGTCCACCTGCTCGTCCACCAGGAATTCGGTGTCGCCCACGTCCTCCACCCGCACCCAGCGCATCATCTGCCGCACGATCACCTCGATGTGCTTGTCGTTGATGTTGACCCCCTGCAGCCGGTACACCTCCTGGATCTCGTTCACCAGGTAGGCCTGCAGCTCCTTCTCGCCCAGCACCGCCAGGATGTCGTGCGGGTTGCGCGGCCCGTCCATCAGCGGCTCGCCCGCCTTCACCCGCTCCCCCTCCTGCACCGCGATGTGCACGCCCCGCGGCAGCAGATACTCCTTCGCCGCCGCCAGCGCGTTGTCCGGGGCCACGAAGATCTTGCGCTGCCCCTTGGTCACGTCGCCGTACTTCACCGTGCCGTCAATCTCGCTGATGACGGCGGTCTCGCGCGGCTTGCGCGCCTCGAACAGCTCCACCACGCGCGGCAGGCCGCCGGTGATGTCCTTGGTCTTGGTGGTCTCGCGCGGGATCTTGGCGAGCACGTCGCCGGCGGCGACGGCCTGGCCGTCCTGCACCATCAAGTGGGCATGGGAAGGCATGAGGTACTTGCGCGAGCCCTTGGCCGCGCCCTTGCCCTCGCCGCTGACCAGCACTTGGGGCTGGCGCTTCTCGTCGGCGGACTCGGTGACCACCCAGTGGGAGAGGCCGGTGACGTCGTCCACCTCCTCCTGCAGGGTCGAGCCCTCCTCCATGTCCTTGAACTTCACCGCCCCGCTGATCTCGGTCAGGATGGAGAAGGTGTACGGATCCCACTCCAGCAGCACCTCGCCCATGCCGACCGGATCGCCCTCGTTCTTCTTCAGGCGGGCGCCGTAGACGGCGGTGTAGCGTTCGCGCTCGTGGCCCTTGTCGTCCACGATGGCGATCATGCCGTTGCGGTTCATCACCACCAGCCCGCCTTCCTTGCTGAGCACGGTGGCGAGGTTGACGAAGCGGACGAAGCCCTTGCTCTTGGCCTCTTGGCGCGACTGTTCGCTCACCCGGCTGGCGGTGCCGCCGATGTGGAAGGTCCGCATGGTCAGCTGCGTGCCGGGCTCCCCGATGGACTGCGCGGCGATGACGCCGACCGCCTCGCCCATCTCGACCAGCTTGCCGGAGGCGAGGTTGCGGCCGTAGCAGGCCACGCACACCCCGCGCTTCGACTCGCAGGTCAGCACCGAGCGGATCAGCACCCGCTCAATGCCCGCATTCTGGATGCGGTTGGCCAGGTCCTCGGTGATCTCCTGGTTCACCTCCACGATGGTGTTGCCCTCGTAGTCCTTCACCCGCTCCAGCGAGACCCGGCCCACGATGCGGTCGCGCAGGCTCTCCACGATCTCGCCCGAGTCCACGATCGCCCCCACGTGGATGCCGTCCACCGTGCCGCAGTCGTTGTCGGAGATGATCACGTCCTGCGCCACGTCCACCAGCCGCCGGGTCAGGTAGCCCGAGTCCGCCGTCTTCAGCGCCGTGTCCGCCAGCCCCTTGCGCGCCCCGTGGGTGGAGATGAAGTACTGCAGCACCGTCAGCCCCTCGCGGAAGTTCGCCGTGATCGGCGTCTCGATGATCTCCCCCGACGGCTTCGCCATCAGCCCGCGCATCCCCGAGAGCTGCCGGATCTGCTGCTTCGACCCGCGCGCCCCGCTGTCCGCCATGATGTAGACCGGGTTCACCGTCCCCTCCCGGTCCTGCCGCTCCAGCACCGCGAACATCTCGTCCGACACCCGCTCGGTGATGTTCGACCAGATCTCCACCACCTTGTTGTACCGCTCCCCGTTGGTGATGGCCCCGTCCAGGTACTGCTTCTGCACCTCCACCACCTGCTTCTCCGCGTCCCGCACCAGGTTGGCCTTGTTCGCCGGAATCACCAGGTCGTCAATCCCGATCGAGATGCCCGCCCGCGTCGCCGCCATGAAGCCCAGCGCCTTGATCCCGTCCAGCATCCGCACCGACGGCTCCAGCCCGAAGCGCAGGTAGGCGAAGTTCACCAGCGAGCTCAGCCCCTTCTTCTTCAGCAGCCCGTTCACGTAGGGCATCCCCGGCGGCAGGTGGTCGTTGAGGATCACACCCCCCACCGTCGTCTGCAGGTAGGCGTTCTGCACCGTCTGCACCTCCGCCCGCACCACGTCCTGCGAGTCGTAGGCCGCCCCCAGGTCAATCAGCTCCCCGCTGTAGCGCAGCCGGATCGGGGTCATGATCTCCACGTCCCCCATCTCCAGCGCGATCAGCACGTCCTCCGCGTTGCCGAAGGTCCGCCCCGCCCCCCGCGCCTTCTCGTTCGACTTGGTCAGGTAGTACACCCCCAGCACCATGTCCTGCGTCGGCACCGTGATCGGCTGCCCGCTCGCCGGCGACAGGATGTTGTTGGCGCTCAGCATCAGCACGCTCGCCTCCACCTGCGCCTCCGGCGACAGCGGAATGTGCACCGCCATCTGGTCGCCGTCGAAGTCGGCGTTGAAGGCCGTGCACACCAGCGGGTGGATCTTGATCGCCTTGCCCTCCACCAGCACCGGCTCGAACGCCTGGATGCCCAAGCGGTGCAGCGTCGGCGCCCGGTTCAGCAGCACCGGATGGTCCTTGATCACCTCTTCCAAAATGTCCCACACGATCGGTTCCTGCTGCTCCACCATCTCCTTCGCCTGCTTGATCGTGGTGCAGTGCCCGGTCTGCTCCAGGCGGTGGTAGATGAACGGCTTGAACAGCTCCAGCGCCATCTTCTTCGGCAGCCCGCACTGGTTCAGCTTCAGCTCCGGCCCCACCACGATCACCGAGCGCCCGGAGTAGTCCACCCGCTTGCCCAGCAGGTTCTGCCGGAACCGCCCCTGCTTGCCCTTGAGTGTGTCCGACAGCGACTTCAGCGGCCGGTTGTTCGCCCCGCGCAGCACCCGGCCGCGGCGGCCGTTGTCGAACAGCGCGTCCACCGCCTCCTGCAGCATGCGCTTCTCGTTGCGCACGATGACCTCGGGGGCGTGCAGCTCCATCAGCTTCTTCAGCCGGTTGTTGCGGTTGATCACCCGCCGATACAGGTCGTTCAGATCGCTGGTGGCGAAGCGGCCGCCATCCAGCGGCACCAGGGGGCGCAGCTCCGGCGGGATCACCGGCAACACCTCCAGGATCATCCACTCCGGCTTGTTCTGGCTCTTGCGGAACGCGTCCACCACCTTCAGCCGCTTGGCGTACTTGATGCGCTTCTGCACCGAGGTCTCGGCCCGCATCTTCTCCCGCATCTCCACCGCCAGCTCCGGAATCTCCACCCGCTTCAGCATCTCGCGGATGGCCTCCGCCCCCATCAGCGCGGTGAAGTGCCCCCCCTGCCCCTCCGTCATCAGCTTGCGGTAGTCGTCCTCGCTCAGCACCTGCCGCTCTTTGAGCTGCGTGTCGCCCGGGTCCACCACCACGTAGGCCTCGAAGTACAGCACCCGCTCCAGCTCCCGCAGGCTGATGTCCAGCAGGTGCCCGATCCGGCTGGGCAGCCCCTTGAAAAACCACACGTGGCTGCAGGGCGAGGCCAGCTCGATGTGCCCCAGCCGCTCCCGCCGCACCTTGGAGAGCGTCACCTCCACCCCGCACTTGTCGCACACCACCCCCCGGTGCTTCATGCGCTTGTATTTGCCGCACAGGCACTCCCAGTCCGTCACCGGGCCGAAGATGCGGGCGCAGAACAGCCCGTCCCGCTCCGGCTTGAAGGTGCGGTAGTTGATCGTCTCCGGCTTGGTCACCTCGCCGTGCGACCAGCTCCGGATCTTCTCCGGCGAGGCCAGGCTGATGCGGATGCTGTCGAAATCGGCGATGAGGTTGGCGCGGTCGTAGGGGCTGCTTCTGTACATGGGATCCTCGTGGTTCACTTGCCGATGCTGGCTTGCCGGGATAACTCCGGACGCTACTGCGAAGCGGCGGCTAGTCGTCGGCGGCGACGGCCAGCGGCAGCGGTTCTTTTTGGCTCTTCATCAGCTCCACATCCAGGCAGAGCGACTGCAGCTCGCGGATGAGCACGTTGAACGACTCCGGCACCCCCGGCTCGATCGCCGCCTCGCCCTTGACGATGGCCTCGTAGATCTTGGCGCGGCCGTAGACGTCGTCCGACTTGGCGGTGAGCAGCTCCTGCAGGATGTAGGCCGCCCCGTACGCCTCCAGCGCCCACACCTCCATCTCCCCGAAGCGCTGCCCGCCGAACTGCGCCTTGCCCCCCAGCGGCTGCTGCGTGATCAGCGAGTAGGGCCCGATCGAGCGCGCGTGGATCTTGTCGTCCACCAGGTGCGACAGCTTCAGCATGTAGATGTAGCCCACCGTCACCGGCTGCTCGAACTGCTGCCCGGTGATGCCGTCGTGCAGCCGCGCCTTGCCGCTCTCCGGCAGCCCCGCCTGCCGCAGCAGGGCCTTGATCTCGTTCTCCCGCGCCCCGTCGAACACCGGCGAGGCGAAGGTCAGCCCCAGCGCCCGCCCCGCCCACCCCAGGTGGGTCTCCAGGATCTGGCCCACGTTCATCCGGCTCGGCACCCCCAGCGGGTTCAGCACGATCTCCACCGGCGTGCCGTCGGCCATGTAGGGCATGTCCTCTTCCGGCAGAATGCGCGCGATCACGCCCTTGTTGCCGTGCCGACCCGCCATCTTGTCCCCCACCGACAGCTTGCGCTTCATGGCGATGTAGCACTTCACCATCTTGATCACGCCCGGCGGCAGCTCGTCCCCCCGCGTCAGCTTCTCCTTCTTGTCGCGGCTGATCTTGGTCAGCACGTCCACCTGCCGCGTCGTCATCTCCTCGATCTCGTCAATCTGCTCGTTCACCCGCGGGTCCTTGTCGGCGTAGCGGGTGCGCTTCAGGTTGCGCGTCGAGATGGACTCGATCGCCTCCCGGTCGAGCGCCACCCCCTTCCCCAGCAGCTTCTTGTTGGTCTTCTCGTCGTGCAGGTCCTGCGCCAGCACCTTGCCCCCCAGCAGCGCCAGCAGCCGCTTGGCCCGCTCGTCGTTCAAAATCCGGATCTCGTCGCGCAGGTTCTTGTCCAGCCGCGCCACCTCCTCCGCCTCGATCGCCAGCGCCCGCTCGTCCTTGTCCGCCCCCTTGCGGCTGAAGATCTTCACCTCCACCACCGTGCCCTCGATCCCCGGCGGGCAGTAGAGCGAGGCGTCGCGCACGTCCCCCGCCTTCTCCCCGAAAATCGCCCGCAGCAGCTTCTCCTCCGGCGTCAGCTGGGTCTCCCCCTTGGGCGTCACCTTGCCCACCAGGATGTCCCCCGGCCGCACCTGCGCCCCGATCCGCACGATCCCGCTCTCGTCCAGGTCGCGCAGGAAGGTCTCGCTCACGTTGGGAATGTCCCGCGTCACCTCCTCCGGCCCCAGCTTGGTGTCGCGCGCCTCCAGCTCGAACTCCTCGATGTGGATCGAGGTGTAGTAGTCCTCCTTCACCAGCTTCTCGCTCACCAGGATGGCGTCCTCGAAGTTGTACCCCCGCCACGGCATGAACGCCACCAGCACGTTCCGCCCCAGCGCCAGCTCCCCCTGGTCGGTGCAGGGGCCGTCCGCCAGCACCCGCCCCTTGGCCACCCGCTCGCCCTGCTTGACCACCGGCTTCTGGTTGATGCAGGTGTTCTGGTTGCTGCGCTTGAACTTGGTCAACTGATAGATGTCGCTGCCCACCTCGCGCGAGAGCTGTCCCGCGTGGGGCTCGCCCTCGACGCGGATGATGATGCGCTCGGAATCCACCGAATCCACGATGCCGGAGCGGCGGGCGAGCACGGTCGCGCCGGAATCGCGCGCCACCACCGCCTCCATGCCGGTGCCCACGACGGGGGCCTCGGCCCGCAGCAGCGGCACGCTCTGGCGCTGCATGTTCGCCCCCATCAGCGCCCGGTTGGCGTCGTCGTTCTCCAAAAACGGCACCAGCGACGCCGCCACCGACACCAACTGCTTGGGGCTGACGTCAATGTAGTCCACCTCTTCGCGCGCCTTGAGCACGAAGTTGCCGGTCTGGCGGGCATTCACCAGCTCATGGACGATGCGCCCCTCGGCGTCGAGGGCGACGTTGGCCTGGGCGATGACGTACTTGTCCTCCTCCCAAGCGGAGAGGTAGAAGGAGAAAGGCTCGAACTCGATCGGCTTTTTCTGCTTGTGGGAGGCATTGAACTTCTCCGCCTCCTCCTTCTCGAGGTGGGCGCCGACCTTGTGGGCGCTGTCGCCGGCGTTGGTGACGGTGATGTAGTCAATCACCCGCCCCTCCCGCACCTTGCGGTAGGGACTCTCGATGAAGCCGTACTCGTTGATCCGCGCAAAGCACGACAGCGACGAGATCAGCCCGATGTTCGGCCCCTCCGGCGTCTCGATCGGGCAAATGCGCCCGTAGTGGGTGGGGTGCACGTCGCGCACCTCGAACCCCGCCCGCTCCCGCGACAACCCCCCCGGCCCCAGCGCCGACAGCCGCCGCTTGTGCGTGATCTCGCTCAGCGGGTTGGTCTGGTCCATGAACTGCGACAACTGGCTCGAGCCGAAAAACTCCCGGATCGCCGCCATCACCGGCTTGGCGTTCACCAGGTCGTGCGGCATCGCCGTCGCCATCTCCTGGAACACCGACATCTTCTCCTTGATCGCCCGCTCCATCCGCACCAAACCGATGCGGAACTGGTTCTCGAGCAGCTCGCCGACCGCGCGCACGCGGCGGTTCCCCAGGTGGTCAATGTCGTCCACCGCCCCCTCCCCCCGCCGCAGCTTCAGCAGGTAGCGGATGGTGGCGTAGAAGTCCTCCGGGTCCAGGGTGCGCTTGTCCAGCGACGTCGCCGCGGCGTTGTCGTACAGCTTGATGTTGAATTTCAGCCGCCCCACCCGGCTGAAGTCGTACTTGCGCGCGTCGAAGAACATCCCCTCGAACAGCGCCCGCGCCGTGTCCAGCGTCGGCGGATCCCCCGGCCGCAGCTTGCGGTAGATCTCGATCAGCGCCTCCTGCGAGGTCTTGATCCCGTCCTTGCGCAGCGTCGCCGCGATGATGTTGCCCACCACGTCCCGCTCCGGGAAGAAGATCTGCAGCTCGCTCAGCCCCGCCTCCGCGTACTTCGCCAGCTCCGCCGCCTTCAGCTCGCTGTTCGCCTCCAGCAGCACCTCCCCGCTCTCGCGGTTGATGATGTCCGCCGCCGTGTACGCCCCCTCCAGGTCCGCCGCGTCCACCTCGAACTCCGCCAGCCGCGCCTTGTGCAGTTCGCGCAGCGCCGGCAGCCGCATCTGCCGCCCGGCGTGGATCAACTCCTCCCCCTTCGGCCCCAGTACCCGCCGGCTCAGCTTCTGCCCCAGCAGGTTCACCTGCTTCTCCGGCTCCCGCCCCGGGTCGAGCTGCCAATACAGCTTGCCCCCCCGCAGCGCCAGCCGCTCCACCGTGTAGAACGTCCGCAGGATCTCCTCGTCCGTGCGCAGCCCCAGCGCCCGCAGGAAGATGCTCGCCAGGAACTTGCGCTTGCGGTCAATCCGCACGTACAGCAGGTTCTTGGCGTCGTACTCGAACTCCACCCAACTGCCGCGGTAGGGGATGATCTTGCCCAAAAAGTAGGTGCGCTGGTTCGCCGTCTCGAAAAACACCCCCGGCGAACGGTGCAACTGGCTCACGATCACCCGCTCCGTCCCGTTGATGATGAACGTCCCGTTCTCCGTCATCAAGGGTATGTCGCCGAAGAACACCTCCTGCTCCTTGATGTCGCGGATGCTCTTCGCCCCGGTCTCCGGGTCCTTGTCGTAGATCGTCAGCCGGATGGTCACCTTCAGCGGCGCCGAGTAGGTCGAGCCCTTGTCCTCGCACTCGGTCACGTCGTTCTTCAACTGCAGGCCCACCGGGTCGCCGCACTTGTTGCAGAACGTCACCACGTTGGCGTTGTAGGTGCCGCAGTGGTGGCACAGGATGTCGCCCGCGTGGAAGGGGTTGGTGATGATCGTCGCCCCGCACCCCCGGCAGGTCGAGCGCAGGTGGTGCAGCCCCCGCAGGTTGCCGCACTTGCACTCCCAGTTCCCGATGGCGTAGTCCACGAAGTCCAACTGCGACACCCCGCGGAAGTCGGTGATGGGAAACACCGAGTTGAACACCGACTGCAGCCCGCCGTCGTCGCGCTCGCCCGGCAGCAGGTCCATCTGCAGGAAGCGCTCGTAGCTCTGGCGCTGCACCTCGATCAAATTCGGAATCTGGATGGCGGTCGGAATCTTGGAAAAATCGGTGCGGGTAGGCGTTCCATCCTGATGGATCGTCGGCATGGGGAACCACTCCTGGCGCTCGCGCGCCGCTGCGCCGCCCCCGGGGCGGTCGTCAGAAAAGGGCGGGGCGGACGGCGGCGCGGCCCCTCGGCCGCGCCCCGCCCGCTCCCGCCATGCGGAAATTTTCCGTTACTTGACCTCGACCGTCGCCCCGGCGTCGGCGAACTTCTTCTTGATGGTCTCGGCCTCTTCCTTGCCGACCCCCTCCTTCACCGTCTTGGGCGCCCCGTCCACCAGGTCCTTGGCCTCCTTCAGCCCCAGGCTGGTGACTTCCCGCACCACCTTGATGACGTTGATCTTGTTCGCCCCCACCGCGGTCAGCACCACGGTGAACTCGGTCTTCTCCTCCGCCGGCGCCGCCGCGGCCCCGCCGCCCGCCGCCGCCACCGCCACCGGCGCCGCCGCCGCCGCCGATACGCCCAGTTCCTCTTCCAACCGCTTCACCAGTTGCGAGGCCTCGAGCAAGGTCAGGTTCTTGATGGATTCCACCAGCGTCTGCAGATCAGCCATTCCGTTTCTCCTCTGAATAAACAAACTTGTGCGCTCGCGCGCGCCTTCCTACCTACTCGGCAAACTTTTTCGCTTGCACCGCTTGGTCAATCACCACCGCGGTGCTCCGCCCCACCGCCTGCGCCACCGTCACCAGCCGCTGCGCCGGCGCCTGGATCAGGTACAGCAGCTTGGCGTAGAGCTCTTCCTTGGCCGGCGTCGCCGCCAATTGCGCCACCTCGGCGGCGCTGATCGCCGCCCCCTCCACCACCCCCGCCTTCACCGTGAAGCTCGGGTTCTCCTTGGCGTACTTCTGCAGCGCCTTGGCCAGCGCCACCCCGTCGCCGGCGGTGTAGGCGATCGAGTTCACGCCCTTCAGCTCGCGCAGCACCGGCGCCATCGCCGTGCCCGCCGCCGCCCGCTCCGCCAGCGTGTTCTTCACCACCCGGTAGCGCCCGCCCGCCTGCCGCAACTGCTGGCGCAGCTCGAAGTCCTGCGCCACCGTCAGCCCGCTGAAGCCGGCCAGCACCAGCGTGCTCGCCCCCTGCAGCTCCTGCTGCAGCGCCTCCAGCCGCGCCTGTTTCTGTGCTTTGGTCAGTGCCATGTCGTGTCCCTATGCCTTCGCGGCGGCCTCGACCGCCGCCGTGTCCAGCGCGATCCCCGGCCCCATGGTCGAGGTCAGCGTCACCCCCCGCAAATACTTCCCCTTCGCCGCCGCCGGCTTCGCCCGCAGGATGCTGTGCAGCAGCGCCTGGGCGTTGTCCACCAGCCGCTCCGGCGCAAACGACAGCTTGCCGATGGCGGTGTGGATCAGCCCCTGCTTGTCGGTGCGGAACTCCACCTTGCCCGCCTTGATCTCCGCCACCGCCTTGGCCAGCTCGAACGTCACCGTCCCCGTCTTCGGGTTCGGCATCAGCCCCCGCGGCCCCAGCACCTTGCCCAGCTTGCCCACCGAGCGCATCATGTCCGGGGTCGCGATCACGGCGTCGTAGTCCACCCAGTTTTCCTTCTGGATGCGCTCCACCGTCTCCTCCCCCCCCACCAGGTCCGCCCCCGCCGCCTTCGCCTCCGCCTGCTTGTCCCCGCCGGCGATCACCAGCACCCGCTTGCTCTTCCCCAGCCCGTGCGGCAGCACCACCGTGCCCCGCACCATCTGGTCGGCGTGGCGCGGATCCACCCCCAGCCGGATGTTCAGCTCCACCGTCTCGTCGAAGCCCGCGTATTTCACCTTCTGCAGCAGCGGCACCGCTTCGCCCAGCGCATAGGGGCGCGCCTCCACCTGCTGGCGCGCCGCTTGGATCTTTTTCCCTGTCTTTGCCATAGTGTTTGTCTCCTACGCCGCCCCGCTCTGCCCCGCCGGGCCGTAGTCTGCGACCGACTGCCTAGCCCAATCCCTTCATCCCACCTCAATGCCCATGCTGCGCGCCGTCCCGGCGATGCTCTTGATCGCCGCCGCCAGCGTCGCCGCGTTCAGGTCCGCCGCCTTCGCCCGCGCGATCTCCTCCACCTGCTTCGCCGTCACCTTCCCCACCTTCTCCTTGTTCGGCTCCTTCGAGCCCTTGGCGATCCCCGCCGCCCGCTTCAGCAGGTCCGCCGCCGGCGGCGTCTTGGTGATGAAGGTGAAGCTGCGGTCGTTGAAGATGGTGATCACCACCGGCACCATCATCCCCTCCAGCTCCTTGCCCGAGGTGCGGGCGTTGAACGCCTTGCAGAACTCCATCAGGTTGAGCCCGTGCGGCCCCAAGGCCGTGCCCACCGGCGGCGCCGGCGTCGCCTTGCCCGCCGAGATCTGCAGCTTCACTTGCGCTTGTACCTTTTTGGCCATGGCTCGCTATACCTTCTCCACCTGCGAAAATTCCAGCTCCACCGGCGTCGGCCGCCCGAAGATCGTCACCATCACCTTCAGCGTCTCGCGGTCGTCGTTGATCTCGTCCACCACGCCGGTGAAGGTCGCAAACGGCCCGTCGGTGATCTTCACCGTCTCGTTCTTGTCGAACTTCACCTGCAGCCGCGGATGCTCCCCGCCCGTCTCCACCCGGTGCAGGATCTGCGCGATCTCCTCGTCCGTCAACGGCGTCGGCGTCTGCCCGCTGCCCACGAACCCCGCCACCCGCGGCGTGTTCTTGATCACATGCCAGATCTCGTCGTCAATCTTCCCGCCCGCGTCCGAGGCCAGCTCCACCAGCACATAGCCGGGGTAGAACAGCCGCGAGGTCTGTACCTTCTTCCCCCCGCGGTGCTCGATCACCTCTTCGGTCGGGATCAGCACCTGGCCGATGCGCTCGCCCAGCCCGAACGCCTCGATCCGCCCCTTCAGGCTCTCCGCCACCTTGCGCTCGAAGCCCGAGTAGGCGTGAATGATGTACCAGTGCTTTTGCGTCTCCTCCATAGGCGTGTTCCCCGGCGCTAGCGGCTGAAGTGCACGATGACCCAGTCCATCGCCCGGGTGAGGCCCAAGTCCACCACCCAGAAGTACGCCCCGAAGATGGCCACCGTGATCAACACCACCGCCGTCGTCCCCCGCACCTCTTGGAACGAGGGCGCCGTCACCTTCTTCATCTCCGAGCGCACGTCCACGTAGAAGCTGCGCAAACGCCCCGACAGCTCCTTCACCTTCCCGCCCTGCGAATTGTTTTCCGTTCCTGCGCTCACAGCCATAGTTCACTCAAGGTTGGCAGGGGCAGAGGGATTCGAACCCCCACATTCGGTTTTGGAGACCGACGGTCTAGCCGTTGAACCTATGCCCCTGAAAAGTTGTCCGTTCCCCGTTCGCTCCTCGCGTCCTGCGCTTCCCTGCCCGTGGCCGGCCCCCTGCCGGCAACCCGCAACTCTATTTCGTCTCCTTGTGCGCCGTGTGCTTGCGGCACTTGGGACAATACTTCTTGAACTCCAGCCGATCGGTGGTCGTCTTCCGATTCTTGGTGGTGGAGTAGTTCCGGTGTTTGCAATCCGGACACTGCAATGTGACGATTTCGCGCATAGCCAATTCCCTCTACTGCAGAATCTCGCTGATGGTCCCCGCCCCGACCGTGCGGCCGCCCTCGCGGATGGCGAAGCGCAGCCCCTTCTCCATCGCCACCGGGGTGATCAGCTCGACCGTCAAGGCCACGTTGTCGCCCGGCATCACCATCTCGGTGCCCTCGGGCAGCTCCGCCACCCCGGTCACGTCGGTGGTGCGCATGTAGAACTGCGGCCGGTAGCCCTTGAAGAAGGGCGTGTGCCGCCCCCCCTCCTCCTTGGTCAGCACGTAAATCTCGGCCTTGAACTTGGTGTGGGGGGTGATCGAGCCGGGCT
>Ga0307372_10000692_pt1 | contig 59053 bp, 61 predicted proteins | sample OX1MG_FD_202533 | JGI IMG/M metagenome (GOLD analysis project Ga0307372, IMG submission 202533) | Soil microbial communities from Risofladan, Vaasa, Finland - OX-1 | ecosystem: Environmental > Terrestrial > Soil > Coastal area > Acid sulfate soil | place: Finland: Risofladan, Vaasa | collected... | reverse complement strand
CGGGCCCGCGCACTTCGAGCGCGACCTCCCGCGCGAGCTCGAGCACTTCCCAGTGGAGGAGGAAGAAACCGGCGAGGCCGAGCTCGCCGATGAGGTCGAGCTCCTCCTCCAGCCGAGCCCGGACGCGTTTCTTGTGGCCGTTGAGGTTCGAGTAGCGCTCGGCGAACGCGGTCTCGCAGACGCGGCGGAGCTGGACGATCGCCGGCTCGCTCCCGTCGGAGAAGTCGGGATAGCGGTAGCCGAGCTCCTCCGTCAGGTCGAACTCGAGGCGCTCGGCGATCTCGGCCGTGCGGTGCACAGCATCCCGGTCATCCGCGAAGCGGTCTTCTACTTCGGCAGGAGACAGCAAAACCGCCTCATGGTTGCCGCGCCGTTCCCGTTCGCAGCCTTCGAGCGAGGTGCGGCAGCGAACGGCGACGAGGATGTCCTGGAGCGCGGCGCGGCGGCGGTCGTGCGCGTGGACGTCTCCCGTCGCCACCGTCGGGACGCCGATCGTCTCCGCGAGCTCGCGCAGTCGCGCGTTGCGGCGGGCGTCCCCGCGTTCGTACGGACGCTGGAGCTCGACGTAGAAGCGGTCGCGGCCGAAGGCGCGCCCGAGCCGCACCGCGGCGTTCGGGTCGCGGACGGCGAGCCCGTCCCGCGCGCAGCCGGAGAGGCAGACGAGTCCGCCGTTGAGCTCCTCGAGCATTGTCTGTTCGAGACACGGCGGGGTCTGACCCCGGACATGTCCGTCCCGGACAGGTCCGTCGCGCGTGTGCGCGTGCGCGGCGGTGAGCAGCCGGCAGAGGTTCGCGTAGCCGGCCGCGTTCTCGACGAGGAGCGTGACGTGCGACCCGTCTCCGAGCGTGACCTCCGCCCCGGTGATCGCCCGGACGCCGAGGTGCTTCGCCGCGTGCGCGAACTCGAGCGAGCCGTAGACGCCGTCGTGGTCGGTGAGCGCGAGCGCCTCGTACCCGAGCTCGGCTGCGCGCGCCGCGAGCTCCTCCGGCTGCGACGCGCCGTCGAGAAACGAGTACGCCGAATGCGCGTGGAGCTCGGTGTACGCCACCCACCGAGTCTAGGCGAACATATGTTCGCGTGCCATACCCCGATGCGCCGCCTCTGCTCCTCGGCGACCGTGACACCGAAACCGGAGATGTCCCGTCGGCGAATCCTCCTCCTCGGTGTTGCCGCACTCCTGACACTCACAGCGCTGCTCGCGATCGCAATCCTGCTCATCGGACGGTTCGGCGATGTCGAAGGGCGGATCCTCGGTACGACGCTCCTCCTCGCGGGGTTCGGCCTCCTCTCGCTCCCTGGGGTCATGCTCCTCGACCGGTCCACCGCACGGCCGCTCGCCCTTGCCGCCGTCGGCCTCGCTGGGACGGCGGCGGCACTCGCCCTCGTATCGATGTGGGGGCTCTCCGACAGCGAGCCCATGGGCAAGTCGGTCGGCAACGCGACCTTGCTCGCCGCAGCAGCTGCCCAGACCGCTGCCCTCGTTGCGCGCCGCAAGCCAACCGATCCGACATCCGTGGGCCGCCTCTTCGCAGCCTCATGCGTGACCGCCGCGGTCGTGTCCGGCGTCGCCACTGTGCTGCTCTGGGCGCAGCCGGCCACCTCCTTCTATCCGCGGCTCGTGGGCGCGCTCGCCATCCTCGACCTCCTGCTCGTCGCGCTGCAACCCGTACTGGCACGCGCCTCTACGGGTGGTGGACGAGCTGCCAGAGCGGCTTCTCATGCGGCCCAAGCGGGATGTAGTCCATCCCATCGGGCGTGTCGAGATAGCCCCGTCGCGTCCCCGGGCGGTAGTCGTGGCCGTACTGCCAGACGATCCGGTGTTGCTTCGGGTCGATGATCACGACGCGGTCGCCGTAGTCATCGTTCACGGCGATGTTCCCGTTCGGGAGCATGATCGCGAGTGACGGGTGGTCGAGCTCCCCCGTCCCCGACGTCGGCCGGTACTTCCAGAGGACGCGGCCGTACCGGTTGACGATGAGCACCGCACCCGGCTTCGAGTAGTCGGCGAGGAGGATCCGACCGCCCGAGAGCGGCTGCGGGTCGGACGGGTACCCGACCGGCGCCTGGAAGTCCCAGAGCAGCTTGCCGCTCTTCGAGAAGTAGTCGATCCACGAGCCGGTGATCTCCGACACGAGGACGCCGCCGCCGGGCACCGGCGTGTCGCCGTTCACCCAGCCGAGGGTCCGCGGCGGGTTGTGGACGCAGACGTCCGTCTGGCCGATCTGGCGGACAATCCGGTGGTTGCGGATGAAGAGGATCCGGCAGCGGTATGCGTCGGCGACCGTCACCGTTCCATCCGGGAGGGTGTACGCGTCGTCAGGCCAGTTGAGGTGGTTCGACGGGCCCGCGAATCCTTGCGTCCCGACCTGCGGCCCCGGCACGCCGAACAGACGCGTGACGCGGTGCGTCTTGATGTCGATCGAGAGGATGTCGCCGTGGTCCTCCTCGTTCGTGATCAGCGCCTTGCCCCCGGGCTGGACGAAGGTGTCGTCGTCGTAGACGAGATGGACGCCGCGGGTGCGGTCGGCGAAGGTCGGGAACTTCCAGAGGATGTGGTGGCTCGGGTCGACGAGGAGGATGCGATCGTTGCCGCGGTCGGCGACGAGAATGCCGCCCGGCAGCGGGCCCTTGTGGGTGATGACGCGGTTCGGGTCGGGCTTCGGCTTCTGGGTCGCCGTCGCGGGCGAAGAGCTCGATCGGTGCTGGACGAACGCGCCTAGGAGCGCGATCCCCGCGAGCACGGCGAGGACGATGGCAAGGCGCGACGGCACGGCGGGGACACTAGCCGTGGCACTGTGAGTCGGTCATGAAGCTCTATCTCGTCCTGGCCGCGGGCGACACGCACATCCTCGAGCCGGCGCTGCGGGGTGGCGTCGACGTCGTCCAGCTTCGCGACAAGGCGCTCGACGATGACGCTCTCCTCGCCGCCGCCGAGCCGTTCCGCCGCATCTGCCGCCGCTACCGGGCGCTCTTCATCCTCAACGATCGTCCCGATCTCGTCGAGGCGTGCGGCGCCGACGGTGTCCATGTCGGCCGGAACGACGCTTCGGTCGAGGAGGCCCGGGCGCTCGTCGGGCCGGACCGTCTCATCGGGCTCTCCGTCTCTAGCTTCGAGGAGTTGCAGGACGTCGCGGGCGCCGACTACGTCGGCGTAACCGCGTTCGCGACGCCCACGAAGGAGGACGCTGTCGCGGGGGGTCTCGAGCTGATCCGTGACGCCGCCGCTGCACTGACGGTGCCGTGGGTCGCGATCGGCGGGATCGACCTCGGCAACGTCGCGGAAGTCGTCAGCGCGGGCGCGCCCGGGATCGCGGTCGTGCGTGCGATCCGCGATGCCGCGGATCCGGAGGCGGCGGCGCGGGAGCTGCGAGGAGCTCTAAACCGGTAGCAGCACGTCGATCTCGTCGTATCGCCGGTAATGCTCGAGGCTCGGACGGCTCGTGTCCTGCTTCCTCTCCTGTTCGAGAGCTTCGAACGTCGGCCCGATCCGCTCGTACACCGCCGGCGGATCGCCGCGCAGGCGCGCGCGGAGGTAGCGGCCGCCGGGCAGCGTCCCGGATTCGAGCCCGTCCACGAGCTCGTCTCCCTCCCGCACCTCGACGCAGGCGCGATAGTCGCCGGCGACAGGGTCGAATGCTCCGTAGAAGTGACGGCCGCGAAGCGCGACGACAGCCTCGAGCTCGTCCCACGCTCGACGGATGGTGGCCAGCCCGTCGGCGACGCGGACGAACTGCACCGCGATCTCCTCGCGCTCGATCTCGTCGAACTCGCTCATGCGCCTCGCTGAGTGAACCAGCCGCCACCGGCGCCGTCGTGGAATACGACGGTGTTCTCGCCGGCTTCGAGGACGATCTCGAAGTAGCGGCGGACGACCGGCTCCTCCGTCCACCAGCGGTCGACGACGCGCCATTCCTCACGGAGGAACGCGACCGCCTGGTGGTTGACCTCGACCGGGAACCCGCTCGCGTTCGCCTCGACGCGCGCCGCGCGGGGCGCGTTGAACCGGCGGGCTTCTAACGGGGTGGTCACGCGCTGACTGGGCGTGATGGGCGAGTGCGATGCAAGGACGCAGGGAGCGCGAATAGCAGCGCTATTTGCGCGACTGAGGACGCCGCAGCGCGCCGCCCAGCGCGGCCAGGCAGTCTGTGCTCCACCCTGTTAGGAGTCCCTACTCGTCCTTCGGGACGAGCAGCGCGCGACTCTCCGGGACGCGCGACCACGGTGCCACCTCCACGACGGTGCAGACGGAGCCGGAGCCGGTGCTCGCGCGTACTTGGCGCAGGCCTTCCCGCAGGCGGGTGCGATCCTCCGCGCCGGCCGCAAGGAGCTCGAGCTGCTGCCCCGCAGACTCGGTGAGCTCGACGAGCTCGAGGCGGAGCTCGACGACGGGACCGGGAAGCTCGACGAGTCTCGGTGCGAGCGCGACGCGGATCCGCTCGGAGTCGGCGCTCGGCTCGCGCAGCGTCAGCGTCCGCCGCCATGAGCCGCCGGTCTCGAGCCGAGCGGCGAGCGCGAGCTTGCGGACGAAGCGGTCGCGCCGTTCCGGCCGGGCGAGCGCCTTGTCGACGAGACCCGCCAGCGCGCGCCGCAGCGTCAGCTCGTTCCCGATCGCCTCGGGGAACTCGAGCGAGGCGTAGACGGCGGCGGGCGGACGACGGCCGCGCACGCGCGCGGCCGTTCCACCTCTCGCCAGACTCCAGGCGCGCCGGCCGTCCGGCCCCAAACGTTCGGCGACGGCGCCACCCGGGAGCCCGGCAAGCTGTCCGAGCTTGCGCACTCCGAGGGCTTCGAGCTCCTCGTAGCGGTTCCGTTCGAGCGGGAGAAGGGTGAGCGGGAGCGGAGCGAGGAACTGCGGCAGCTCCTCATCGGCGACCACGACTACCTGCCCGGGTCGCGCGACAGAAGCTGCCGCAAGTGCGGCGAACCGCCGCCCAGCTGCGCCGATGCGCGCATCCCATTCCGACCCGACGGCGGCGAGCGCGCGCTTCAGCGCCGGCTCGAGCCCGCCGTAGAGCCGCTCGACTCCCTGCGTCTCGAAGTACGCGACGCCGGAGGAGGCCGGATCGACCGCGAAGCCCGCATCCTCGAGCGCACGGACGATCTCCTCCCACGCCTGCTCCGCTCCCGCGGCGTCGGGCTCGACGAGCGCGAGCGACGGGCACGTGGCGAGCGCCTCCCCCAGCCGCATCCCGGGCCGCACGCCGAGAGCCTCCGCCGCGACGGTAACCGGCCCGATGAGCGGCTCCCAATGTCCTGAGGAGGTGGGCGGCTCGGGCGCGAGCGCCGCCGGCCTCAGCGCAAGGGTCGGAGTACGACGCAACGCCGCCTTCAACTCGAGTCCGGGGATACTCACACAGGCGATCATAAGAACGTATGTTCTATACCCGAACACATGTTCCTGTCAAACCCGACTGCATCTTTCCTCGATTTTGGGGTCTAAAATGCCTCACCTCTCGCCGTTTCGGCGGAGTACCGAAAAACAGGAGGTTCGCCTTGAAGCGCGTATCACTCCTCGCTGCCGCCCTCGTGGCAGCGGCGATCACGACTGCAGTCGCCTTCGGCGCCGCGGGCACGAAAACAGGGGGACTGCCGACGATCGATGTGACGATGGACGGCAGCTCGATCTCCGTGGAAGGGACGCTCGTGTCCGGCGCGGTGGACGTCCACTCGGTGGCGACCGGCCAGGGCTCGGGCACGCCGCTCTTCGTCCGGCTGAACGACGGCGTCACGGCGAACCAGCTCATCGCCTTCCTCAGCTCAAAGAAGGCAGCGGACGCGAACAACGTCGCGTCCTACGGCTCGATCGTGTTCGACTCGAACGCCGATCCGACCGGGCAGGACGTCGAGACGAAGTTGCAACCCGGCGACTACGTCGCCTTTGACGCGACCGCGAACAATCCGGCGCAGTGGCCGAACACGACGTTCTCGATCTCCCTGAACAACTCGCCCGCGAAGCTTCCTGCCGCGCAGCAGTGGCAAAAGTCCGTCGAGTTCCGCTTCCGCGGCCCGGGGACGCTGCACGTCGGCCAGACGATCCGGACCTCGAACTCGGGCTGGCTCGTCCACATGATGATCGGAGCCGGCGTTAAGAACAAGGCGGCCGGACGCGAAGTGGTCAAGCTCCTCCGCGCCGGAAAGGACAACAAAATCGGGAAACTCGCGAGCGGTGGCTTCTTCTCCTTCTTCGGCCCCGTCTCGCACGGTGCGGTCCAGCAGTTCACGCTCCAGGCCCAGCCGGGCTGGTACGTGGAGGCGTGCTTCATGGACACGCAGGACGGCCGCGAGCACACGCGGCTCGGCATGGAGCGGCTCATCCACATCGTTCCCTAGCGATCTCCGCGCGACGGGCGTCTCCACGGTGTGCCGGGAGACGCCCGTCGGCGAGAATCCACTCGTGGACCGCGTCCGCCTCGATAAGTGGCTCTGGGCCGCTCGGTTTGCGAAGACGCGTAGCGCCGCGACCGAGCTCGTCCTCGCGGGGCACGTCAAGGTCGGCGGCGAGCGCGTCAAGCCCGCGCGCGAGGTCGCGCCCGGGGACACGGTCGAGATCCGCGTCGGCCACGTCCCCCGCACCGTCGTCGTCACCGCGCTCGCCGACCGCCGCGGCCCGGCGAAGGCCGCGGCCGAGCTCTACGAGGAGACGCCCGAGTCGATCGAGCAGCGGGAGCGGATCCAGCTCGAGCGGCGCCTCGCCCGCCCGCTCGGCTCCGATCTCGGCACGCGGCCGACGAAACAGGACCGTCGCCGGCTCGACGCGCTCCGCCGCAGGCAGCGACGACCGTGAGGTGGATCGTCCTCCTGCGGGCCGTCAACCTCGGCGCCCGCAACAAGGTGCCTATGGCGGAGCTGCGGCGGCTCCTCGAGGCCGCCGACTACCGGGACGTGCGGACGCACCTCGCGAGCGGCAACGTCCTGTTCGACGGGCCGCGTGGCCGCGCCGTCGTCGCCGCCGAACTCGAGCGTCTCGTAGCCGACAACTTCGGGGTGGATACGACCGCGGTCATGCGAACCCCGAAGGAGCTCGCCGCGACGGTCGCGGCGCATCCATTCGGCAAGGACACGTCGGAGACCTACGTGGTCTTCCTTGCCGCCCGGCCGAGACAGGCAGTCGCGGCGTCGTTCGAGAAGGCCCACGGCAGCCCGAGTCGCACCGTGCTCTCGGACGCCGACGTCTACCTGAGGCTGTCGAACGGCGTGCACGGTGCCCACCTCTCGGTCGCGCGTCTCGAGTCCCTGCTCGGTGTCGCGGTGACGTTGCGGAATTGGCGCACGGTGGTGGCGCTCGCCGAGCTCGCGACGCGAGCGCGATAGGCTCCGGCCGTCCACGACAGGGAGGAATCGATGGCACTAGCACGCGTCGTAACGTTCGACGGAGTCGACTCGGCCAGGATTGCCGAGCTCGCGAGCAACATCGAGAACAGCGAGCCGCCGGAGGGCATGCCGCCGTCCGAGCTCATGCTCCTCCACGATCCCGAGAGCGACCGCGCGCTCGCGATCGTCATCCTCGACAACGAGGACGACTACGCGAAGGCCCACGCGGTGCTCGACTCGATGCCGACCGACGGCACGCCGGGTCAGCGGACCTCGGTGACGAAGTACAGCGTCGCCGCGCGAATGAGCTAGAGGGCGACCTCGGCTGCGAGGCCGACGCGGCGGACGTACCGCGGGACGACGTCGAGGACGCTCTCCCGCGCGCAGACGTCGACGTCGGCCTCCATGCCGTGGCGCCGGAGGTTCGCCGCGCTCCTGCTCGCGCCGAGCCCTTCTCGCGCGTTCGGGAAGCTCTGCGCGAGGAGGATCGCGGCGCGCGCCGAGTCCTCCAGCTCGCCGCCGATCGCCTGCACGATGCGGCCGGCGCAGTACGCGTCGTCGAGTGCGAGCTCGCCGAGCACGCCGGCGCAGAGCACCGCGACGTCCTCCCCGCTCTCGCGCACCGCCGTCGCAACCGCGTCGAGGTTGAGGAGCGAGCCGACATAGACGCGCTCGTAGCGCTCCGCGGCGGCAACGAGGAGCCGCGTCCCGTTCGTCGTCGTAAGGATCAGCGTCCCGGCCGACGCGGCTTCCTCGAGCTCGCGCGGCGAGTTGCCGAAGTCGAAGCCCTCTATGTGCTCGAGGCGGCGCTCTCCGGCGAGCTTCGCCGGCCCCTCCGTCTGCGCGAGCGCGCGCGCGTCGTCGATCTCCGCGCAGCAGAGGACGCGCTCGTAGCCGGATGCGAGCGCCTGACACATCGTCGATGTCGCGCGCAGGACGTCGACGACGATCCCGATCGTGGCCGGCGGCTGCTCGGCGGGCGTGAAGGACACATGGACGCGCATTGCGCCGATTAGGCTAGTCCGGATGTCGACGGCAGAACCCCGCTACTGCTACCGGCATCCGGACCGCGAGACGGGACTTTCGTGCTCCGAGTGCGGACGGCCGATCTGCGCCGACTGCGCGACGTTCGCCCCGGTCGGGATCCGTTGCCCCGACCACGCGGGCGCTCGCGGCGGCAAGAAGTCGCGGCAGATCAAGCCGCCGACGGTGCACCGCGCCGAGGGAGTCGCGCTCGCGACCGGCAGCGCGCCGATCACGAAGGCGCTGATCGCGGCCAACGTCGCGATCTACCTCATCACAGTCGAGCAGGGAGGCGGCGGCCTCAACAATCCGGGAGGAAGCCTGCTCGATCGCTGGATCCTCTACGGCCCTCTCGTGATCCACGGCGGCTGGTACCGGCTCGTTACGAACATGTTCCTCCACGCCAACCTGCTCCACATCGGGTTCAACATGTACGCGCTCTGGATCATCGGGACACCGGTCGAGCAGTATCTCGGCCGGGTCCGTTATCTCGGGCTCTACTTCGTCTCCGGTCTCGCCGGCTCGGCGGGAGCCCTCGTTCTGACGCCGCACTCCCCTACCCTCGGAGCGTCCGGTGCTGTCTTCGGCGTCCTCGGCTCGATGATGATCCTCGAGTGGCAGATCACGGGCCGGCTCGCGGGCAACGCGATGACGTGGATCGCGATCAACCTCGTCGTGGATTTCGTCTACAACGGCTTCGGGGGAGCGATCTCGATCGGGGGACACATCGGCGGCGCGATCGGCGGGATCCTCATCACCCTCGGCTACGCGCACTGGCGCGGCGGGCGCGCACAGTACGGGCAGCTGGGCCTCGAGGGACTCGTGGGCCTCGTCGCCGTCGCGGCGGCAAGCGTCGCGATCGCGTACTTCAAGGTTCGCGGCTACCAGTAGCGCCGAGCGGCGCTGTACCCCGGCCTCAGCGGCACGAGTCGCACGGCATGCGCCGAGTCGGGCGCCTCGATCATCTTCCCGCTGCCCGCGACGATCGCGACGTGGTACGCCGGCGAGCCGTAGAAGACGAGGTCGCCCGCACGCAGCGCGCCGGTCACGGCGCGCCCTGCGTGCGACTGCGGCGCGCTGTCGCGTGGCACCTTCTTGCCGAGCGTGTGGAACACGTCCCACACGAGCCCCGAGCAGTCGAAGCCCCAGGCGGACGTCCCGCCCCAGAGGTAGCGGAGGCCGATGAAGCGCTTCGCTTCGGCGACGACGTGCGCTCCTGTCAGGCTCGGCGGCGTCGCAAGCTGCGAGCGGGCGATCCAGCCCGCGCCGCCGGGTGTCTTCACGCTCCAGGAGCCGTCCGCTCTCGTCCCCGTCACCTGGAGACGCGTGCCGTAGCTCAGGACGAGCTTCCGCGCGCCGACGTGGAGCGCCGCCTTCGGGACGACGACCGTCAGCCGCCGGCCGCCGGCCGAGTAGCCGGCGACGATCTGGCGGAGCGGCACCCAGCCGGGATAGCCGCGACGGTCGAGCGGTGACGGCTGGTCGGGCACGGCGACCTTCGCCCAGCCCTTCTTGACCGCAAGCACGACCAGCTTCTCGCCGTAGAGCGCCTGCGTCACGACCCGGTCCACGAGCCCTGCGCGGGCGGCGGTCGAGGCGAGGTTCCGGTTCCAAGCGTCGAGGTGGACGGGATTGCCGAGCGCGGGCGCGTCGATAGCGCGCGGCGCCGTCGGCGACGTCCACAGCGTTGCGACGGGGACGACGACCGTCGCCTGCTGGCCCGGATGCGGCGCGACGAGAGCGAGCAGCGTCAAGAAGAGCACGCCCACATCTCAAGTGTCGCGCCCAGGCGCGCTCGGCGCCTCAGCGGTTTCCCGCTGGATTGCGGCCCGCCATGAGCCGCAGAATCAGTCCTCAGCGGAGGAAGACCACGGGCTAGCCGCCGGCCTGGACGTACTGGCCGCGCTTCGCTTCTTTCAGCACGGCCTGCGCCGCCGCGAGCCGCGCGAGCGGGACACGGTAGGGAGAACAGCTCACGTAATCGAGGCCGATCTCGTGGCAGAACGCGACGGAGCTCGGCTCGCCGCCGTGCTCGCCGCAGATGCCGAGCTTGATCTCCGGCTTCGTCTTGCGGCCGCGTTCGACGCCGATCCGCATGAGGTCGCCGACGCCCGCCTGGTCGAGCACCTCGAACGGATTGCGCTCGATCACGCCCTCCTCGAGGTAGTACGTGAGGAACTTGCCCTCGGCGTCGTCGCGCGACATGCCGAGCGTCGTCTGCGTGAGGTCGTTCGTGCCGAAGGAGAAGAAGTCCGCGACCTCGGCGATCTCGTCGGCGCGCAGCGCGGCGCGCGGCAGCTCGATCATCGTCCCGCAGAGGTACTCGAGCCCGGGCGCCTCCTCCTCCATGACGGCCTCGGTCAGCTCGCGGAGACGGCGCAGCTCCTCGCGGAAGCCGACGAGCGGATGCATGATCTCGACGAGCGGCGTCTCTCCCCCGCGCTCCTGCACCGCCTTCGCCGCCCGCGCGATCGCGCGCACCTGCATCTCGTAGATCTCCGGCCACTGGATGCCGAGCCGGCAGCCGCGCGTGCCGAGCATCGGGTTCGCCTCGGTGAGCACCTTGATCCGCTGGCGCATCCGCTCGTCGGTCGCCTCCTCGAGCGGAGGCAGGAACTCGTGGAGCGGCGGGTCGAGCAGCCGGATCGTGACCGGCAGCCCCGCCATCGCCTCGAAGATTGCCTCGAAGTCGGACTGCTGGAACGGGAGGAGCCGGTCGAGCGCGGCGCGGCGGCCCTCCTCGTCGCGGGCGAGGATCATCTCCTGCACGACGGGCAGCCGCTCCTCGCCGAAGAACATGTGCTCGGTGCGGCAGAGGCCGATCCCTTGCGCGCCGAACTCCCGCGCCTTCGCGGCGTCCTCGGCGTTGTCGGCGTTCGCGCGCACCTTGAGGCGCCGCACGTCGTCGGCCCACACGAGCAGCGTCTCGAAGTCCTCGTTGATCGCCGGCGGCACGAGCGGGACCTCGCCGACGATGACGCGTCCGGTGCCGCCGTCGATCGTAATCACGTCGCCCTCGCTCAGCCGGTGGGAGCCGATCCGCACGGTGCGCTTGTCGATGTCGATCTCGAGCCCCTCGGTGCCGGCGACGCACGGCTTGCCCATCCCGCGCGCGACGACTGCGGCGTGCGACGTCATGCCGCCGTGCGCCGTGAGGACGCCCTGCGCCTGGATGAGGCCGTGAATGTCGTCGGGCGTCGTCTCCCAGCGAACGAGGATGACGGCCTCGCCGGCCTTGCCGCTCTCCTCGGCCGAGTCGGCGTCGAGGACGATCTTCCCGCAGGCGGCGCCCGGGGAGGCGTTGAGCCCGCGCGCGGCGACCTCGAACTCCGCGTTCTCGTCGAGACGCGGATGGAGGAGCTGGTCGAGCTGCTCCGGGTCGATGCGCGCGATCGCCTCTTCCTTGTCGATCAGGCCCTCGCCGGCCATGTCGACCGCGGCCTTGATCGCGGCTGCGGCGGTGCGCTTCGCGGAGCGCGTCTGGAGGAGGTAGAGCTTGCCCTCCTCGACGGTGAACTCGATGTCCTGCATGTCACGGTAGTGGCGTTCGAGCGCGGCCATCGTCGCGAGGAACTGCTCGTACGCCTCGGGCAGGCGGTCGCGCATCTCCTCGAGCGGCTGCGGCGTACGGGTGCCCGCGACGACGTCCTCGCCCTGCGCGTTGACGAGGTACTCGCCGTAGACGCCCTGCTCGCCGGTGGACGGATCGCGGGTGAACGCGACGCCGGTCGCGGAGCTGTCGCCCTTGTTCCCGAACACCATCTGCACGACGTTCACCGCGGTGCCGAGGTCGTCGGGGATGGAGTACGTGCGCCGGTAGACCTGCGCGCGCGGCGAGTTCCACGAGTCGAACACCGCGGTGATCGCGCGGCGCAGCTGGTCGCGGGCGTCCTGGGGGAAGTCGCTGCCCGTCTCCTCGACGTAGATCTCGCGGGCGCGCTCGACGGAGTCGTCGGGACTGAAGCGCTCGTGCGCGATGTCGTCGACGGTCTCGCCGAACATCTGGATGAGCCGCCGGTAGCAGTCGCGCGCGAACTCCTCGTTCCCGGTCGAGCGGGCGAGACCCGCGACGGCGACGTCGTTGAGCCCGACGTTGAGGATGGTGTCCATCATCCCCGGCATCGAGATCGCAGCGCCGGAGCGGACGGAGACGAGGAGCGGGTCCTCGGGGTCGCCGAAGCGCTTGCCGCTCTGCTCCTCGAGGCGCGCGATGGCGGCGTCGACTTCCGCGTCGAGCCCGGCGACCTCCCCGCCCGAGACCATGTACGCGCGGCAGGCGTCGGTCGTGATCGTGAACCCCGCGGGAACCGGGACGCCGAGCTGCGTCATCTCCGCGAGCCCGATCCCCTTGCCCCCGAGCAGCTCACGCCCGCCGTCGGCGGGCTCGTCGAACGCGTAGACGTAGCGTGTCATCCGGCGGATGTTGTCACAAGCTTCTAACGACCACCGGCGTAGGCTCGCCGGAGCCGGAAAAAGCGGGGTGGCGGCTCCGCCGCCGCGCCGCTAACGACGGCGTGACCGGAACTCCGCAATCCAGGCCAGCCAGCGGAGACCGATCCAAACCGGCGTGATGAGAACGTAGAAGAGCAGGTCGGCGAAGAGGAGCGCCGCCCACCAGATCGGCCACCACCACCACTCGATCGGCCTCTTTGCGGCGGTCACAGCGCCGACGCTCGCTCGATGCGCCGTTCCTCGATGACGCGCAGGACGCGGTGCGCGGTCTCCTCGATCGACAGCTCCGATATGTCGATGACAGGGCACTTCAGCCGGCGGTGGAGCTTCTTGGCCTCGTCGAGCTCCTCGTAGACCTCGGTGAGCTCGGCGTACTTCCGGTTGCGGCCGGGCGCACCCATCGCGCGGACGCGGGCGCGGCGGATCTCGGCAAGACGGTTCGGGTCGATCGTGAGTCCGACGACCTTCGACTGGTCGATCGCGAAGAGCTCCTTCGGCGGCGCGATGCCCTTCACGACGGGGACGTTCGCCGCCTTGTGACCGAGATAGCCGAGGTAGATCGAGAGGGGCGTCTTCGAGGTGCGCGAGACGCCGACAAGGACGATGTCCGCCTCGTGGAGGCCCTGCGCGACGCCGTCGTCGAACCGGACGGCGAACTCGATTGCCTCCATCCGCTTGAAGTACGCCTGGTTGAGCGGAGGGCGCGACCCCGGCTTCATCTTCGCGGCCCGGCCGGAGACGCGCGCGACGGCCTCGATCGGCTGGCCGAGGAGATCGCAGTAGTGGAGGCGGGCCCTGCGGCAGAGCGTGCGCATCGTCTCGCGGAGCTCCGGCTGTACGAGCGTGTAGACGACGACCGCCGCGCGCCCGCGCATGCGATTGACCGCGAGCTGGAGGTCTTGTTCGGATTCGACCCGCGGGTGGCGGATCTCGGTGAACTCCTGGTCGGGGAACTGCGCCTCGAGCGCCTGCACGAGCCGCGCCGCCGTCTCGCCCGTGGCGTCGGACACGACATGCAATTCGACCGGCGGGTTCGCCACGGGGGCAGCGTATCCGGGAGGCTCCTTTGGTCCCATCCCAAACCCCCACCCACCCGGGGTTGGGAACCGTATGCGGCGACGTGTGTCGCGGGCGTGGCGACTACGTCGCAAGACGCTGAAACCTCGCCGGGTAACCTCCGGCCATGGCCGACACCACCACGCCGCTGACCATGGACACGATCGTCTCCCTCTGCCGCCGGCGCGGGTTCGTGTTCCCGTCCTCCGAGATCTACGGCGGGCTCGGCTCGACGTACGACTACGGCCACTACGGCGTCCTCACGAAGAACAACATCCGCTCGCTCTGGTTCCGCGCGATGGTGCAGGAGCGCGACGACGTCGTCGCCCTCGACTCGGCGATCATCCTCAACCCGCGCGTTTGGGAAGCGTCCGGCCACGTCGCCGGCTTCAGCGACCCGATGGTCGACTGCCGCACGTGCAAGCTGCGGTTCCGCGCCGACCAGCTCGAGTCCGCGAGCTGCGGCAAGAAGCCGAGCAAGCGCCCCGGCGAGACGTCCGACTGCGACCTCACGGAGCCGCGCCAGTTCAACCTCATGTTCGAGACCCACGTCGGCGCGCTCCGGGACGCGAGCTCGACCGCGTACCTCCGCCCCGAGACCGCGCAGGGGATCTTCGTCAACTTCAAGAACGTCGCCCAGCTCGCGCGCCGCAAGCCGCCGTTCGGCATCGCGCAGGTCGGGAAGGCTTTCCGCAACGAGATCACGCCGGGGAACTTCCTCTTCCGCCAGCGCGAGTTCGAGCTGATGGAGATGGAGTTCTTCGTCCCGCCGGACCAGGCCGAGGAGTGGCACCGCTACTGGATCGAGACGCGCCGCCGCTGGTACCTCGATCTCGGCCTGCGCGAGGAGAACCTCCGCGCGCGGGCGCATGGTGCGAGCGAGCTCTCCCACTACTCGAGCGCGACGAGCGACCTCGAGTACCTCTACCCCATCGGCTGGCAGGAGCTCGAGGGGGTCGCGAACCGCGGCGACTTCGACCTCACACAGCACACGAACGCGTCGGGCACGAAGCTCGAGTGGGTCGAGCAGGACGGCACGCGCTACACGCCGCACGTGATCGAGCCCGCCGTCTCGATCGACCGGATCATGCTCGCCTTCCTCTGCGACGCGTACCGCGAGGAAGTCGTCAACGACCGCGAGCGGGTCGTCTTGAGCCTCCACCCGCTCGTCGCTCCGGTCAAGGCCGCGATCCTGCCGCTCATCGCGAAGGACGAGGGGATGGCCACGCGGGCCCGCAACCTTTACGAGGAGCTCCGCCGCTTCCACGTCGTCGAGCACGACGAAGGCGGACAGATCGGAAGGCGTTACCGCCGCCAGGACGAAATAGGTACGCCATGGGCCTTCACCGTCGACGAACAGACGCTCTCCGACGAGACCGTGACCGTGCGGGAGCGGGACTCGCTCGCGCAGGAGCGCCTCCCCATCTCGGGCGTGCGCGCGTGGCTGGACGACGCACTGGCGCGGGACTGGCGCTCGCCGCTGTCGCGCTGAGCGCGGCTAGCTGCGGCACCGGCGGCACCACGACGACCGTTACGAGAACGGTGACGCGCACCGTGACGACCACGCAGACGGTGACCACGACATCAGCCGCCACCTCCGCCTGCGCCGGCGGTCAGCTGTCCGGAACGTTCGCCGAGGCACCGGGCGGCGGCGGAGCCGGCCAGATCGAGTACATCCTCACGCTCACCAACACGTCGAGCACAAAGTGCACGATCAGCGGTCTGCCGACGGCGGTCCTGCTCAATGCGAGCGGAACGGCTCTTCCGACCAACGTCACCGGTAACCCCATTTCGCCGCTCGTCGTCCTCGCCACGGGAGCGTCCGCACACGCAACCGCACGCTTCTCGCCCGACGTACCCGGGACGGGCGACTCTCAGAGCGGCATGTGTCAACCGAAGGCGTACGCGCTCCGAGTCACTCCAAGAGGTGGCGGCACGGTGGACGCACCGATCAAGCCGCCGACAAGTGTCTGTGAGCGCGGGACGCTGGACTTCAGCGTTTTCGCCGGTTAGGCGCTCAGCGTCCGCAGGCGGAAGCCGCCGTGGTGCTCGTACGACGCCGTGATGACGCGGAGTGCGTCCCGTCGCGCGCGCTCGGTCAGCCCGAGCGCGACAGCGTCCGCAAGCGGGCGCGCGAGCAGCGCGGTGATTCCGGCAACGCCGTCGGCCGAGAGCGCGAGCGCCTCCGCCGGAACAGCGCAACGGGCGCACACCGCGCCGCCGGCCTTCGGCGAGTAGCCGATGAGCGGCTCGTCCACCGCTCCGCACTCGGCACAGCCGGACACGTGCGGCAGGTAGCCCGAGAGCCAGAGGAGCTTGAGCTGAAACGCAAGGCCGAGCGGATCGACCGTCGGGGTGACAGCGGTATGCGGCGTCTCGTCGAGCAGCTCGAGGAACCGCGTCACCGCCCCGAACGCGCGCTCGTTCGCCTCCTGCTCGGGGAAGAGCCGCAGCATCGCCTCCGCGCCGATCATCCCGACCGAGAAGCGGTAGTAGTCCTCGCGGGTGTCGTGGTGCGAGTCGACGAGCTGCACGCCCGTCACCGTCTCGAGGTCGCTGCGGCCGCGATGGAGGACGAGGTCGACGTGCGACAGCAGCTCGAGCCGGCCGCCGAAGCGCGACAACGTCTTCCGCACGCCCTTCGCCACCGCGCCGACGCGCCCGTTCGCGCGCGTGTACAGGTGGAGGACGCGGTCGGCCTCCCCCAGCCGGATTGATCGGAGGACGACCGCCTCCGTGCTGTATGCCCGCCCGGCCATGGCCGATTCAGTCTAGGAGCCGCGTCGGGCGGGAACGCACCGGGCGTCTTGTGCGTTTCAAGGAGGGATGCCGAAGATCGAGATGTACACGACGCGCTGGTGCGGCTACTGCGTCCGCGCGAAGACGCTGCTCGCGTCGCGCGGCATCCCGTACGAGGAGATCTCGCTCGACGAGGATCCCGCCTTCCGCCAGACGGTCTTCGACGCGACCGGCGGCTGGACGGTGCCGCAGATCCTCGTCGACGGCCGGCCCATCGGCGGCTATACCGAGCTCTGGCGCCTCGACCGCGACGGCCGCCTCGACGAGCTGCTGACCGCCTGACACGTCGGACAGAACGACGTTCCCCGCCCGCCGACGACGATCTTCGCGATCGGCTCGCCGCAGCGGTCGCACGGCTCTCCGGCGCGGCCGTAGACGCGGAACTCGTCCTGCATCGCGCCGCCGGCGTACGCCTGGTCATAGAGCGTCGCGCCGCCGCGCCGGATGCCGAGTCGAAGCGCCTTGCGGATCGCGGCGCGCAGCGCAGCCACCTCGTCGAGCGTGAGCTCGCCGGCCGGGCGCCGCGGGTGCAGACGCGAGTGCCAGAGCGCCTCGTCGGCGTAGATGTTCCCCAACCCGGCAACCGTCCGCTGATCGAGGATGGCGGCCTTCAACGGCGCCGTCCGCCGGGCGAGCCGGCCCGCGAGAAACGCCGTGGTGAAGCCCCGCTCGAGCGGCTCCGGCCCGTTCTTGACCGCGATGACACGGTCAGCGTCGTCGGTGTCCGTGAGCAGCCACGTCCCGAAACGCCGCGTGTCGCGGTAGGCGACCCGTCGGCCGCCTTCCATCTCGAGCACGGCACGTTCGTGCGTCGCCGGCTCGTACCGGAAGCCGCCGGTCATGCGGAGGTGGACGAGAAGCGAATTACCGCTCGCGAGGCGAACGACGATGTACTTGCCCCGCCGCTCGACCGCGTCGACGACATCGCCGCTCAGAACGGCGGCGACGGCCGCCGGATCCTCCGGACGTGTGAGGCGCGTGTCGTCGATGCGCGCGGAGAGGATGCGCCGACCCGCGATCGCCTCGGCGAGCCTCCCCCGCTCGGTCTCGACCTCCGGCAGCTCGGGCACGCGTTACGGGGTGACGATCGGCTGACCGGGGATGCCGCGCGACGGCGCCTTGCCGCCGAGCCACGCGTTCACGGTCGCACCGATGTCGGCGAACTCGCCTTCGTGGACCTGCCCCGCGGCGTTCCGCCCCTCGACGTACGCGAGCAGGAGCCCGTACTCGCGCGAGTGATCGGTCGACGGCGTCGTCGGGTCGCAGCCGTGGTCGGAGGTGATGATGAGCAGGTCGCCCGGCCGCAGCGCGTCGAGCAGATTCGGCAGGCGGTAATCGAAGTCCTGCAGGCAGCGGTGGAAGTTGACCGGGTCGTTGCGGTGCCCCCAGAGCATGTCGGTCTCGACGAGGTTCGTGAAGATAAACCCGTCGTCGATCTGGCGCAGGAGCTTCTCCGTGGCCTGGATCCCCTCGATGTTCGACTTCGTCGGGTGCGACTCGTCGATGTCCTGCCCGGCGAAGATGTCGCCGATCTTCCCGACGCCGTAGACCTTGTGACCTGCATCGCGGACGAGCGACAGGTAATTCGGCCGGCGCGGCACGAGCGAGAAGTCATGGCGGTTCGCCGTCCGCACGTAGTTGTCGGGCTCACCGGTGAACGGCCGTGCGATCACGCGCCCGACGGCGTGCTTGCCGGTGAGGATCTCGCGCGCGGCGCGACACGCCTCGTAGAGCTCCTCGAGCGGGATCGTCTCCTCGTGCGCCGCGATCTGGAAGACGGAGTCGGCGGACGTGTAGACGATCCACTTGCCCGTGCGCTGGTGCTCCTCCCCGAGCTCCTGGATGATGTCCGTCCCGGACGCGGGCCTGTTGCCGATCACGCCCCGCCCCGTCGCGTGCATGAACGGGTCGATCACGTCGTGCGGGAAGCCGTGGGGATACGTCGGAAACGCCTGCGCCGTGACGATGCCCATGTGCTCCCAGTGGCCGGTCGTCGTGTCCTTGCCTTTCGAGCGCGCGAGCAGACGACCCGCGACCGCCGGCGCGCCGGGCTGCGGCGGGCAGCCCGCAAGCTCCTTGGCGTTCCCGAGACCGAGCGCCTCCATGCTCGGAAGGTCGAGCCCGCCGACAGCGCGCGCGACGTTCCCGAGGGTGTCCGATCCCTCGTCGCCGTACTCGCCGGCGTCCGGCAGCTCGCCGGCGCCGACGGCGTCGAGCACGATTACGCAGGCTCTGGGCACGAGGCTATTCTAGGTCGGCTGTGTCGAACGCCTTCGGACTGGTCCTCTTCGCCGTCTACTGCCTCGTGGTCGTCGGCGCCGCAGCCGGGATCACGTGGCTCGTCGTGCGGCTGACCCCCGGGCAGAAGCAGAATTAGAGCTCCTAGACCGCCGCGAGCGGCAGGACGTCCTCGAGCCGCGAGTACTCGAGGCCGTGCGCCTCGGCGACTGCTTCGTACGTGACCTTCCCGTCGAGGACGTTGACGCCGCGGGCCAGACCCGGATCGCGCGCGACGGCATCTGCAAGCCCGTGCTCGGCGATCGCCTCGACGTAGGGAAGCGTCGCGTTCGTCAGCGCTCTCGTCGAGGTGACCGGCACGCCGCCGGGCATGTTCGCGACGCAGTAGTGGATGATCCCGTCGACCTCGTAGACCGGGTTGGAATGGGTCGTCGGATGCGCAGTCTCGATGCAGCCGCCCTGATCGATCGCGACGTCGACGATCACCGCGCCCGGCTGCATCTCCGAGAGCATGGCGCGGCTGATGAGCTTCGGCGCGCGGGCGCCCGGGATGAGCACGGCTCCGATCACGACGTCGGCGGTCGCGATCCGCTCCTCCACCTCGAGGCTCGACGACATGACGAGACCGACCCGGCCGGCGAAGATCTCGTCGAGGTGGCGCATGCGGTCGATCGACCGTTCGAGGATCGTCACCTGCGCGCCGAGCCCGAGCGCGATGATCGCGGCGTTGTAGCCGACGATTCCACCGCCGAGGACGACGACGCGGCCGGGCTGGACGCCGGGCGTCCCCGCGAGGAGGACCCCCCGCCCGCCGAGCGGCTTCTCGAGGAAGTGGGCCGCGGCCTGTGGCGCGAGCCGTCCGGCGATCTCGCTCATCGGGGCGAGCAGCGGCAGTCGGCGGTCCTCCGTCTCGACGGTCTCGTACGCGACGGCGGCGATGCCGCTGTCCATGAGCGCGCGCGTGAGCGGCTCGTCGGCCGCGATGTGGAGATATGTGAAGAGAACGAGACCCTCGCGGAGGCGGGCGTACTCCGGCTCGATCGGCTCCTTGACCTTCAGGAGCAACTCCGAGTCGGCCCAGACCGACTCGACGGAGCCGACCTTCGCGCCGGCGCGCTCGTAGTCGGCGTCGGAGAACGCGCTGCCGTCACCGGCGGTCGTCTCGACGAGCACGTCGTGACCGCGCTGGACGAGCTCCCGCGCACCCGCCGGCGTGAGCGCGACGCGGTACTCGTCGGTCTTGATCTCCTTGGCTACGCCGATCCGCAAAGCGGAAAGACACTAGCTCGCCCGCGAAGCAGATCGCATCGGGAACATTTCCGAGTTCTTCGACAGCGGCGGTACGGACGCGTGACAGGTTCGCCGGTAGCGTCTTCGCCGAGGGCGGAGGGTCGCGGCCCCACCCGGGTGGGGGTGTGCCACTTGGTCGCGTACAGCTAGAGGGAGCACGGATCGGCCGGCGTGCGACCTCAGCCGCGGGCGTTTTCCACGAGCGCCACCGTGACCTCGACCATCGCCTCGAGATCGGCGACGGACACGCGCTCGTTCGGGCTGTGGAAGTCGTACACGCCGTGCGTGATGTTGAGACAGCGCAGGCCGCGCTCGTTGAAGACGTTGGCATCCGCGGCGCCGCCCGATAGCCCGTACCGCACTTCGTGGCCGCAGCGCGCGAGGGCGCCCGCCGCGAGCTCGACGACCGGCTCGTTCTTCGCGAACCGATAGCCGCGGTAGTCCTTCTGCGACTCGCTCTGCATCGTGCACTCCGCCTCGCTCGCGGCGAACGTGCAGATGTCGAGCATCTCCTGCACGAGCTCGCCGAGCTTGCGCTCGTCGTGAGAGCGCGCCTCCGCCGAGAACACGCAGCGGTCGGGGACGATGTTCCCCGCGGTGCCGCCGGAGATGAGCCCGACGTTCGCGGTCGTCTCCTCGTCGACGCGGCCGAGGCGCAGGTCGGCGATCGCACGCGCCGCCGCCTGGATCGCGGAGCGCCCCTCCTCGGGAGACATGCCCGCGTGCGCCGCACGGCCGTGGAACGTGATCTCCATGCCCTGCGCGTACGGCGCGCCGAGGATGACCTCGCCGATCGGGCCCTCCTGGTCGTAGACGAAGCCCGTCTGGGCGCGCAGACGTGTGTGGTCGAACGCGGTCGCGCCGACGAGGCCGATCTCCTCCTGCCGCGTCAGCACGAGCTCGATCCCCGCGTGCGGGATGCTCTCCGCGAGCACGCGCCGCACTCCCTCGAGCATCTGCGCGACCGCGGCCTTGTTGTCGGCGCCGAGGATCGTGCCGCCGGCGTTGCGCACGATGCCGTCCTCCACGACCGGGCTCAGCTCGCCGCTCGGCGGAACCGTGTCGAGATGGGCGCAGAAGAAAAGCGGCGTGCCCCCGGTCGTTGGCTCGATTCGCGCGTAGAGGTTCCCGAAGTCGTCCTCCTCGACAGCGAGGCCGAGATCGCGGATGTACCGCGCGACCACAGCCGCGACGCCATCCTCCCCGCCCGGCGGAGACGGATGTGCGGCGAGCTCGAGGAGAAGCTCAGTGACGCCGCTCACACGGCGAGACGCTCGCCGGACCGGCTTCGTGCCCGGTCGAGAGCTGCGCCGACGAAGCCGCGGAAGAGGGGCGCCGCGCGCGTCGGCCGCGACTTGAACTCCGGATGGAATTGGCTCGCGACGAACCACGGATGGTCCGGCAGCTCGACGATCTCGACGAGACGGCCCTCCTGGAACGTCCCGCTCACGACGAGGCCCGCATCGACGATCCGTTCGCGGAACGTGTTGTTCACCTCGTAGCGGTGCCGGTGCCGCTCGTGGATCGTCGCCTCGCCGTACAGCTCGCGCGCGCGGGTCCCCTCGGCGAGCTCGACCGCCTGCGCGCCGAGGCGCATCGTGCCGCCGAGATCCTCGATCCCCTTCTGCTCCGGGAGGAGGTCGATGACAGGGAACGGCGTCTCGGGATCCATTTCCGTCGAGTTCGCGCCCTCCAGCCCGACGACGTTCCGCGCGAACTCCGACACCGCGACGTGCATGCCGAGGCAGATGCCGAGGTACGGGATGCCGCGCTCACGGGCGACACGGCAGGCAAGGATCTTCCCCTCCCAGCCGCGCGAGCCGAAGCCGCCGGGGACGAGCACGCCGTCGACGCCCTCGAACTGCTCGACCGCCTCGTCGAACGACATGTCCTCGGCGTCGACCCAGCGGAGGTGGACTTCGCAACCGTGCTCGAGACCCGCGTGCTTCAACGCCTCGTTGACGGAGAGGTACGCGTCCTGCAGCTTCACGTACTTGCCGACGAGCGCGATCTCGACGACCTCGTGCCGGCTGTGGACGCGCGCGAGCAGCTCGTCCCACTCCGCCAGATCCGGCTCGGCGAGGTCGAGGCCGAGCTTCGCTCCGACGAGCTTGTCGAGCCCCTCCGCCTCGAGCACGCGCGGCACCTCGTAGACGTCGGGGACGTCGGGGCACGCGACGACGGCCTCGGGATCGACGTCGGCGAAGAGCGCAATCTTGTCGCGGATGTCGCGCGACAGCTCCTCGTGCGAGCGGCAGACGATGACGTCGGGATGGATGCCGATGCGGCGCAGCTCGTTGACGGAGTGCTGCGTCGGCTTCGTCTTCAGCTCGCCGGCCGCCTCGATGAACGGCACGAGCGTGACGTGGACGTACGCGACGTTCTCCACGCCGACCTCGCGCCGGAACTGGCGGATCGCCTCGAGGAACGGCAGCGACTCGATGTCACCGACCGTGCCGCCGATCTCGGAGATGACGACGTCGGCCGGCGTCGCCTGCGCCGAGCGGCGGATGCGCGCCTTGATCTCGTTCGTGATGTGCGGGATCACCTGCACCGTCGCGCCGAGGAAGTCGCCCTTGCGCTCCTTGCGGAGGACGGTGTCCCAGATCGCGCCGGCGCTGTGGCTCGCGCTGCGGAGGAAGTTCTCGTCGACGAAGCGCTCGTAGTGGCCGATGTCGAGGTCGGTCTCGGCGCCGTCCTCGGTGACGAAGACTTCGCCGTGCTGGAACGGGCTCATCGTTCCCGGGTCGACGTTGAGGTACGGATCGAACTTCTGCAGCTGCACGCGCAGGCCGCGCGCTTTGAGGAGCCGCCCGAGCGACGCGGCGACGATTCCCTTCCCCAGAGCCGACACGACGCCCCCGGTCACAAAGACGTACTTCGGGGCCCGCGTGCTCACGGGATTTCAGGGTAGCAGGGTGGGTGGACGCGCGCCTATCCCGCGCGGACGGTCGCGAGGAACTCCTGCCCGCCGAGCATCCGCTCGAGCTCGGCTTTGCGCTCAGCCTCGCCGAGCTGCTCGATGCGCGTGTGCGTGGGGTCGCCGGGCGTCTTCTCGACGCGGAAGTGGCGGTCGGCGAGCGCGGCGATCTGTGGGAGGTGCGTGATCGTCACGACCTGCGCCCGCTCGGCGAGGCGCTGGAGGAGGCGGCCGACGGCGTGCGCGGTCTCGCCGCCGATTCCCGCGTCGATCTCGTCGAAGACGAGCGTGTCGCCGCCCGCGACGGCGGCGATCGCGAGCGCGATTCGTGACAGCTCGCCGCCGGATGCCGTCTCGGCGACCGGCGCGAACGGGAGACCGGCGTTCGGGCGGACGAGGAAGACGGCGTCGTCGGCGCCGGTCGCGCCGGCCTCCGCGCGATCGCTGAGCTCGCACACGAACTCCCCGTCCCCCATGCCGACATCGCGGAGCTCGGCCGCGACGGCGTCGGCGAACGCGGGCGCGGCGGCGTTGCGCTCGGCCCGGAGCTCGAGGACGAGCTCGTGGACGTGCGCCTCGGCGACCGCGAGCTCGCGCCGGGCGGCTTCGGCCGGGTCGACGCCGTCCTCGAGCGCGGCGAGCTCGGCACGCGCTTCGGTGGCGCGTGCGAGGAGCTCCTCGTACGTCTCGCAGCGGAAGCGGCGCTTCGTCTCGGCGATCCGGTCGAGCTCCGCCTCGAGCTGCTCGCGCCGCCCCGGCTCCGCCTCGAGCGAGGCGAGGAAGCCGCGGAGATCGGACGCCGTCTCGCGCAAGCGGAGCTCGACGTCCCGCAGCTCGTCGCCGGCTGCCTTCAGTTCCGTGGCGATGTGCTCGAGCGGCGCGACGGCCCGCTCGGCGAGGCCGACGAGCCCGCTCGCGCCATCGCCGTCGTCCGGGGCGAGTGCGGTGGCCGCAGCCTCGGCGGCAGTCGCGAGGTCGGCAACGTGACGGACCCGCTCGCGCTCGGCGCGGAGGCGTTCCTCGTCGCCCGGCTCCATCCCCTCGGTGTCCTCGACGAGCGCCCGCAGCTCGACGAGCCGCGCCTTGGCGAATGCTGCATTCGCGGTCAGCTCGTCGTGCCGACGGCGTGCCGCTTGGAGACCGCGCCATGCCTCGCGCGCCGCAGCGCGACGCACGAGCTGCTCGTCGCCGCAGAAGCGGTCGAGCACCTCGAGCTGGTACGACGGCCGCGCGAGGCGTCGCTGCTCGAACTGCCCCGACATCGCGACGACCCGTTCGACGGCCGCGGCGACGTCCTCCCGCGCGGCGGCTCGCCCCCACGCGTACGCGCGCGTGCGTCCGTCGGTGAAGACGCGCCGGGAGACGAGCAGTGCGTCCTCGTCCTCCGGGCGCAGATCCCCGAGCTCCTCGAGCTCTGCGGGCAGGTCGAGCTCGGCCTCGACGTACGCCTCCTCGCCGGCGGCGCCCACGAAGCCTTCGCCACCCTTCGCGCCGAGGAGCAGGCCGAACGCTTGCGCGAGGATCGTCTTCCCCGCCCCGGTCTCGCCGGTGATCGCGTTCAGGCCGGGCGCGAGCTCGAGCTCAGCCTCGCGGATGAGGACGAGATTCTCGATTCGCAGCCGCCGGAGCACCCCAGCGATGGTACGCCGGGCATCCGACGCCGACCATTGTCCCTTGCGGACACGACGGGGTCTGACCCCGGACATGGCCTTTGCGGACACGACGGGGTCTGACCCCGGACACGGCCCAAAGCGTCGTCCCTCGAGCTGTGGCACTAGCCTGACTTCGCGCATGACACGCAATTGGGACAGGCGGCTTCGCGCCGGGAACATCGGCCTCGCGGTCATCCACGCGGCGCAGGCGGCCGCGATCCTCGCGCTCTCGACGAGCTTCGCCCTGCCCGTAACCGGCGCGTTCATGAGCGGCCCGCCCGGTAGCGGCACTCCGGCGCAGGAGACGCTCTTTCACGTGCGCATCGGGCCGGTCGTCGCGGCCTTCCTCCTCCTCGCCGCACTCGACCACGCGCTCGTCGGGCTGCCGCTCCGCCGTCGGTACGAGGCGGCGCTCGCCCGCGGCGTGAACCCGTACCGCTGGCTCGAGTACTCGGTGTCGGCCTCGCTGATGGTGGCGTTGATCGCGATGCTCACAGGAGTCGCCGACTACGTGGCCCTGCTCGGCCTGATGGGTGTCAACGCCGCGATGATTCTCTTCGGCTGGCTGATGGAGCTGTTCAATCCGCCGGACCGCGAGCGCACGCGCTGGCTCCCGTTCGTCTTCGCCTGCGTCGCCGGCGTCGTTCCGTGGATCGCGATCGGCGCGCAGATCGGCGTCTCCGTCGCCAAGGGGAACCCGCCGCCCGCGTTCGTCTACGCGATCTTCGTCACTCTCTTTCTCCTCTTCAACAGCTTCGCGGTCAACCAGGCGCTCCAGTACGCGCGGGTCGGCCGTTGGCGCGACTACCGCTACGGCGAGTGGTGCTACCTCGTGCTCAGCCTCGTCGCGAAGAGCCTGCTCGCGTGGCAGGTCTTCGCGAACGCGCTCGTTCTCAAGCCGTGAACGTCTCCCGGTAGCGGCCGAAGAACGTCGTCTCCGGCAGCGTCGCGAGGAGGCTGCGCTGCTCGCCAAGCCCGATCGAGAGCGCCGCGCCCGGCGGCAGATCACCGACCTGCTGGCCGTCGACGAGGACGGCCGCGTCGACGTCGGCGCTCGCGTTGCGGAGCGTCAGCTCCGTCCCATGCGCGACGACGAGCGGCCGCGCGTCGAGCGAGTGCGGCGCGATGAACGTGATCGCCATCGCGTCGAGCCCGCGCACGAGGACAGGCCCACCGTTCGAGAGGTTGTACGCCGTCGAGCCGGAAGGCGTCGAGCAGATCATCCCGTCGCACGAGACGACGCCGAGCTCCTCCCCCGCGATCGCCCAGTTGAGCTCGATCATCCGCCCGAGCGTCGAGCTCGCGGCGACGACGTCGTTGACCGCGGCGAACGTCCTGCCGTCGAGCCGCGCCTCGAGCGTCGGCTGCTCGACGACGCGGTACTCCCCGGCGAAGACGCGTGCGAGATCCGCCTCGAGCCGCTCGGGCGTGATCGAGGCGAGGAAGCCGACACGGCCGAAGTTGACGCCGATCACCGGCACGCCCGTGCCGAGGAGACGGGCGAGCGTGCGGAGGATCGTCCCGTCGCCGCCGACCGCGACCGTCAGCTGCGCGCGTTCCGGCTCGTCGACGACCTCCACGCCCGCGCGCGCGGCCACCACACGCACTTGCTCGACCGCTGTCGCGACGTCGACGCGCGCGTGCGCGACGATCGCGACGGCTTCAACCGGCGAGTGCTGCGTCGATTCGCGTGTCGAGGTCATCGGGAAGAGTCGGCTGCTCGGAATGGACGAGGTGGATGAAGATCTCGCGGTTTCCCTTCGGGCCGGGCAGTCCCGAGTCTACGACTCCGGCGGCGCTCGCCTGCCAGCCGAGCGCCGCCTCGGCGACTTCGCGGACGACGCGGCGGCGCACGTCGTCGTCGCGCACGACTCCGCCCTTTCCGACGTCCTCGCGTCCCGCCTCGAACTGGGGCTTCACGAGCACGACGGCCTGCCAGCCCGGCGCGCAGAGCCGCAAGACCGGCGGCAGCGCGATCCGGACGGAGATGAACGAGACGTCGCAGACCGCGAGCTGCGGCGCGAACGGGAGCTCGGTCAGCGTCCGCGCGTTCGTCCGCTCGAGAACGGTGACCCGCTCGTCGGCGCGGAGGCGCGGATGGAGCTGCCCGTAGCCGACGTCGATCGCGATCACGCGCGCCGCGCCGCGCGCGAGGAGGACGTCCGTGAAGCCGCCGGTCGACGCGCCGACGTCGACGCAGTCGAGGCCGGCCGGATCCACGCCGAGCGCGTCGAGGCCGTGCGCAAGCTTCTCTCCCCCACGCGAGACGAAGCGCGCTGGGAGCGTGACCTCGAGCTCCACCGAGTCGTCCACCTGGTGGCCAGGCTTGTCGTAGCCGTGGACGAGTCCCGCGATGACGAGCGCCTGCGCCTGCGCCCGCGACTCCGCGAAGCCGCGCTCGACGAGGAGGACGTCCAGCCGCTTCTTCAAGCGGTTCTGACGGCGAGGCCGTCGACGATCTCGCGGAGGACGGACGTGTCCGCCTCGATTCCGTCGAGCCGTCCTCTCGCCCGCTCGGCGGCCTCGTCGGCGTAGCGCCGCGCGGCGTCGGGGCCGTGCTCGCGGACGTAGCCGTCGGAGTCGAGGATGTCGTCGACGATCTGGAACAGGAGGCCCAGCTCGTCGGCGAACGCGCGCCACAGGCCTTGCTCCGCCTCGGGGAGGCCGGCCGCCCAGAGCGCCATCGTCACGGACGCGTAGAACAGCCGCCCGGTCTTGAGCCGGTGGACGGCGGCGAGGTCGTAGCCCTCGACCATCGTGTCGAGGTACTGGCCGCCGATCATCCCGAGCGTCGCCTCCGCAAGCTCGCGCGCGACCGCGGACGAGTCGTACCGCGCCGCGAGCCGCACGGCCTCCGCGAGCAGCGCGTCGCCGGCGAGCACCGCAGTCCCCTCGCCGAACTTCTTCCACGTGGAAGGGTGGCCACGCCGCTCCTCGTCGTCGTCCATCCCCGGCAGGTCGTCGTGGACGAGCGAGAATGTGTGCACGAGCTCGATCGCGAGCGCCGCCGGCATGACCTGCTCGACCGGCGCGCCGAGCGCCTCGCCGACCGCTAGTGCGATCACGGGGCGGACGCGCTTGCCGCCGACCTCGAGCGAGTAGCGGACTGAGTCCGCCTGGCCGTGGAGCTCCGGCCACAGCTCGAGCCGTTCGAGCGCGTCGTCGGCGAGCGCCTTCAGTTCGTCGGGGCTATGCATCGGCGCCTGCCGCCCGCTGCGCTTTCTCGAGCTCCTCCTCGACCGCCTTCGCGAGCTCGGCGAGCTCGGCCAGGAGCTCGATCGCACGGTCCGGCGATCCCTCGCCGCCCTCCGAGAGCTGCTCGAGCTCCGCGCGCGCGGCTTCGAGCCGCGCCAGCAGCTCCTCCGCTCTCGTCAACGACTCGTCAGCGCTCACGTCCGTCCTCCCGCACGATTCGTCCCAGGATGCCGTTCACCAGCTTGGCGGCGTCCTCGGATGCATACCGCTTCGCGAGCGTCACCGCTTCGTCGAGGACGACCTCGACCGGCACTTCGCGCTCGTCGAGCTCCTCGAGCGCGACGCGGAGGACGTTCCGCTCGACGGCGCCGAGCCGGTCGGCGGTCCAGTCGTCGGCGGCTTCCGTGATGCGCGCGTCGAGCGCCTCGGCATGCGCGGTGACGGCCTGCGCGAGACGCTCCGTGTACGCGTCGACGTCGCCCTCGTAGAGCGAGCCGAGCGGCTGCCCGGTGACGTCGGACTGGAAGAGGATGAAGACGGCGGCGCGGCGCGCCTCGCGGCGGCTGATCACGCTCATCGCGTCAGCTCCACGACCGCGACGTCGACGGCATCGACCTCGACGGCACAGACGCGCCTGAGCATCGCGACGACGCGCTCCTGCACCGCGCGCGCGACCTCCGGCAGGACGCTGCCGTACGCGGCCGCGATCTCGAGCTCGGCGCGCGCGTGGCCGTCGGCGAGGTCGAGCGAGAGCCGTCTCCGCTTGCGCAGCCGGGCGCCGTCGACCTCCGCGACCGCGCCGTCCACGAGCTGGACGAGTGCCGCCTCGCTCAGACGCACCGAGCCGCCGTCGCCGGAGACGAGCACGCGGCTCACGGGCCCGCCAGCGCGGGAAGGCTCGCGCCCTCCTCCTCGAGGAACGACGTCGAGTACTCGCCGCTGCGGAACGCGTCGCTCGCGAGGATGTCGCGGAGCACCGCGCACGTCGTCGGCACGCCCTCGATCTCGAACTCCTCGAGCACGCGGATCGCGCGGCCGATCGCGAGCTTGCGGCTGGCGTCCTTGACGATGACCTTCGCGATGAGCGAGTCGTAGAACGGCGGGATGGACGAGCCCTCCTCGACGAACGTATCGACGCGCACGCCGGGCCCGAGCGGGGGCCGGAAGCGGGTGACCGTCCCCGGCGCGGGCGCGAAGTCGTTCGTCGGATCCTCGGCGTTGATCCGCATCTCGATCACGTGCCCGAGGCGCGGACCGGAGCGGCCGCCGTGCGCGAGCTTCTCCCCCGCGGCGATGCGGATCTGCTCGCGGACGAGGTCGATCGAGGACACGAGCTCGGTGACGGGATGCTCGACCTGCAGGCGCGTGTTCATCTCGATGAACGAGAACGATCCGTCGGGCCCGACGAGGAACTCGATCGTGCCGGCGTTGCGATAGCCGATGTGCCGGCACGCGCGCTCGGCTGCGGCCTCCATCTCCTCGCGCAGCTCGTCGCTCAGCGCGGGCGACGGCGACTCCTCGATGAGCTTCTGGTGGCGGCGCTGGATCGAGCACTCGCGCTCGCCGCACGTGAGGACGGTGCCGTGGTTGTCGCAGAGCACCTGGATCTCGATGTGGCGCGCCGGCGTGATGACCTTCTCCACGTACATCGTCCCGTCGCCGAACGCCGACAGAGCCTCGGCCGAGGCGCGCTCGTACAGCTCGACGACGTCGGCGGACTCCTCGACGCGCCGCATCCCGCGCCCACCGCCGCCCGCCGCCGCCTTGAGGAGCACCGGATAGCCGAGCTCGTCGGCCGCCGCACGTGCCTCCTCCGGCGTCGCGATGCCCTCGGCGCCCGGCACGAGCGGCACGCCCGCGGCGCGCATCTCGGCCTTCGCGCGCGCCTTGTCGCCCATCCGCTCCATCACCTCGGCGTCGGGCCCGATGAAGACGATGTCGTTCTCCTCGCAGGCGCGGACGAACTCGGCGTTCTCGGAGAGGAAGCCGTACCCGGGATGCACCGCCTCGCAGGCGGTCGTCGTCGCCGCGGCGACGATCGCCGGGATGCTGAGGTAGCTCTGGCCGACCGGCGGCGGGCCGATGCGCACGGCCTTGTCCGCCAGCCGGACATGCAGCGCCTCGGCGTCCGCGGTCGAGTAGACGGCGACCGCCTCGACGCCGAGCTCGTGCAGCGCACGGATGACGCGGACGGCGATCTCGCCGCGGTTCGCTACGAGGACACGCTTGAACACGGGCGAGAGTCTATGGTCAGGCCGCGGCCGCGAACTTCGAACGCGCCTTCGCCGAGCGGCCGGACGTCTACGCCGCGTGGCAGCAGCTCAACGGCGCGATCAGGTGGGGATGGATCTGGCCGCTACGAGCTCGCGACCTTCGCGGTCGCTCAGCGGTGCCGGTCTCAGCGAGTGCGCAGCACGTGCGAGCTAAAGCGCCGGACGGCCCTGGAGCGGCTCGAGCTCGAAGAGGAGCTGGCCGAACTCGACCGCCGCGGCGTTCTCGACATGAACCGCGCGGACGACACCCTCGGCGTCGGCCTTCACCTCGTTCATGAGCTTCATCGCCTCGAGGATGCAGAGCGTCTGGCCCGGCTCGACGACGTCGCCGACCGAGACGAACGGCGGCGCGTCGGGCGACGAGGCGCGGTAGAACGTCCCGACCATCGGCGACTCGACCCGGTGCAGAGTGCCGCGGACCGCAGGCGCCGCCGGAGGGAGGTCGGGCTCGGAGATTCCAAGCGACGCCGACGCTGCGGCGCCCACGGGGAGGTCGGGCGTCGAACGCACCGAGATCCGCATCCCCTCCTCCTCGATCGTGATCTCGCCGATCCCCGAGTCCTGGACGATGTTCACGACTTCGCGGATCCGCTCGGCGCGGCTCTCGTCGAGCGTGTCGAGGTCGTCCTCGCGGCGGCCGCGGCTGCGGATCGCGCGCAGGAGCCGCTCGGCGTCGTCCCCGAACAAGCCGAGGAGAAGCAGCTCCTCCTCGCTCGCGGCCATGCCCTCGGCGCGCTCGCGCACCTCGCTGAGCGGCGGCGCGACGTCCTCTTCCGAATCGGGGTCGTGCGTCAGCTGGACGACACGGTCGAGCGCCGGGTCGATCGGACCGGGCGGCGTGCCGAAGCCACCGGTGACGAGCGAACGGACTTCGTCGACGATCGTGAGGTAGCGACTCGCGGCGAGGACGTTGATGATCGCCTGCGAGGCGAGGAACTCCCCGATCGGCGAGGCGAGCGGCGGCGAGCCCGTCTCCTCGCGGATCCGGTCGAGCTCCTCGAGCACCTCGGCGAGCCGGTCGACCGCCGACTCCGCGCGAAGCGCCGAATCGATCCCGGCGACGACGCTGGCGGGGAGGTCGTGCTGCGCCGCGAGAACGGCGATCCGCGGCACGAGCGGCGTCACGAGCTCGTCGCCGATGTGCTCGTCGAGGAGATCCGTCGCTTCCCAGAGCACGTCGATGTCGACGCCCGGATCGAGTCCCGCGCCCGCGAGCGCCTCGGCGAGCGCCTCGCCCGAGACTCGGTGGAGTGTCAGCGCGAGCGGATAGATCGCACACGCGATGACCTCTGCGCCCGCACGCGCGGCGGCGAGCGCCGAGGCGAGGGCGCTGCCGCCGGCGCCCTGCATGTAGATCCCGACGGGGAGGCCGCTCGCCTCGGCGAGCGCGTGCACGAGCTCCTCCGCGGTGTGCGGTTGGAGCCCGCCCGTCGGGTCGTGAAGGAGGACGCGCACGGCGCCGAGCTCGGGCAGCTGCTTCGCGCGCTCGACGAGTGTCTCGAGCTCGCCGGTGCGGCCCGGGCTGTAGACGAGCCCCGCCTCGAAGTCGCGCTCGGCCGCGACGATCGCCTCCGCCGCCTCGCGGAGGTTGGACATGTCGTTGAGCGGATCGTGGAGGCGGAAGACGTCGATCCCGTTCTCGGCCGCCGAGGCGACGAAGCGGCGCGCGAAGTCGGCGTCGACGGGCCGCGAGCCGACGAGGAAGCGGCCGCGGAGCGCGAGTCCGAGCGGCGTCTTGACGCGTGACTTGAGCGCGCGGATCCGCTCCCACGGGCTCTCCACCCCACGCTTGACGGCGGACTCGAAGTTCCCGCCGCCGGAGACTTCGAGATACGCGAAGCCGGCGCGGTCGAGGATCTCGGCGAGTCGGAGCTGCTCGGCTGCGGGAACGCGCCCCGCGAGCGGCTCCTGCCCGAGCAGGCGAATCGTCGTGTCGGCAAGCGACGGCACGGCCGGAGCCTACCGTGACGCCCTCGAACGACTCCAGGACATGTCCCAACTGTCATCGGCCGGTAGCAGGTACCGGACAATGTCTCTTACGAACATTGCGCCGCTTGTTCCTGCGCATTTCGCCTATCCGCCGTCAATACGGGCATGCCCACCAAGGACATGTCCGGTAGCAGGTACCGGACATGTCCGCTGCAGCCAGTCCTGCGGCGGGGCCTTCGGGAGCGCGTGCCTCAGATCGCGCTAGGAGCGCGACTCGACCGTCTTCCGCACGACCCAGCGGTGCTTGCCGATCTGGCGGTCGCGGACGAAGCCGAGCTTCTCGTACGTCGAGAGCGCGCCGTTGAAGAGGAACCCGGCGGGAACCGAGTCGGCGTCCTCCGGATAGCCCTCGACGACGCCGCCGCCGAGACCGCCGATCAGCTCGATTGCGCCCGCAAGCCCCGCCGACGCGACGCCCTTGCGGCGGTGGCCCTTCCCGACGAAGTTGCAGAGGATCCGCCAGTCGGGGAGGTCGGTCAGGCCCTTCTCGTACTCCTTGCGGCTCTTGATTCGCGGCAGCTCCGCCGGCGAGCCGAACTGGACCCAGCCGACGCAGTCGTCGCCGTCGAACACGAGGGCGGCGTGAGCCGTGCCCTCGCGGACACGCTCGAGCTTCCGCTGCCGGTTCTTCTCGGCACTTTCCCGGAAGGCCTCGTGGTTTCCGAGACACCAGCAGCCTCCGAAGACGCCGTTGTTCGCCTCGACGAGCTTCGCGAACGCGTCCCAGGTCGACTCGTCGAGCGGCCTGATCGCATAGGTCACGCGCGCGAGATGTAGCGACCCTCGCGCGGGTCGACCTTCAGCACGTCGCCGACGTTGACGAACATCGGCACCTGGATGACGACGCCGGTCTCGAGCGTCGCCGCCTTCGTCACGTTGTTGACGGTGTCGCCCTTGACCCCCGGCTCCGTCTCGACCACCGCGAGCTCGACCGAGGACGGCATCTGCACGCTCGATGGCTTCCCGTTCACCTCGAGGATCTGGACCGACGTGTTCGGCTGCATGTACGGCAGCTCGGCCGCGAGCTCGGCGTGCGGGAGCGAGAACTGGTCGTACGTCTCCTCGTCCATGAAGTGCGCCTCGGAGCCGTCGTCGTAGAGGTACTGGACGTTCTTCGTCTCGGTGCGGATGCGCGGGAACTTCTCCCCCGCGCGGAAGGTGCGGTCGACGACGGAGCCGGCGTCGAGGCTCTTGAGCTTCGTGCGGACGAACGCTCCGCCCTTGCCCGGCTTCACGTGCTGGAACTCGACGATGCGCCACACCTTGCCGTCGAGCTCGATGTGCATGCCGTTCTTGAAGCTGTTGGTGTCTACCTGCTCGGCCACGGCGCCCAGGGTAACCGGTGTGCGCCTAAGGCCTGGCGCACACCCGCAACCCGAGCTTCGCGCTTTCGGAATCCATTTGCCTGCCGAGCCTATGCATCCTCCTCAGCAGAGGCTTCCTGCCCGCGACCTGACCAGACTCCGCCGCGCGGAGTGCGCGGTAGAACGTCATGTCCTCTCCATCGAGGAGACGCAGGAGGCGGTTGTACGCCGCCCGGTCCGTGCGCGGCGGGGTCAAGCTGCGGAACGCAACGACTGTCCGCTCGTAGATGGCGATGGCTCTCCGGAGGTATCTCACGGCCGTCGCGGGGCTCGTCGGCTTGACGAGCTTGCGCAGTCGTCGCGTCTGCAGAGCGCAGGCGTGGTTCGCGAGATAGACGAAGCGACCCTCCGACAGGGCTCTGGGCGGCGGCGACTTCTTCGCTGAACCCATGACGTCGCAGCCGGTGAGGAGAGCCACCGCGAGCAGGGCTCCCAGCGTCGCGCGTCTCATGAGACCGTGACGAGTTCCTTCGTGAACCGCACCGGATTCTCGATCCCCTCGTCGGTGACGAACACGTCGTCCTCGATCCGGACGCCGAAGCGATCCGTGACGTAGATCCCCGGCTCGACGGTGACGACGTTGCCGGGCTCGAGCGTGTCCGGGCTCTCGGTGGAGAGACGCGGCAACTCGTGGACGTCGAGGCCGAGTCCGTGACCGAGGCCGTGGCCGAACATCCCGTTGAAGTCGCTGCCGTCGATGATGTCGCGCGCGGCAGCGTCGACATCGACGCCCGTCGCGCCCGGCCGGATCGCGTCGAGGCCCGCCTGCTGCGCAGCGAGCACGACGTCGTACGCCTCGCGGAGTTCCCCGTCGAGCTCCCCCGTCGCAAGCGTCCGCGTGTAGTCGGAGACGTAGCCGCCGACGTGCGCGCCGGTGTCGATCACGACGAGCTCGCCCGCCTCGATCACCTTGTCGCCCGCCCGCGCGTGCGGATGCGAGCCGGTCGCGCCGGAGCCGACGATCGACTCGAACGACAGCGCCTCGGCGCCCTCCTCGTGGAAGAGCCGCTGGATATCCCAGGCGACGTCGCGCTCGCGGCGACCGACGAACTTCACCTCGGCGACGAGCCGCTCGAACATCCGGTCGGTGATCGCGCAGCACTCGCGGATCGTCGCGAGCTCGGTCGCGTCCTTGACGGCGCGCAGCTGCTCGACGAGCCCGCTCCGCGGGACGAGATCGAGGCCGGAGCCGCGCAATTCCTCGGCGAAGCTGTACGGGAGGATGCTCGCCTCGAAGCCGACCCGGCCGGTGAGGGTCTCACCGACAAACTTCATGAGCGAGCGTTTCGTCTCGATCACCTCGACGCCGTCGGGCGCAACTGCGCGCGCCGCCGCGATGTACCGGAAGTCGGTGAACAGCCGCGCGCGCTCGGACTCGACGAAGAGCGCCGCGTTCGAGCTGTCGAAGCCGGTCAGGTAGCGGACGTTGACGAGGTTCGTGATCAGGAGCGGCTCTTCGAGCAGCTCGCGCAGGCGGTCGATGCGATCGGTCATATTCCATGCTCCTTGAGGTAGTCGAGGGCCATCCGGTAGCCGTCGGGGCCGTGCCCGACGAAACGAGCCGCGACGAGGTCGGAGAGGACGGACGTCTTCCGCCACTCCTCGCGCGCGTCGACGTTCGAGAGATGCACCTCGACGATGGCGATGTCGAGCAGCTCGAGCGCGTCGTGAATCGCCCACGCGTAATGCGTCCACGCGCCGGGGTTGACGATGATCCCGTCGACGACGTCGTAGCTGTCATGGCACCACTTGATGAACTCGCCCTCGTCGTTGGTCTGGCGGCACTGCACGGTGAGCTCGCGCTCGCGCGCCCACTCGTAGATCTGGCTCTCGAGCTCTGCGATCGAGAGGCCGCCGTAGAGCTCCGGGTCGCGCCGGCCGAGGACGTTCAGGTTGACGCCGTTGAGAACGAGCACTCTCACGCGATCAACCTATCGAGTTCGCGCCGCACGTCTTCCGCGGGAACTTCGACGTCCCAGCCTTTGAGGAGGACGAGCTTGAGTGCGCCCTTCTTGTCGCGGAGGAGCGCCTCCCACGCGCGGTCGCGGTCGACGCGCACGGGTTTCGGGTGGAGCAGCTCCTCGACGACGCCGGTGTCGCGGCCGGAGAGGCGGAGCGCGGCGAGCAGGCCGAGCGCGACGGCGCGCCCGTGCGTGACGCCCTCGTAGCCGGCGGCGGCCTCGAGCGCGTGGGCGAACGTGTGCCCGAGGTTGAGCATCTTCCGCTCGCCCTTGTCGTCCGGATCGCGGAGGCACACCGCCGCCTTGTATGCAGCGCAGCGGCGCACGAGCTCGTCGTCGGGCAGCTCCCAGAGCGGCTCGCCGGAGAGGAGCCCGGTCTTCACCACCTCGGCCATCCCCTCGAGGCGCTGCGCCTTGGAGAGCGTCTCGAGGAGCGCCGGGTCGATCACGGTGCGGGCGGGCCAGTGGAAGGCGCCGACGAGGTTCTTCGCCTGCGGCAGGTCGATCGCCGTCTTGCCGCCGATCGCCGCGTCGACCTGCGCGACGAGGCTCGTCGGGACTGGCACCCACTGCACGCCGCGGAGGTACGTGGCTGCCGCGAAGCCGGCGGCGTCGGTTGTGCAGCCGCCGCCGAGCGCGACGATCGTGCCGTCGCGTCCGAGGCGCAGCTCCTCCCAGAGCCGCGAGACCGCCGCGAGCGTCTTCGCCTCCTCGCCCGGCGGCAGTTCGTGCATCTCCGCGAGCCGGGAGCCGAGCGCGAGTTGCGCGTCCATGCCGTAAATGCCTGCGACGTGCGGATCGGAGACGAGCGCGACCGGGCCTCCGCCGGGGACGAGCTCGGCGAGTCGCTCGAGCGCGCCGGGCTCGACGACTACGCCGGCGACCGCGAGGACGGCGTCGTGGACGTCCTTCGCGACGACGTCCGCGACCTCGGCGTAGAGCTTGCGTCGTTCCTCGTACAGCCTGCGGAACCCGGCTTCGTCGCGCGCCAGCGGGCGGTTGCTGTTCTTGACGCGCTGCCAGCACGTGTCGACGTCAACGTCGAGCCAGATCGTCAGTGAGTTGCGCAGCGCTTCGCGCACCCGCGGCGACATGACGGCGCCACCGCCGAGTGCCGCGACGACAGTCTCCTCCTCGAGCGCACGGAAGACCGCCTCGCCGTCGTCGCCGAAGATCTTCGGGATCGTCTTGCCGGCGGCGATTTCGACGAGCGCGTCGGTGTCGACGCCGCCGAGCGCACGCGCGGCCCGCGACTTCCCCGAGCCCATGAACCCGACGATCGCGACGTGCTTCGTCGTCAGATCCGTTCCAGGTACGCGCGGTGAGCGCCGACGAAGTCGACGAGCGCGTCGCCCCCGAACTTCTCCCGGGCGGCGCGGGCGAGCTCCCACGCGACGGCGGCCTCGGCGACGACGGCGAGCGCCTCGACGGCGGAGACGTCGCTTCGCTCGACGAGCGCCTCCGCGGGCTCGCCGGTCGCGAGGTCGACCGAGCCGAGCGGCTTCATGAGCGTCGGGAGCGGCTTCATCGCGGCGCGGACGACGATCTCCTCGCCGTTCGAGACTCCGGCCTCGATGCCGCCGGCTCGGTTCGAGATGCGGCGCCTGTCGGGGCCGATCTCGTCGTGCGCCTCCGAGCCACGCAGCGCCGCGAGCGCGAAGCCGGAGCCGATTTCGACGCCTTTCACCGCCTGGATGCCCATCACAGCCGCGGCGAGCCGGGAATCGAGGCGGTCCTCCCGCCGCGCGTACGAGCCGAGTCCCGGAGGGACGCCGGTCGCGCGCACCTCGACGCGGCCGCCGAGCGTGTCCTTGTCCTTGCGCGCCGCGTCGACGGCGGCAGGATCGGCGCCCGCCTCGGGCAGTGCCTCGCCTGAGACCTCGATGCCGATCTCGCAGAGGAGCGCCTTCGCGACAGATCCGGCCGCGACGTAGACCGCGGTGTGGCGCGCCGAGGCGCGCTCGAGCGCGTCGCGGACGTCGTCGAGGCCGAATTTCTGGACACCGGCGAGGTCGGCGTGGCCTGGCCGCGGCAGCGTGACGGGCTTCGTCCCCTTTCCCTCCGGCTCGCCGTCCGGGGGCCATGGGCTCATCCCCCACGTCCAGTTCTTGTGGTCGCGGTTGCGGACGACGAGCGCGAGGGGTGACCCGAGCGTGCGGCCGTGGCGGAGGCCGGCGAGCACCTCGACCTCGTCCGTCTCGATCTGCTGGCGCGGCGACCGGCCGTAGCCCTCCTGCCGCCGCCGGAGGTCGGCGTTGATCGTGTCCTTGTCGAGGACGAGCCCGGCGGGCAGCCCCGAGACGATCGCGACGAGCGCCGGCCCGTGCGACTCGCCCGCGGTCGCAAGCTCGAGGTTCATGGTTCCAAGCCTACGGCGGCGCGCATCGCGGCAACGGGCGCCGCCACGCCGGTCCACAGCTCGAAGCTCGCCGCTCCCTGCGCGACGAGCACCTCGAGGCCGTCGAGGACGCGCGCGCCGGTCGCCGCCGCTGCCTCCGCGGTCGCCGTCCGCGGGTACGGGAGGTCGACGAGCGTCTGACCCTCCCCCAGCTCGAACAGCACCTCGTCGCGCACGGACGTCGCGTGCACGACGAGATCCGCGCCGCTCACATCGGGCGGCCACACGCCGCGCCGGGAGAAGACCCGCGCCTCGGGCAACGCCGCCCGAAACGCCGCCGCCGCACCCCCGTCGCCGACCAAAACCGGCTTGTGACAACTTGTCACAAGCGCCAAAACCGCGGCGTCGGTGGAGTAGCCGCGCCCGCAAACGATCGTGTTCACCGAGTCGAGCTCGCTCCCGAGGAGCTGCGCGACGTCGCGCTTGTACGGCGCCGTCACGTTCGCGAACTCGACCTCCCGCACGGCGTCGGCGAGCTCCTCGGGCGCAACGTCCCGCGCGACGTACGTCCACTCGTCGAGCCCGGCGGCGGCGAACGCCGCGTTCTGCATGAGCGCCGAAAGCGAGTGCGCCACGGGGTGGCCCAGCAGGACGACGAGGCTCATTGCGCTCGCGAGGGCGCAGCCGCTCGAAGGAGGGGGCCCGTGGGGGAACCACGGGTTCCCCCACGAAGCGAGCGAAGCGAAGCGCTAGTAGCCGTATTGCGCCTGGTGATCGAGGAAGTCCTGATAGCTCGCGGTGAAGTAGCTGCGGTTGCTGTGCGGGATCTTCAAGTAATAGAGGTAGTCGACGTTCGCCGGGTGCGCCGCCGCCTCGATGGCCGCAGCGCCGGGGTTGTCGATCGGGGTCGGCGGCAGGCCCGGGAACTTCCGCGTGTTGTACGGGTTGTCGCTCAGGAGCTGGCTCTGCGTGATCGTCTGGCCCGGCTTGAGGTGGAGCCCGTAGCGGAGCGTCGCGTCGATCCCGAGCGTCATCCCGAGATGGAGCCGGTTGTAGATCACCGCCGCCACGAGCTTGTCCTCGCTCGGCACCGCGACCTCGCCCTGGATCATCGAGGCGATCTTGAGGACGTCGTACGGCGTGAGGTTCTTGCTTCGCGCGTACGACATGTCGACCTTCTGCCACTCCGTCTTGAACGTCTGGAGTTGCACCTTGACGAGGTCGGCCGACGTCGACTTGCGGTCGAAGTCGTACGTGTTCGGGAAGAGAAACCCCTCCATTTGCAGCTTGCTCGTCGAGAAGCCCGGCATCACGCGCGGCAGGGTCGCGGCGAGGTACGCCCGCTCCGAGAGCTTGACCGGGTGGTGACTCTCCTGCTCGGCGATCTTCGCGACGGCGCTCACACGTGCCGCCATCTGCGCGCGCGTGAAGCCTTCCGGGAAGAGGATCCGGAACTGGCGGAGCTGCTTGATCGTCGCGACCGGCGCGGCGCCGCCGCCGCAGCCGGCGACGAGCGCGGCGACGGCGACTGCTACGAGCGCGCCGCGGACCACTCGAGCCAGCCGGAGAGGAGATGCGCCGCCGCGACCGCGTCCTCGGGCGCGGCGCTGCTCCCAATTGATTGGGCGGTCTGTTGCGCGAGGTCGGTCGTGAACCGCTCGTCGAACAGCTCGACGGGAATGTCGATCGCGGCGCGGAGCGTGTCGGCGAACCGCTCGGTCTCGGCCGCCTGCTCGCCGCGCTCGCCGCGGAGCGTCAGCGGCAGGCCGACGACGATCCGCTCCGCCTCCTCGGAGTCGATGAGCCGGACGAGCTCGGCGAGGCCCGCGTCGCTGCCCGCTCTCTCGACGATCGACAGCGGCCGCGCGAGCGTCCCGGTCGGGTCGGAAACGGCGACGCCTGTGCGCGCCGAGCCGTAGTCGAGCGCCATCACCTTCACGCGAGCGCCTTCTTCGCCGCCTCGATCGCGGCTGGCATTTCATCAGGACGAGTCCCGCCACCCTGAGCGAGGTTCTGCCGCCCGCCGCCTCGTCCATCAAGGGGCAGATTCATCGCCTTCGCGAGTGTGGAGGCATCGATCTCGTCTGCGCGGGCTTTGACGACGTAGCTGATGTGGTCGTCGCTTCTGGAGAACACGACCGTCCCGCCCATCGTCTCGTTTTGCTGCAAGACCTGATCCGCGACGTCTCGGAGTTGCGCAGCCTCCATAAACGGAGCCTCGACGAACAGCAGAGCTCGGAACTCCTCGAGTGTCTCGTACACGGGAGCTGCGCGAAGTTCGTTCTTCGGCTTTTCCTTCCGCGCCTTCGCGAACTCGCCGCGCAGTGCGTCGGCCTCGCGCGCCCGCTCGTGGAGCAGCGCGAACGCCTCGCCCGCGGTGACCGCCTCGATGCGCCGCGCGCCGGCGCCGACGGAGCTCTCGGAGAGGATCGCGAACGGCCCGATCTCCGCGGTCGAGCGGACGTGGGTGCCGCCGCAGAGCTCTTTCGACCAGCCGCCGACGTCGACGACACGGACGACGTCGCCGTACTTCTCCCCGAACAGCATCATCGCGCCGAGCGTGCGCGCCTCCTCGAGCGGCGTCTCGAAGATCCGCACCGGCATCGCCGCGAAGACGTGCTCGTTCACGCGGCGCTCGACCTCGACGCGCTCCTCGGCCGTCAGCGCGGCGGGATGCGTGAAGTCGAAGCGCAGCTTGTCGGGCCGCACGGCCGAGCCCGCCTGGCGGACGTGGTCGCCGAGCACCTCCTGCAGCACCTTGTGGAGAAGGTGCGTCGCGGTGTGGTTCGCCTGCGTCGGGAAGCGGACGTTCCACGGCACGACAGCGCGCACGCGGTCGCCCTCGGCGAAGCCGGTACCCGCAAACACCAGCTCTTGATCCCCGCCCTCGAGGCGGAGCGCCTCGACGAGTTCGGCGCGCGAGCCGTCGTCGCGCTCCAGCACACCGGCGTCGGTGACCTGGCCGCCGCCCGCGGGGTAGAACGGCGACTCGGCGAGCTTGACCTGGAAGAGCCCGTCGCCGAGGTCGGCGTACGCGGTGATCGCGGTGAGCACCTCGGTGCGCTCGTAGCCGACGAAATCGGTGCGCGGCGCGCCGCTGAAGCGCGGCTCGTACCGCGTTGCCCCGCCCTGCCGCGAGATCTCGCGATGCCCCTCCATGAGGCGCGTGTACTCCTCGTCGTTCACGCCGAGGCCGCGCTCGCGCGCGAGCTCCTGCGTCAGCTCGATCGGGAAGCCGTACGTCGCCTGGAGGTCGAACGCGTCGTCGCCGGTGATCTCCCCCTTCGCCGCCGCCTCCTCGAAGATCGCCATGCCGCGCTCGAGCGTCTCGCCGAAGCGCTCCTCCTCGGCGGCGAGCGTGCGGAGGATCTCGTCACGGTGCTGGACGAGCTCGGGATACGCCGGCCCCATCTGCTCGATCACGACGTCCGCAAGGCCTGGGAGGAACGGCGGCTCCATCCCGATCCGCAGCCCGTGCTGCGCCGCCCGGCGGATGACGCGCCGCAGGACGTAGCCCCGCCCCTCGTTCGACGGCGCGACGCCCTCGGCGGAGATGAACGTCATGCCGCGCCCATGATCCGCGAGCACGCGGTGTGCTTTCGTCGCGTCCTCGGACGAGCCGTACGCGACACCGGACTGCTCGGCGACCCAGTCCATGATCAGCTGGTAGCCGTCGGTGTCGTAGACCGAGGGAACCTGCTGCACGACGCGCGCGACGCGCTCGAGCCCCCAGCCCGTGTCGATGTTCTTGCTCGGGAGATCGGTGAGCGTGCCGTCGGCGTGGAGCTCGTACGACATGAAGACGAGGTTCCCGAACTCGAGGAAGCGCTCGCACTTCGCGCAGCCGGGCAGGCAGCCCTCCGCGCAGCCGACCTCGGCGCCCCAGTCCCAGTACATCTCCGAGTCGGGCCCGCACGGCCCCGGCCCGCCGACCGACCAGAAGTTCTCGGACGACGGGAGCGGCACGATTCGCTCCGCCGGCATCCCGATCGCCTCCCAGTAGCCGATCGCCTCCTCGTCCGGCCCGAGCTTCAAGTCGGGGTCGCCCGCGTGGACGCTGACCCAGACCCGGTCCCAGTCGAGCTTCAGCCGCTCCTGAATGAACTCGGTCGCGTAGGCGATCGCGCCCTCCTTGAAGTACTGGCCGAACGAGAAGTTGCCGAGCATCTCGAAGAACGTCAGGTGGTACGTGTCGAGCCCGACGATGTCGATGTCGACCGTCCGGAAGACCTTCTGCGCCGTCGTCGTGAGCGGCGCCGGCGGCTTCTCGCGGCCGAGGAAGAACGGCATCTGCGGCTGCATCCCCGCGCTCGTCAGGAGCGTCGAGTGATCGTCGGCGCGCGGGATGAGCGGATATGACGCGCAGCGCAGGTGGCCCTTCTCCTCGAAGAAGGAGAGGAACCCCTCGCGCAACTCGGCCGTCGTCCGCATGACGGCCATTCTAGGAGTGGCGCTGGGCGGGGATGGTTTCGAGCGCGACGGAGGCGTATTGTCAGAGAGATGAAGCGCGCTCTCGTCCTCGCGACGGCAGCAGCGGTCGTTGCGGGCTCGGCCGGCTGCGGTTCCGGGCACCCGCGAGTCGCCGCGCCGACTCCACAGATCGCGATCGCGGCAGATCCGCCGCCCTTGCCCACGACCTGGCCGGCGTACCCGCACTTCTCGCAGCACTCGTGCTGGGGCCGGCCGAACGGGAGCGTCACACCGAAGTCCGTGGGGTCAGCGCCGAGCTACGCAGCCCCGCCGCGGGCTCATCCCACTCCGCCGGCGGAGATCGTCCGACGATTTCTCGCGCGATTCGGCGATCGGCGCTACGTCCGCTCGATCACCCTCGGCGCGGCACCGGCGGCGATCGGAACCGCTATTCGCGATTTCTACGGTGGTAGCCATCCCCCCGCCGACGCGCTCCACGCCTATATCGATGCGCCGCTCGCGAACTACAAGAACCAGGCGCCGCACCCGAGGCCGGCACAGAGCCTCGCCTACGGCATCGCGGAGTTCGAGGCCGGTCTCGTCGGCGGAGCGCTGCACGACGACTTCTGCTCAGCGGGAGGGGCCCCGCTGATCTCGTGGAGCGGCGAAGCCCAAGGCATCGCCGACGAGGCGATGGCGCTCGAGCAACGCTTCCCCAACCCCACCCCGGCCGCGTTCCGGCACCGCGTTGCCCTCGTCGGCCGACGCTACGGGTTCCGCGTCGCATCGCTCCGCTTGCTTCGCCCGGAACAGTTTGCGCCGCTCCTCATCGTCAGAACAAGCCGCCCAAGGAAAGCGTTCGTGAAGGACGCCGGGGAGATCGTCACGCTCCTCGATCCGGTATCGACTGCAGAACATCGAGTCGCCTTGACCTTCGAGGGATTCTTCTTCGCCGTAGAAGACGGCCGCGGCCCGTTCTTCTTCGTGCAAAACCGCAGCCGCAGCGACGCGGAGGGCAGCATGTGGGCCGCGAACGGATGTCTCCTCCCGCCGTTCGGGCCTGTTGGGCCAAACGCGAAGCCTTGCACCTGACCGGCGCGAAGCTCGTACCCCGGTAGGCCCGCCTCACGCGAGCCCGCGCGCCGCTTTCTCTTAGCCTTGCGCTCTTGCAGATCGTGAGGCGAACCCCCGCATGGCTCGGCGCGCTCGGCGCCTACGTGCTCGTCTCGTTCTTCTATCTCGCGATTCCGGTCATCTCGCACCCGGGGCGGGACTTGATCGGCTTCGGGCACGACCCGGATCAGTTCGTCTGGATGTTGGCCTGGTGGCCGCATGCGCTTCTCCACGGCACGAATCCGTTCGTCACACACGCAGTGTGGTGGCCGCAGGGAGCGAATCTCGCGTGGGACACGTCGATTCCCGGCCTGGCGCTGCTCGCCGCGCCGGTGACGCTGCTCGGCGGGCCGGTGCTCGCCTACAACGTGCTGGCCGTCCTCCTCCCGGCGCTCGCGGCCTGGACCGCGTATCTGTTGTGCCGCCATCTGACGCAGTCGTTCTGGCCGTCCGTGGCGGGCGGATACCTGTTCGGCTTCTCGCCGTACGTGTTCGGACAGACGGAGGGCCATCCCCACATGACCGCCGTCTTTCTCGTCCCGCTGATCGCGCTCGTGCTCGTCCGCTACGTCGAGGGCTCGCTCACCGGGTCTCGCTTCGTTCTCTCGCTTGCGGTGCTCCTCGCGCTGCAGCTCTCGTTCTCGACCGAGCTCGCGTTCACCCTGACCCTTGCGATCGGCGTCTCCCTCGCGGTCGCATCGATCCTCGTTCCCACGAGTCGTCGCCGCCTTCGGCTCCTGCTGCCGCCGCTCGTCGCCTCGTACGTGGTGGCCGGTCTCGTCGCTTCTCCGCTTCTCGCGTACGCGCTGCTGCACCTCAAGCACGGCGCGATCCACCCGCCCGGCAAGTACTCGGCCGACGTCCTCAACTTCGTCATCCCGACGAACCTGACTGCGCTCGGCTGGGGCTGGACGAAGTCGATCGCCAACGACTTCAAGGGCGGCCCTGCGGAGAACGGCGCGTACCTCGGACTCGCGTGGCTCGCGATTCTCGGCTGGTTCGCCTGGAGCTTCCGACGAGTGGCGACGGCGCGTTTCCTCGTCGTGCTGCTTGCGGTCGGTGTCGTGGCCGAGCTCGGGATCCATCTCACGGTGGACGGCCACGACTACATCGCGCTTCCGTGGCGGCTCCTGTACAAGCACCCGCTCTTCGACAACGTCCTGCCCGTTCGGTTTTCGATGTTCGTCGCCCTCGCCGCGAGCGTGTGCGTCGCCTGGTGGGCTTCGTCTCGACAAGCGTCACGGCCGGCGCGCATCGCTCTCACAGCGCTCGCGATCGTCATGGTCGTGCCGAGCCTCTGGCTCAACGTCTGGCATGAGCATCCGTACCGTCCCGCCTTCTTCACGCAGGGCCTGTATCGGGCGTGCCTCAAGGCCGACGACAACGTCCTCATGCTGCCGTTCCCGATCAGAAGCGACGCGATGCTGTGGCAAGCCGAAGCCCAGTTCGCGTTCCACATGGCGAACGGCTATGTCAATACAAACGCGCCTGCGGGCGTGCCCGATCCGAAGCTCGTCCATCTTCTTCAGCGTCGGACGGCGCCTACGGACCCGCGGCCGCTGCTCGCCTGGGCGCGCGGGCAGGGTGTCACGACGATCGTCGCCGCCGGACCGGGAGCCCGAGCATGGGTTCGCCTGCTCGCCCCGACCGAACGCCCTCGTCGGCTCGGAGGCGCCTATCTGTTCGGGCTCGGCGCCAACCGCGGCCGAGTGTGCAGATCGGGTTCAGCCTGAAACGTCGAACGAGAGGATCACGTCGTCCGGGATGTGCGGCTTGTTGGGCACCGGCTGCAGCCGCTCGCGGACGTTGGCGCCGATGTCCGCCGCCAGGCGCCGCCAGAAATTCGCCGCGCGTGGGTTCTCGTTCTGGAACCCGACCTCCCACCGTCCGGGAAAGCGGTCGATGGTTGCCTTCGCGGCTGCATGGCCAACGCCCGCTCGCCGTTGGGAACGAACGATGAAGAACTGGTCGAATCGCCGCACCTCGCCGGTGAGGCCGTAGACGAGGGCGAGCCCAACCGGGCCGGTCGAGCCGTAGACGAGGTAGGCGACGCGGTCCGGGTCGGGGACGAGATACGGCGCGAGATGCCGTCGCTTGAACGCGCCGTGTTCGTCCGGATGGGAGTCCCGGAACTCCGAGAGGTCGTGCAGGAACAACTGCCAGAACCGCTCCGCAATCGCGTGATGCGCGGGCGTCAACTCGCGTAGCTCGACCACACGTGGATCGTAGACAGGCGCGAAGTCGCCTCTCATCGGAAGTTCTTCCCCGGTGTCCGACACCGCCTAGTGGAACGCGCAGGCTGTCAAGCGGAAACCGTGCCGGTTTCCTACCAAGTCTGCGACGGGCTAGCTAGCTCTGGTCCCAGTAGCCCTGGAGCATCTCGGCGTCGCCACCTTCGCCGAAACCGATCACGAGGAGCTCCATTCCGTCCGGGCCTGCGGCGAAGCCGCGCGCGACGGCCGGCGGGACGCGCAGCGCGTCCCATTGCCGCAGCTCCTGCTCCTCCCCGTCGAGCTTCGCGCGGCCCGAGCCGGAGAGAACGAGATAGACCTCCTCGTGGTTCGCGTGCCGGTGGCCAAACGGGACGACGTACCCGGGTGCGAGGCGCTGGTAGCTGAAGCCGCCGCCCTCGAGCTCGAGCTGCTTGCGGCCGAAGCGGGTCTCGAGATCGGGCGCGAGACCGAAACGCTCGGCGGAGTTCCCGACGTCCTCCTTGAGATTGAGGAGCGTCCAGCCGGCCATGGCAGAGACGCTAGCTGTCCCCGGCGAGGAAGAACGATGCGAACGAGCCCGCAACCGAGGTGATGACGAAGATCGCCCAGAGCTCGAGACAGACGTCGACGATCTGGCCGGCGTGCGTGAGGGGATTCGGCATCTGCGACGAGACGGTGAGGATCTGCACCGTCGCGAAGAAGAGCGCGTTGCCGAAGCTGTGGATCTCCAGCCGCCACATGAGCAGCGTGCCCGCGAAGTCGACGACGAGCGAGAGCGCGACCGCGATGACGACCCGTGCCGCGAGACGCCGGTGGCGTTCGCTCCACGTAACGAGCCGACGAAGCTCCTCGCGTACCATCTAGCGCGCCATCGACTCCTCGTCCGCCGCGATCGTCTCGCGGATCTTCTCGAGCGAGCGCCGGATGAGGCGGGAGACGTGCATCTGCGAGATTCCGACCTGCTGCGCGATCTGCGACTGCGTCAGGCCGTCGAAGAAGCGGAGCTGGAGGATCATCCGCTCGCGCGGATCGAGAGCGCGGAAGCCCGGCGCGAGCACGGCGCGATCCTCCGAGACCTCGTACTGGTGTTCGACCGTGCCGAGCGACTCGAGCGGATCGAGGTCGTCGTCGTCCCCGCCTCCGCCGACCGAAAGCGACAGCGACGTGTACGCGCGGCCCGACTCGAGCGCCTCCAGCACCTGCTCCTCCTCCACTCCTGCCGCCTTCGCGAGCTCGGGGATCGTCGGCGAACGGCCGAACTGCACCGTGAGCTGCTCCATGAGACGCGAGAGCTGGACGTTGAGCTCCTGCAGGCCGCGCGGCACGCGTACGGCCCAGCCCTTGTCGCGAAAGTGCCGCTTGATCTCGCCGATGATGTTCGGCGTCGCGTACGTCGTCAGCTCGAACCCGCGGTTGATGTCGAAGCGGTCGATCGCCTTGATCAGCCCGATCGCGCCGATCTGGATGAGATCGTCGAGCTGCTCGCCGCGGTACGCGTAGCGCCGCGCGAGCGAGCGGACGAGCGACATGTACTGCTCGATGAGCTTCTCGCGCGCCTGGAGGTCGCCCTCCTCGTGGTAGCGGCGAAGGAGGATCTTGTCGTCGACCCGCGTCATGCGCCGATCGTGCCACCGCCGAAGGCGGGGTCTTGCGGCCGGGCGTCGGCGGCTTTGCCGCCGGCGCTTCCAGCCATCGTTTGCTTGGTCAGCTCGATCCAGGCTCCGTCCTCGCGCGACTCGAACTCGTGCGAGTCGCATACGGTCTCGAGGACGCGCTGGAGGTCGAGTTCGCCGTCGCGCGCGTCGGTGGGCCGGAGCGTCTCGGGCTCGAACGGGCCGATCTCCGCTCGCACGATTCCCGGCTCGGCGCTGAGGACGACGGTCAGGTCACCCTCGTCCTCGCGTAGCGCGAGCACGGCCTCGAAGGCGACCTGGATGTCTTCGAGGTCGTCATACGTGACGTCGAGACGCGACGCGAGGCCGCCCGTGACGAGATGGACGATGGGCCGGAAGTCCTCCTCGGCCGGAATGACGAGCCGGATCTGTTCGGTGGTCACGCGTCTCCTGCGTCTCGTAGCTTCTGCGCAAGGTCTTCCTCGCGCAGCGACGCCGCGTGCTTCCCCGCCTGCACCGCGTGACGCCAGTCGCGGCGGCTCTTGAAATCGGAGGCGCCGGAGCTGACACCTGCTGCGAGACCCGAGACCTTCTGCACCGGGCGAGTCACGGCCATGCTCACCGCGCGCACGGCGGTATCGACGCTGTCCGCGGCGTCGACGGCGCTGTCGGTTATGCGATCGACCTTGTCGAGCTGGCCGTTCACGCGATCGATGCTCCCTCCAACCTTGTCCAGAACCGGGAGGAGTGTTTCCTCCGCCCCTCGGATCAACGATGAAAGGCGCGCGACGGTTTCGGCCAGTCGCACGAGGAGCCACGCGGCCGAGAGGCCGACGGCGATCAGGAACACGGCGAGGGCGAGTCGCCACAGATCCCCCCACGTGAATGCCGCGACCAGCATCCGAGTGTCGATCTTAGTCCGCACGCGTGATGGTCCCCTGTCCGACGACCAGATCGCCGTCGTAGAGAACCGCCGCCTGGCCCGGCGCGACGCCGTACGCCGGCTCGTCGAGGCGCAGGCGGAAACCTGCTGTGGTCTTCTCCACCGAAGCAGGAAGAGCCGCTGAGCGGTAGCGGAGCTTCACCTCGGCGCGCGTCACGTCGGCATGGAGACGGCCCCGCACCTCCACGGTGCTGCGGCCCAGCGACTCGCGTGGGCCGACGACGACGGCGTTCGCGGCGGGACGGCTGCCGAGGACGTAGAGCGGCTCGGGCGCGGCCAGCCCGAGACCGCGGCGCTGGCCGGGCGTGAACCGCCAGAAGCCTTCGTGCCGGCCGAGCTCGCATCCGTCCTCGTCGACGATCGGGCCGGGCGCGGCGGCCAGGCCCTGCCGGCCGAGGAAGGCGCGGTAGTCGTCGCCGGCGAGGAAGCACGCCTCCTGGCTCTCGGGCCGATGTGCAGCGGCGAGCCCGGCGCGCTCGGCCTCGGCGCGGGTCGCGTCCTTGTCCTGCTCGCCGAGCGGGAAGGCGACGCGCGCGAGCTTCTTCGGGTCGAGCGACGCGAGCATGTAGCTCTGATCCTTCGCCGGGTCGGCGGCGCGCGCGAGGAAGAGCTTGCCGTCGCGCGCGACGATTCGCGCGTAGTGGCCCGTCGCGAGCCGCGTTGCGCCCGCGCGGCGGGCGAAGGCGAGCAACTCGGCAAAGCGGAAGCCGCCGTTGCAGCGGATGCACGGGTTCGGCGTCGTCCCGCGCGCGTACCCGCGCACGAACGGCGCGACGACAGCGCGGCGGAACTCCTCACGGAGATCGAGAGTGACGTGCGGCACGCCGAGCCGGTGGCACGTCTCGCGCGCAGCGATGACGCTGTCGGGCGAGCAGCACGCGCGCTCGGAGTCCGGTCCCTCCGGATCGAGCCAGAGCCGGAGCGTCACGCCGACGGCGTCCGGCAGGAAGCGGAGTAACGCGACTGCGCTGTCGACGCCGCCGCTCATCGCCACTGCGACGCGCGTCGACGACGCGGGCGCGCGGAAGGCCGGCCCGAGCGCGTTCGCGAGCGCATCGGAGGCGAGGGTCTCTCCCCCAACCGCCGCGGCCTCGAGCAGCGTCAGTCCCGCGAGATCGCGGTCCAGACCGGGCGCGTCGGCCTCGACGATCCGGTCGCCGTCGACGCGGAGCCGCACCGCGGCCCACTCACCGCCGCGACTGGAATCCCCAAAGAGTTCCTCCACGGGTCGCACGGTAGTGGGTTGAGGCCATGACCATCGGCTGCCCCACCGAGAGTTTTGGCAAGAAGTTGCGACGTTCCGCGCACGACTGCCCCGGCATTCTCCGTTCCCCGTGGGTGGGTGGGGGTTTGGGACGGGACCAACTCGGTCTTGGCGCTCATGACCAGCTCTCGCTCGCGACGTCATCTACAACGGCGAGCTGTGCCACGGCGGGGGAGGTGCGATCGAAAAGTAGTGGGCCCGGACTAGGGAACCTGATTTCTCAGGTGGGTGCCCTGCCAGGCAAGCCTGGACGCGGGCTCCCTTCATGGTGCTGTTGGTTCACCATATTGTCCGGGCCCACCGGGAACTTAGCTCACGCCGGTGGGTCTACCAAGCGGATGCCGAGCTCCTTCAGCGCGGCGTCCGTGTACGGCGTCGGCGCGCCGGTGAGCGGGTCGGAGCCGCTCGAGACCTTCGGGAACGCGTTCATCTGGCGGATGTCCGGCTCGCCCGCGAGCCGCGCGCAGAAGCGGTCGATTCCCATCGCGAACCCGCCGTGCGGCGGCGCGCCCATCGCAAGCGCCTCGAGGAGGAAGCCGAATTTGTCGCGCTGCTCCTCCTCGCCGAGGCCCATCGTGCGGAAGACGCGCTGCTGCATGTCGACGTCGTGGATCCGGATCGAGCCGGAGCCGAGCTCCCAGCCGTTCCAGACGAGGTCGTAGTGCTGGCCGCGCACACCCGCGGGGTTCGACTCGTCCCAGCCGTCGGTTCCGGGGGCGGGCGCCGTGAACGGGTGGTGCATGAACGTCCACGCGCCCGTCTCCTCGTCGCGTTTGAACAGCGGGAAGTCGACGACCCAGTGGAAAACGTCGGTCTCGGGGATCAGGCCAAGCTCACCCGCGACCTCGAGCCGGAGCAGGCCGAGCACCTTCTCGACCATCTCCTGCTCGTCGGCGACGAAGAACGCCGTCTCCCCTTCCGCGACGCCGAACGACGCGAGCTCGGCCTCCGACAGGAACTTCGAGATCTGCGACAGCATCGCGAGCCCCTTCGCGCCCCACTCCTTCGCGAAGCCCTCGAGCCGCTCGTGCTCGGAGCGCGAGAACGTCTTCGGCACGACGATGTAGCGGACGGACGGCGCGTTCTTGAAGACGCCGAACTCCGAGCCGCGCGTGATCTCGGTCGCGTCCTGGATCTCCATCCCGAAGCGCATGTCCGGCTTGTCGGAGCCGAAGCGGAGCATCGCCTCGTCGTAGGCGATCTGCGGGAACGGGCGCGACGGTGGCGTCTTCCCCACCGCCTCGAAGGCGCCGACGACGGCGGCCTCCATCACGTCGAGCACCTCCTGCTGCTCGACGAACGCCATCTCGAGGTCGAGCTGACGGAACTCGAACTGCCGGTCGGCGCGAAGATCCTCGTCCCGCCAGCACGTCGCTATCTGGTAGTAGCGATCGATTCCGCCGACCATGCAGAGCTGCTTGAAGAGCTGCGGCGACTGCGCGAGGGCGAAGAACTTGCCCGGCTGCAGACGGACGGGAACGAGGAAGTCGCGCGCGCCCTCGGGCGTGCCGCGCGTCATCGACGGCGTCCACACGTCGACGAAACCGAGATCGTCCATCGTGCGCCGCATGCCGGCGACCGCCGTGTGCGAGATGCGGAGGTTGCGCTGCATCCTGTCCGTCCGCATGTCGAGCCAGCGGTAGCGGAGGCGCGTGTTCTCGTCGACGTTCTCATCGTCGAGCTGGAACGGGAGCGGCGTCGAGCGCGACAGGATGCGGAGCTCGTCGACCTGGATCTCGACCTCGCCGGTCGCGAGGTTCGGGTTCACCGCGCCGCCTTCGCGCGCGACGACCTCGCCCTCCGCCTGGACGACGAACTCGTTGCGGAGTTCATGCGCCGTGTCGGACTCCTTGAGGACGAGCTGGATCTTCCCCGTGTGGTCGCGGAGGTCGATGAAGACGAGCCCGCCGTGGTCGCGGCGCGTATCGACCCAGCCGGCGACCGTGACCCGCCGGCCGGCGTCGGCCGCGCGCAACTCGCCGCACATGACATCGCGCCAGGCCATTTATCCGCTCCGGCGCCGCGCATGTCGGCGCCTCCGCTCGTTGATGAGCTCCGTCGAGCCTACGCTCATGGCTAGAGCTCCGCTATGTCCGTCACGACGCGGTCGTCCTCCCCGCGCCGGCGCACCTGATACGTCCCGTCGGCGCGCGCGACGACGACCGTCTCCGCGCCGAGCCTTTGCGCCTGCGTGAGCTGCCCCTTCATCGAGCGGCCAGCGTAGTCGGTGTCGACGGCGCGGCCCGCCGCTCGCCAGGCGGCGATCTGCGGCAGGAGGGTGTCGCGCAGCTCGGGCGACTCAGCGGCGACGAAGATGTCGAGGCGCGGCGCCTCAGGCTCGGCTCCCTCACGCTCCAGCGCAAGAACGAGGCGCTCGAGCCCGATGCCGACGCCGATGCCGGGCGTGGGCTGGCCGCCGACCGCCTCGACGAGGCCGTCGTAGCGGCCGCCACCGCACAGGGTCGAGTTGGCGTTCTCCTCCGGCCCGACGAACTCGAAGGTCGTGCGCGAGTAGTAGTCGAGCCCGCGCACGAGCGTCGGGTCGAGCGTGTACGTGATCCCGTATGCGTCGAGATACGCCTTGACCGCGTCGAAGTGCGCACGGCAGTCGCCGCAGAGCGAGTCGCCGATCTTCGGCGCGAGGTCGAGCGCGGCGCGAACCCGCTCGTTCTTCACGTCGAAGACCTGCATGACGCTCGTCGCGCGCTTGTGCGCGACCTCCTCGTCGTTCGCGAGCTCGGGATGGCCGTCGAGCCACTCCTCGAGCTTCGCGACGTACTGCGGCCGGCAGTTTGCGTCGCCGATCGAGTTGAGGAGCAGCGACCACTCCGTCACGCCGAGGCGGCGCAGCAGCTCCGCGTAGAACTGGATGACTTCTGCATCGATCGCGGGGTCAGAGGAGCCGATCGCCTCGAGCGAGAGCTGCCAGTGCTCGCGATAGCGGCCACGTCCGGGCCGGCCGTAGCGGTACATCGGCGCGATCGTGTATGCCTTGACCGGCTGCGGCTCCTGCGCGAGGCCGTGCTCGACGTACGCGCGCGCGATCGGAGCCGTGCCCTCGGGACGGAGCGTGAGCGAGCGCTCGCTGCGGTCCTCGAACGTGTACATCTCCTTGTGAACGACGTCGGAGGCCGCGCCCGACGTCCGCTCGAAGAGCGCCGTCTCCTCGAAGCCCGGCGTCTGGATGCGCGACCAGCCGTACTGCGCGCACTGCTCCTCGATCGTGCGGACGACGTGCCACCAGAGACGGTCGGCCGGCAGGACGTCGTGCGTCCCGCGCGGCGCCTGGAACTTCTCGCTCACGCTTCTGCACGGAGCTCGGCGAGGAACGGGTTGCGGGCGAGCTCCATCCCAAGGGTCGTCTCCGCGCCGTGGCCGGGATGGACGACCGTCTCCGGCGGGAGCCGGTCGGCGAGCATGCGGACGGAGTCGAGGAGCGTGTCCCAGTCGGCGCCGGGCAGGTCGACGCGTCCGACCGAGCCGGCGAAGAGCAGGTCGCCGCTGAAGAGCTCCCCGTCGGCGTAATACGCGACGTGCGCGGGCGAGTGACCGGGAACGGCGAGGCACTCGAACGAGATTCCCGCGACCTCGATCGTCTCGCCGCCCGAGACGAGGTGCTCCGGCGCGTACGAGCGGCCTTGCACGCCGACCGGCGCGAACTCCGGAAAACGCTCGAGCCGCTCGCGTTCCCCTTCTGTCATCCAGACCTCGGCGCCCGTTCCCTCCGCGAGGTCGGCAACGCCGCCGAGGTGGTCGAAGTGGCCGTGCGTGACGAGGATCCCGGCGGTGGAGGCGCCGAGCCGCGCGAGCTCGAGGCGCAGCAACGCCGCGTCCGCACCCGGGTCGATGACGGCTGCTTCGGTTGCGTTGCGGTCCGTGCGGACGACGTAACAGTTCGTCTGCAGCGGTCCGAGCGCGTATCTGTCCACCACGAGTGGCATGGCGGCGAGTCTAGAGAGTGGCTACGACGCCGCGGCGCCGGGAACGGCCCAGAGCTTTGCCGTCGTTCAGCGCTTCCGCGGCTGTTCGCCCTGCCTGCGCTGCCAGCGGCGATAGATGAAGCGGTCGAAGTAGTAGGTGAATGGGACGAAGAGCGCCGTGTAGAGGAGTGAGAGGAGCAGCGCGGAGGCGTACTGGTGCTGGCCGTTCTTCGACTTGAAGAGGAGCGCGGACATCGCGAAGATCACGGCGCCGAGGATGAGCGAGCGCCTCCCCGAGCGGCGCCACGACGGCACCGCAGGTGGGCGGGCCGCGCTCGACGATCGCTGTTGCGGGCGCTTCTGCTCGGGCTTCTTCCCGTCCTGGCGCCGCTCGCGTGCCGGCGTCGCGACCTCGTCCGGCGGCTCCTCGAGCTCGTTCCCCTCGCCGTCCACCCAGACGGTCTCGTACTCGTGGCGCCGCTCTTTTTGCATGCGCCTGCGCTGCTTCCGCGTCGGCATGCGCCTACGCTAGCGCGCCGCCGACGACGACCCGGGAGACGACCCGGCCGCCGAGGTGGTAGGCGAGGTAGCGCCAGTCGGGCGCGTCGAGGAGCGCAATGTCGGCGCGGAAGCCGGGCGCCAGGCGGCCGATCCGGTCGGCGCGGCCGAGCACGTGAGCGGAGTTCACGGTGCACGCGGAGAGCGCCTCCGCCGGCGACAGGTGGAGCTGCGTCGCGGCGAGCGAGCAGACGAGTGGCAGGCTCTCAGTGAACGAGCTACCAGGGTTGAAATCCGTCGCGAGCGCGACCGCGGCGCCGGCGTCGACGAGCGCTCGCGCCGGCGGCATGGGCCGATCGAGGAAGAGCGCGCTCGCCGGCAGGAGCACGCCCGTGACGTCGCTCGCGGCGAGCGCGCGCACGCCGTCTTCTCCGGTCGCCTCGAGGTGGTCGACGGACCGCGCGCCGAGCTCGATCGCGAGCGGGATCGCGCCCGACTCCGTGAACTGGTCGCCGTGCAGGCGGAGTGCGAGGCCGGCGTCGCAGCACGCCTCGAGGTAGCGGCGCGCCTGTGCGGCGTCGAAGGCGCCACGCTCGAGGAAGACGTCGGCGGCTTCTGCGATCTCGGCCGCGTCAGGGAGCACCTCGGCGAGCGCGAAGTCGAGGTACGCGCCGGCGTCGTCGAACTCCGGAGGGACGGCGTGCGCGCCGAGCCAGGTCGGGACGCCGCCCGCGTCGCGGATCGCGCGCAGCGACGCGAGCTCGGTCTCACGGTCGAGGCCGTAGCCCGACTTCGCCTCGAACGTCGACGTGCCGGCGGCACGCATCCAGTCGCGGTGGTGCTCGACAGCGGCGCGCAGGCCGTCCTCGCCGAGCGCGCGCGTCGCGCGAACGGTGGAGAGGATCCCGCCGCCGGCCGCGTGCAGCTTCTCGTAGCTCGCGCCGCCGGCGCGGAGCGAGAACTCGTCGACCCGGTCCCCGCCGAACGCGGCGTGCGTGTGGCAGTCGACGAGTCCCGGCACGGCGCAGAGCCCGCGCCCGTCGAGCTCCACGACGTCGCCGCCCAGCGCGGGAAGGTTGCGCATCCGCCCCACCGCCTCGATCGTCTCGCCGTCGCAGAGGACGAACGCGTCCTCGAGCACGTCGACCTCCCCGAGTGCCGCACCACGAAGCGGCGCCTCGCGGCCGGCGGGCGTTGCGAGCTGCGCAAGGTCGCGGACGAGGAGCTTCACTGGTCCGGCTTCACTGGGCCGGCTGAGGAATCGTCAGGCCGCCTGCCTCCGCAGCCTCGATCGCCTCGGGATAGCCCGCGTCGACATGCCGGAGCACGCCCATGCCAGGATCGGTGGTGAGCACCCGCTCGAGCCGCTCTGCCTGCGCATCGGTGCCGTCGGCGAGGACGACCATCCCCGCATGGATCGCGTTGCCGATCCCGACGCCGCCGCCGTGATGGACGCTGACCCATGTCGCGCCGGCCGCGGTGTTGATCAGCGCGTTGAGGATCGGCCAGTCGGCGATCGCGTCGGAGCCGTCGCGCATCGCCTCCGTCTCGCGGTACGGCGAGGCGACCGAGCCGGCGTCGAGGTGATCCCGCCCGATCACGACCGGCGCCTTGACCTCGCCGCTGCGGACGAGCTCGTTGATGGCGAGCCCTGCCTTCGCGCGGTCGCCGTAGCCGAGCCAGCAGATCCGCGCAGGCAGGCCCTGGAAGGCCACGCGCTCGGGCGCGAGCTCGAACCACCGCTGCAGGAGCGGATCGTCGGGGAACAGCTCCTTGAGCGCCGCGTCGATCGCTGCGATGTCCGCCGGATCGCCCGAGAGCGCCGCCCAGCGGAACGGCCCGACGCCGCGACAGAAGAGCGGCCGGATATAGGCCGGGACGAAGCCCGGGTATGAGAAGGCCTCCGTTACGCCACCGTCAGCGGCCTCACCTCGCAGGTTGTTGCCATAGTCGAAAACATACGCGCCGTGCCGGACGTACTCGAGCAGCCCCTCGACGTGGCGCACGATCGACTTCCGCGCGAGGCGGAGGTACTCATCGGGATCGGACGCGCGGAGCGCAGCGGCGTCCTCGACCGAGTAACCGCGCGGGATGTAGCCGGTGAGCGGGTCGTGCGCGGCGGTCTGATCGGTGATCAGGTCGAACTCCTCCCCACGCTCCGCGAGTTCCGGCACGACGTCGGCGGCGTTCCCGAGGAGGCCGACCGAGAGCGGGCGCTTCTCGGCCGCGGCCGCGCGCAGCCGCGCGAGCGCGTCGTCGAGCGAGTCGGTCGCCTCGTCGAGGTAGCGCGTCTCGAGCCGCCGTTCGATGCGCGCCGGGTCGACCTCGATGCAGAGGATCGCCGCGCCGGCCATCGTCCCCGCGAGCGGCTGCGCACCGCCCATCCCGCCGAGGCCCGCCGTGAGAATCGTGCGACCACGCAAATCCGCAGAGCCAAAGTGCTTCTCCCCCGCGGCGGCGAACGTCTGGTACGTGCCCTGGAGGATCCCCTGTGAGCCGATGTAGATCCACGAACCGGCGGTCATCTGGCCGAACATCGTCAGCCCCTCCGCCTCGAGCCGGCGGAACTCGTCCCACGTCGCCCACTTCGGCACGAGGAGCGAGTTTGCGATGAGCACGCGCGGCGCACCCTCGTGCGTCCTGAAGACGCCGACGGGCTTGCCGCTCTGGACGAGCAGCGTCTCATCGTGCCCGAGCGCGAGGAGCGAACCGACGATCGCGCGAAGCGCGTCATGGTTGCGAGCGGCTTTCCCTGAGCCGCCGTAGACGACGAGATCCTCGGGCCGCTCGGCGACCTCGCGGTCGAGGTTGTTGAGGAGCATGCGGAGCGGCGCCTCGGTCGACCACTGCCGCGCGTTGAGCTCGGTGCCGCGCGGCGCGCGGATCGACGAGAGGTCGCCGCAGAGCGCCTCGACGCGAGCGTCGGTCATTCGAGCTCCCCTGCGGCCGCTTCGACCGCACGAACGAACGACCCGTCGCGGATCGCCGCTGCGACCGCCTCGATGTCGGACGCAAGCGAGCGGTCGTCGCGGAGCCGCGGCGAGAGCTCGCGCACCGCCGCCCGCGCGGCGCGCCCTCCGGCGCCCGGCTCGAGCGGAGCGTGGAACTCGACCGCCTGCGCCCCGGCGAGCAGCTCGATCGCGAGCGCGCGCTCGGAGTTCGCGAGCACCTGCCACATCTTCAGCCCGGCGGCGTTCCCCATCGAGACGTGATCCTCCTGGCCGGCGCTCGTCGGGATCGAGTCGACCGACGCCGGATGGCAGAGCGCCTTGTTCTCGGAGACGAGCGACGCCGCCACGTACTGCGGGATCATGAAGCCGCTGTTCAGCCCGCCGTCCGTCGTGAGGAACGCCGGCAGCCCGTCCGACAGGTTCGGGTTGACGAGGCGCTCCACCCGCCGCTCCGAGATGCTCGCGAGCTCGGACACCGCCATCGCCGTCGTGTCGAGCGCGAATGCGAGCGGCTGGCCGTGGAAGTTCCCGTTCGAGACGAGAGCCTCGTCGTCGATGAGCACGAGCGGATTGTCGGTCGCCGCGTTGACCTCGACGCCGACCGTGTACGCCGCGTAGTCGAGGAGGTCGCGGCTCGCGCCGTGCACCTGCGGCGCGCAGCGCAGCGAGTACGCGTCCTGCACCTTGTCGCACCAGCGGTGCGCCTCGATGATCGGCGAGCCCTCGAGGAGCCGGAGGATGTTCGCCGCCGCCGCGACCTGGCCGCGCAGCGGGCGGAGCGCATGGATCTGCGGAAGGAAGGACGTTCGTGAGCCGTTCAGCGCCTCGACCGAGAGCGCGCACGCGATGTCCGCCGCGCGCGCGAGCCGACGGGCGCGGACGAGCCCGAGCGCGAGCATCGCCGCCATGAACTGCGTGCCGTTGATGAGCGAGAGCCCTTCCTTCGCCTCGAGCCGGACGGGCTCGAGACCGGCCCGCGCAAGAGCGTCTGCACCGGACAGGCGCTCGCCGCCGAACCACGCCTCGCCCTCGCCGACGAGCGGCAGCGCGAGGTGCGCGAGCGGCGCGAGATCCCCCGACGCCCCGACGGAGCCGCGCGCCGGCACAACGGGCAGGACGCCACGCTCGAGCAGCGCGAGCAGGAGCTCGACCGTCTCGACCCGCGCCCCCGAGTTGCCCTTCGCGAGCGCGTTCGCGCGCAGGAGCAGCGCGGCGCGGACGACCTCGTCGGGATACGGCTCGCCGACGCCGCACGCATGCGAGCGGAGAAGCCGCAGCTGCAGCTCCTCGGTCTGCTCCTCCGGGATCGACACTGCGACGAAGCGGCCGAAGCCGGTGTTGACGCCGTATGTGTGCTCGCTCGTGCCGTGCGCAGCGCGCTCGACGAGCTCGCGCGCCGCGCGCATGCGGTCGCGCGCCGCGTCCGTCAGCTCCGCCGTCGCGCCCTCGACGGCGACGGCCCACACGTCCTCGACGATGAGGTCGTTGCCGGTGAGACCGATCGCGTTCGCCACGCCGCGAGCCTACGCTCCAACCCCGTGACCGCGCGCAAGTCCTCGTACCGCTCCCTCGCCTCGCTCGAGCGTGACCTCTCCCGCTGCCGTGCCTGTGCCGAGGCCGGTCATCCGCTCCACTCCCTGCCGGTGCGGGCGCCGCTCGCCCGGCCGCCGCAGCGCGCGTATCTCTTCGGCCAGGCGCCCGGCCCGGTCGAAGGCGTCGAACGGCTGCCCTGGCGCGGCAGCGCCGGCCGGAAGCTCCGCGACTGGCTCCAGCTCGGCGAGGATGAGTTCTACGCGTCGTTCTATTGCGCGTCGGTGACGCGGTGCGATCCGGGCCGCTCACCGACGGGCCGCGGCGACCGGACGCCCGAGCCGGACGAGCAGGAGCTGTGCGGGTTCTGGCGCGACTGGGAGCTCGAGCTACTGCGGCCGCGGCTGATCGTCACCGTCGGCCTCCTCGCGCTGAAGCGCCAGCTCGACTTCACGACCCTCACTCCGCACATCGGCGAGCGCTACGAGCAGGACGGAACGGTCGTCGTCCCGCTCCCGCACCCGTCAGGCGCGAGCAGCTGGCCGTCCGTCGCGGCGAACAAGGAGCGGCTCGATCGCGCGCTCGCGCTCGTGCGCGAGGAGCTGTCGGCTCTCTAGTGCGGCCTTTCAGAATGTTTGACCGGAAACGGGCAGGGTCCGCTTGGCCTGGCGTCGAATCGGGATGCATCTCGACTGTGGAGGTGGTCATGCGTCCCCCGGAAGTGTTTGTGCGCGAGC
>Ga0307372_10000691_pt1 | contig 59112 bp, 77 predicted proteins | sample OX1MG_FD_202533 | JGI IMG/M metagenome (GOLD analysis project Ga0307372, IMG submission 202533) | Soil microbial communities from Risofladan, Vaasa, Finland - OX-1 | ecosystem: Environmental > Terrestrial > Soil > Coastal area > Acid sulfate soil | place: Finland: Risofladan, Vaasa | collected... | reverse complement strand
ATCTCCGATTTTCACCTGGCGTCAGCAACCGTGGATCGTTCAATGGAAACTTGGAATCATGAGATGTCGGATGCTTCCGGAGGTTCGATCATCTGCCATAACGATGTTTGCTTGGAGAACGTCATTTTCCGAGATGGCAAAGCCATCGCGCTCATCGACTTCGACTTTGCTGCGCCCGGGCGGCCGACATATGACCTCGCGGCATTCGCGCGTATGTGCGTCCCTATTGACGATGACATCAGCTCCGAACGCCTCGGTTGGTTGGAATCAGATCGTTCAGGTCGGCTCAGGCTCGTTGCCGATGTATACGGTCTCGATGCAAAAGGACGAAGAGAGCTCCTCGAATTTCTTGATGGCGCCATCCAAGGTGGTGGAACCTTTGTGCAACGACGCGCCAATGCCGGTGATACAAACTTCATTCAAATGCTGGAAGAGATGGGCGGTATGGAGCGCTATGAACGACGTCGACGCTGGTGGATCGAGAGCAGAGAGCAGTTCCTCGCAGCGCTCTCGTAGAAAGCTTGCGGCAATCTCTTTCAATCTGGCGAAATCAATAAGCACGGATGATTGCCGCGCGACAGAGGGGAACCCTAATGAACCCCACTTTCGAATCCTCTGGTCAGTCAACACATGTCGATAAGGGAGATCAATCGCGCACGACGAGCCCGAATTTGTCACAGAATTGCGAGGAAAACGCACTACGAGGGGAAACGTGGTGGAGGTGAGCGGACTCGAACCGCCGACTTCCACGTTGCGAAAATGGATTGGAGAACTCTGATACCAGCGCTCTTGAGAGATCACCGCGGCGACGGAAGGCAATCCGCGACATTGGGTGGCGCCCTAACGAAACATCGGCCGAATCGAACGCTGTCTGCGTTGATCAGGTATCAGGGTTTGGCGCGCCAAGCTCCCGTATAACCAAGACGTGGTGAGCGAGCCGAAGGAGCCAACAGGCGGCGACCAGTTGACCGATATTCTTGGCCACCTCGTCGAAATTCCCTATCCTGACAAGATCTTCTCTCCCCAAGTTATTGCGATCAAGTTCGAGCTTGTTGCGAACTACCTCCCAGATCGCCGATGTGCTATCAACGGATGCGTACGACCGCCCAGGCACTGCTAGAAGGCCTTCCGCACGGTACCGGTGGCCCAGAGCGCCCCATAATCGCCGAAGTATGTCGTGCCCTCCAACAAGTGCCACATCTCATTCATCGAGTTCTGCTAATACCTCACCGATAATTTTTGTTGTCTGGTGGGCAGGGAGCGGATCCCCGCCTTCCGCTTGCGCAACCTCAGCCGAGAAAGCTTCGACGGCATGAACTCCGCCGACAAGCACATGCCGTAGTGCTTCGCCGCTCGCTTGGGGATCTTCGAGTGCCTCCACTGCCCGGGCGACCGCATGGTCGGGAGAGGTTGAGACAGCATGAACAACGCTCATTGCTTCTTCTCGACCGGTCGCTGTTGAAACGACCGACTCTCGACCAGGGTTTTGCTGAAGGTCCCACTCGACTAGCGCTTCGTCGTATCCACCTTCACCTGGATGGAGCAAATGGGTCGCGGGAACCGCGCTCGGCTCAGCATCATCGCCTCCTGAAGACGAACCCGCGACGGCGTCGACTTCGTGATGTCGGACCGCGCGCACAGGAACGACCAAGCTTCCATCTGCATTACGGACAATGTCCATATTGCGACGCTCCTTTGAGTGGCCCCATATAAGGGGCTATGAGAATCACTATACCCGCAGTGACTTTCGATGAGTAGCGCTAAGAGGCCCCAACCACACACCGCCAAGGCTCCATACCGAAGTACGAGGGCCCGTGGTTCTCTATCGTCGATTTCACGCCAGGAAAGAACTGCGTCGAGCGCTCTCGATGAATCGCAGATCTACGTTCGGAGCGCTTGTGACGAATCCTGATAAGAAGATGCATTCATCAGAGTCGCGATCTGTCTGAACCATTGCGAATGAGTGGGTTGCCTTACGTGTCACCAATCCGCCATGCATTACGACGTGTTTCCGCTTCAATTGTAGAATGCCTCACGCACGTGCTTTGGTTCTGGAGGTCTTGTCGTTGTCAACAACATGTTCACAACTCTTGCCACCTTTGTATTCACGCGTTAAGAGTCGCCGCGGGTTTACTGAAGACGTGGCGAATCATTGTGAGTAGGTCGGGCTAGTGCCAACAATGTGGGTCGAGCATCAACTGTGACCCCTGGGAGTATCTGCTCAGCCATCATCCTTGAGCGCTATGCGGAGGTCCTTTCTGGCTCGCTCGATCTGCTTTCGCACTGTTGACTCGGCGATATGGAGCGTGCCCGCAGCATCTTTTGTCGACATTCCAACGATGAGACAGAGCACAGCACAGCGTCGACGAGCAGCCGGCATCGTCTTCAGTCCCATTTCGATCCCAACATGCAGTGTCGCCTCGTCGTCGACAGTGGGCGTCGCGTGCTCTTCCACGAGCGGGGGCTTGCGAAATGACGAGCGCCGCGTCAGACGGAAAGCGACGCGGTAGACGTAGCCGGCGGGATTGGTGCCACTGCGAACCCGATCCCAGTGAACAAGGGCTCTGGCGAACGCCTCTTGGGCCACATCTTCTGCGCTCGGTCGGCTCGCGCCCGAGAGCTCGAGCGCTCTCACGAGTCGCGGATAGTGTGCCTTGTACGTCGCGACGAAGTCTTCATCGACGGCGTCGAAATCTACGAGTGCATCACCAAGATCATCTCCTTCGGAGGAGCTCTCGGCGACGGAGGCTTCGTCCATAATTGCTAGCTGAGCACGTCTCCGGACGTTCGTCGCGTCATCGAACGCGTTCATTTCGAGCTTGTCGTCGGCTGACCGGCGCTGGGTCCGGTCTGGGATTGACCTCCAATCGGCGCCAAGCACGCTTGAGGTTGCGCGATTGCGTCATCGTCATTGATGGTCGCGGTGGCGATTGTGTTCCCGGAGCTGTCAAGAGCGGTAACGGCCGCTGGCAGGGGCGTACTACCGTCGTCCGCGAACACGGCCCAGCCACTTACGACGGCCATCTGTTTTGATATCCCGTCCGAGAAGCTCGCCTGCACGCTGCTCACGTCTGATGCGACGTGGACAGTCAACACCTCGATCGGCGATGCTTCGGAGACGCCGACAGCTGAGCTGTCGAGGATCTCGAAGGGTTGACTCGGACCCGAAATGGAGATCGACGGCAACGGCACCGTCACCGCGCCAACTGCGCCGGGATTCGACACCTCGACAACCAGTGCTTGACTGGATTCGCATGAGGTGTATATCGGTACGATCCCTGGAGATGAACGAGCCGTGTTCGACGGCATGCTCAGATTTGGCGAAGCCGCTGATGACGAAGTCGGCGGGGCCAACCCATTCGAGGCGTACGGCTGGGGTACGAAGTTGGGCGTCGTCTCCTGAAACGCTCGCACAGTGACATCGCCGAACGTTTGGACAAAGAGCTTGATCAACGGACCACTTAAACCAACCGGATAGGTGTTACCGCAGCCCTCGACCGTGCAAAGACCTGGCGCCGGCGGGGTGGCCGCAATGTTGGCGCCCGACGAGCTCGCTCCCGTGCTGGTGCTCGGAGCGGTCGTTTTCAACCACTCGAGCCCTTTCGGTGCTGGACCGAGCGCGCGGTGTTGCTTGGTCCAACCCGAGTTGGCGAGTGGGGCTTGGCCGGATTCAGACGGAGGCCCGATCGCGTTGGGCTTGAATGCCGAGGTTGTACTGCTCGTCACTCGGGTGATCCCCGCGACACTCGCTCCGGCGAGGGCGAGGAGAATAGAGATGCCCGTGATGACCTTCAACCGACGCTCGCGGTGCCGTCGCGATCGAGCGACGATCGATCCGAGCGTGGCTGCGGTCGCTTTTCCATCGGCTTCGTCGAGAAGGCTGGAATACTCTGCTCGCTGCGTGTCCTGGTCTTCGAAGGTCATCGCGTCAGCGCCCTAGCTCGTACACAACTTCTACTTGAACCGACAGTCGTTCGGCTCCCTACTCGACCGAAATCGCGGATTTCGCCGCCGTCTGCGGAAGCGTCGAAGCTCTCGGACAATGAAGGGGCTGTCATCTGCTCCTCGTCGGTGATCTTCATGACCGGGCAATGTCGTGGAAAGTGACGGTTGCGTGTGCCGCTGACCCTGGACTGCTCGCAACTGCCGCGCCATTCGCCAGCAGAATCTCCGAGCATTGCTCCGCTCGCGTTGAGCCTGCTGCGATTAGGGCTGCGGGCCTCCATCAAGGACTCTGTTCGGTGGTGAATCATGTGCTTTCGGCTTTCTAGACAGTCGGAGAACTTCTCCTTCACTACTAAAAAGCCCCGAGTGACCCTGTTCGCGTACAGGTACCTGAGCATTCTGATCAAGATGCCAGTCGGTGACGGCGGCGAGAGGATCGCCGCACCGAACATCGGCTCATCGAGGATGGAACGTCATGCCATGACAACGGCTGGGCGCGTCCAGAGCCGGCGAGGGAATCATCGTTGGGTTAGAAGGACGATCCCAATCTCCGTTCTCTATCAGTGGCTTCGCGCCCGTAGAGCGTCCGAGTAGTAGTTTCAATGTTGCGGGGCACGCCTGGCACGCTGTGACGTGCGTCACTCTGGTGGAGGTTCGTGGGTCGTATTCGAACTTCACTGACCTAAAGAAACGCGTCAACGCGCTCACATCTGACTCGTCACATCACGAACGATAAGTGAAATAACGCAGTTCCTGTACCTGCGTTGCTCCGGATAAGCGCCGTCAGGCTACCCCAACGATCGATGCGCGGGGGATGACACGACCCGTCGAGATGGGGCCATATCGCCGAGCATCGCCGAAGGCGAATACTTCGCCGTTCGCGTCGACGAGCCAGTAGCCCTTGCCGTCTGGAGTCGTTACAACTCCAGAGATCTGGCGATGCTTCTTCGCAGGGGTTGAGCCGAAGAAGCTCGCGTCGCCGTACGCAGACACCCCGCCGTTCACGTCGACGAGCCAGTAGCCCTTGCCGTCTGGCGTTCTCGCGATCGCGTCGATCGGCGCTGACGGGCGGAGACCGCTCGATTGAAGCGAGCCGTAGAAGCTCGCGTCGCCGAACGGGTAGATGCCACCCGTCGAGTCGACGAGCCAGTAGCCCTCTCCGTCTGGCGTCGTCGCGATCGCGACGACCGTCGCGATCGGCGCTGTTGTGAGCGAGCCGTAGAAGCTCGCGTCGCCGAACGGGTAGATGCCACCCGTCGAGTCGACGAGCCAGTAGCCCTTACCGTCTGGCGTCGTCGCGATCGCGACGACCGTCGCGAGCGGCGCTGTTGTGAGCGAGCCGTAGAAGCTCGCGTCGCCGAAGGCGAACACGCCACCTACTCGTGTGACGAGCCAGTAACCGCGTCGATCTGGAAGCGCTGCGATCCCGGCAATCGGGTCCATGGGACGAAGGTCACTCGTCGGTAGCGAGCCATAGAATCGGGCATTGCCGAGACGGTGCACCGCACCGTTGGCACCGGCGAGCAGCAGGTGAGCGCCTCCGAGGTAATGGCTCGGGACGACGAACACCGTGCCGACAAGCTGTCCGAGGTTCGGCGCGCTCTTGCGAGTGACCGTCACGGTGGTGCACGATCCGCGACCGCTCGGCGGACTCTGATGAAATGCTCGGCGTACGCCGCGATCGTGGGCATCCCACCACAGCACCTTGAGCCCCCTCGGCAGCCCACAGAGCGTGACGCTCACCCGGGAAAACGCGCTTCCCGGAAGGATGGAGAGGTCGTAGTACGTACCACCGGTCGCGATTGCCGGAATCGGGTTGCTCAGATACTTCCCGGCGGCGAGGGTCCCCTTACCCGTGCCTTCGGCGCGGACAGAGCCTCGGACACCCCCTCTGCCGATCGAAATGGTCACGGTTTTCCTCGGTGAACTCGACGTCGCCTGCTTGTAGCTGTCGAGCGCGGCGCCAACAGGTACAACCTCGTTCGAGGAAGCCACCGCGCCTGTCCCGATCAGGGTGGTCGCAGCAACGCGGAAGGTGTAGACGTCGCCAGCGGCGAGACCGCCGATCGTCACCGTGATCGTCGTCACGACGACTTTTTGGCCAGCGGTCGAAGTCGTCAGGTCGAACGGGACAACGGCGTACGAGATCACCGGGCTGCCCCCGTCGATGCTCGGCGGATCCCAGCTCACGACCGCACGGTCCACGAGGGACTCGCCCGAGGTCGCGAGGGCTTGCACGTCAATCGGGGCACTGGGCACGCTGCCATAGCCGAACTGATCTGCCGACGAGGTCACCGAGGTGCCGTTGGCCGTCGTGACCGTGAGGTTCACGGTCCCGGTGCCGGCCGGGCTCGTTGCGGTGATCGAGGTAGCTGAGACCACGACAACGCTCGTGGCCGCGGTTCCGCCGAAGGAGACGGTCGCGCCCGAGGCGAAGTTCGTCCCGGTGATCGTGACGCCCGTCCCACCGCTCGTTGTCCCGGCGTCGGGCGAGATCGCGGTCACGGTCGGAGCTCCGTAGGAGAACAGGTCCGCCCCTGAGGGCGGGGAGGGTCCGTTGCTCGTCGAGACGGTCACGTCGACCGTCCCGGTGCCGGCTGAGCTTGTCGCGGTGACCGCAGTAGCAGAGACGACAACAACGCTCGTCGCTCTGATCGAACCGAAGAACACGGTCGCGCCCGAGGCGAAGTTCGTCCCGGTGATCGTGACGGCCGTCCCCCCGTTCGCTGGCCCGGCATCGGGCGAGACCGCGGTCACCGTCGGACCGACGCTGCCGTAGGTGAAGAGGTCCGTCGCCGAGATTGCCGAAGTGCCGTCGTTTGTCGTCACCGTGACCTGGACGGTGCCGCTCCCCGCCGGGGGGCTGGTCGCGGTTATGAAAGTGGACGAGTCAAAGACAACGTTCGTCGCTCTGATCGAACCGAAGAGAACGATCAACCCCGAGGCGAAGTTCGTCCCGGTGATCGTGACGGCCGTGCCGCCCGAGGTCGACCCGGCGTCGGGAAAGACCGCGGTCACCGTCGGTGCCCCATAGGAGAAAAGGTCCGCCCCCGAGGTCACCGAGGGGCCGTTGGCCGTCGTGACCGTGACGTTGACGGTCCCGGTGCCGGCCGGGCTCGTTGCGGTGATCGAGGCGGCAGAGACGACGACAACGCGCGTCGCCGCGGTTCCGCCGAAGGAGACCGTCGCGCCCGAGGCGAAGTTCGTCCCGGTGATCGTGACGGCCGTGCCGCCCGAGGTCGACCCGGCGTCGGGAGAGACCGCGGTCACCGTCGGTGCCCCATAGGAGAAGAGGTCCGCCCCCGAGGTCACCGAGGTGCCGTTGCTCGTCGTGACCGTGACGTCGACCGTCCCGGTGCCGGCCGGACTCGTCGCGCTGATCGAGGTGGACGAGTAGACAGTGACGCCCGTCGCCGCGGTTGCGCCGAAGGCGACGATCATGCCCGAGGCGAAGTTCGTCCCGGTGATCGTGACGGCCGTCCCGCCCGAGGTCGACCCGGCGTCGGGAGAGACGGCGCTCACCCCAGGGATAGTGCCGTAGAGGAAAAGGTCGCTCCCCGAGACCGCCGAGGTGCCGTTGCTCGTCGTGACCGTGACGTCAACCGTCCCCGAGGAGCCAGCCGGGCTCTTCGCGGTTACCGAGGTCGACGAGACGACGGTGACGCTCGTCGCTGCTCTCCCGCCGAAGGACACCGTTGCGCCCGAGGCGAAGTTCGTCCCGGTGATCGTGACGCTCGTGCCGCCCGAGGTCGACCCGGCGTCGGGAGAGACGGCGCTCACGGTCGGTGGCGCCGTGCCGTAGAGGAAAAGGTCGCTCCCCGAGGTCACCGAGGTGCCGTTGCTCGTCGTGACCGTGACGTCGACCGTCCCGGTGCTGGCCGGACTCGTCGCGCTGATCGAGGTGGACGAGTTGACGACGACCCCCGTCGCCGCGGTGGTGGCGAACTTCACGGTCGTGCCCGAGGCAAAGTCCGTCCCGGTGATCGTGACGGCCGTCCCGCCCGAGATCGACCCGGCGTCGGGAGAGACCGCGCTCACCGTCGGTGTCCCGTAGGAGAAGAGGTCTGCCCCCGAGGTCGCCGAGGTCTGACCGCCGACGATGACGGTCACGTCGACGGTGCCGCTCCCCGCCGGGCTCGTTGCGCTGCAGCTCGTCGTCGAAGCACAGCTCACGCCCGTGGCGGGCGCGGTGGCGAAGTCGACGGTCGTCGCACCGCTGGTCGTCGAGAACCCGGTCCCGGTGATTGTCACGCTCGTCCCACCCGAGGTCGATCCGGCGTCAGGCAAGACGGAGCTGACGGTCGGTGGCGGAGCGGCACTGGCGGGCAGAACGTCTACCAGTGCAGGAGCGACAAGCGCGACGAACAGGATCGCGATGAGAGCGATGCCGCGCCGTCTCCGCTGGTAGCCGCCGAACGAGCGCTCGAACATGATCTGAATACCGCTCGCCATTACCCGGTCACCGAGGTCCGGTGCCGCAGATACCTCACGCCGCGCCGAGACCGACCACGACCTGTGGAGGGGAACGAATAGAGCTGGCCGAAATGGGTGTACCACGGCCGCTCAGATGTGAGCACCCCCAGTTGGCCTCGACGCGATCCGACCGTGCTGCCAGCACGTCGTGCAACACGTGACGGCATCACGATTGACCAACCGGCATCGCATGGGGACAACACAGGGTGATCCCTCCGCGGGCTCAATCAAACGAGCGACGTGGGGCCTCGGTTTCGCCTCTAGCTCCCCAACAGACCGAAGGCGACCAATGGAGTCTATTGGATCAAAGCGTGCCCATCTACTCTGGTGACCAGCGTACCAGAAGCGAAAGATTATCGTTCGTGGGGTGGACATAATCGAGGCAACGATGTGTCTCGTCGCCTCGGGATCGTCCCAGCAGCGCGAACCCGAGAAGGCGTCCATCGGAACAGCGCTTCGCTTCGCGACGCGCTTTGGTCGCAGCTACCGGCGCGCCAGCGATCGCACCCGCAAGGCGTTCAACGCCGCAGTCCTCGAAGAAGTCCGCGTCCGTGACGGCCACGTGGTCGAAGCGGTGTGCCAGGCACCGTTCAATCTGCTCTTTGCAATGCCCAAGTTCAAATACTGGTCATGTTGTGGAGGTGAGCGGACTCGAACCGCCGACTTCCACGTTGCGAAAATGGATTCGGGTTACTTCGTAAACTGGAGTTTCGCGGTTCAACCGTCTTCGAGGCCTGAATCCAGACGACATCACACGACAGAGGATTGAACCACAAATCACTTCCGACACACCGGTTCACGCCTGTGACGCGCCCGACTTTACGGCCGATCAACCGGCGCATCATATTGATTGTCGCATCCATTACACGCCTGGTAATCGATATATTTACGCGAGAGGCGTCAACGCCTCATCCTTAGGACACCACATCTCGAAGTATTTCAGTGTGCCACCTGAAGCAACAGGTGAGACTGCTATCTTGTCCAACCCAATTCCGTAAACCACGGCGAACACCGCCGAATCTGGATCGGTCTAGGCAGAGATCATCCCTCCACTGGTTAGAAACACTGATCCCAATTCACCAGTCGTACCTTTAACTTTGATGCAGGCGTCTATCGACCGGGTCGCGAGGGCTTCCCGGCGCACTCTCTGGCTCACCAAATCAATCTACGAGTTCGACGAGTATGCAGTCTCACCGTGATGACTGAGGTCCAATCCGCGATATTCGTCCTCAGGGGTGACGCGAAGACCAACAAACCGGTCGACAAATTTCGCGATCGCATAGGAGACCCCAAAGGAGTACGCGACCGTTACGACGACTGCGAGAAGCTCTAGACCAAAGAGTCGACCTCCCCCGAAAAAGAGGCCATTGCTTGCCGAAGCATTGACAGAGTGTTCGGCGAAACACCCAAGCAGCACCATTCCTGCCACTCCACCAATTCCGTGGATTGCAAGCACGTCGAGCGAATCGTCATATCCGTACCGGAATTTCCATCGTACGGCCATCGCGCAGACAACTCCGGCGGCAGCGCCAATCAACAGCGCGGGCATCGGGCCGACAAAACCCGCGCACGGAGTAATCGCAACCATTCCCGCGACCGCTCCGGAGACCGCTCCCAGCGCAGTAGCGACACGATCCTTTGCACCTTCAAAGATCATCCAGCCAAGAAGGCCGGCCGCTGCGGCGAGCTGGGTATTGATAAACGCATGCACCGCTGTTTCATTTGCGCCAAGCGCAGAACCCGCATTGAAGCCGAACCATCCAAACCACAAGATTCCCGCACCGATGATGCTCAGGGGAATCGAGTGAGGTGGCATTGATTCTTTAGGCCAACCTCTTCGCCGACCAAGCACAAGCACGAGAGCAAGCGTTGAGAATCCCGAGTTGATCTCGACAACGGTCCCTCCCGCGAAGTCAATCACGCCAAGATGAGCAAGCCAACCGACAGGGCTGAACACCCAGTGTGCAATCGGTGAATAGACGAGCAACGTCCAGAGCACGATGAACACCGCAAAGCCCTTAAATCGCATCCGCTCTGCGACTCCACCGACAATCAATGCCGCCGTGATGATGACAAACATCATCTGAAAGATCATCACCGATCCCGACGAGACTGCGAGATGAGAGAACCCCGGCAAATTATGGGTCATCCCTCGGAGTCCTAGGAACCCGAGATTCCCGATCAGTCCATCGCCTGCGTCGGTTGAGAACACAAGGCTGAAACCAATGACGGCCCATAGCACGGTGACGATGCCCATGACGAAAAAGGTTTGAACCATGATCGAAAGCACGTTCTTCGATCGGACCATCCCCGAATAGAAGAGTGCAAGGCCCGGAGTCATGAACAACACCAATGCCGCGCTGACGAGAACCCAGGCAGTGTCTCCCGCGTTCATGTTCCCCCCAATCTCTGATCGTCATGCAAACAACAACGCGCCCAACGATGACGCGAGACGGGCGCGACCGTCGCTCAATCAGCAGACAGTGTCGCTTGGTGGCGACACAGAATGGACGGTGCAGTGTATCGCGCACCTCAACCGCAACCATGGGGAATCACCTGTGAAAGCACGATGTCTGATCCGGCGATCCCCGAAAGATGTGACCACAAAGGGCCCAATGGGAAAAAACGCTTCCGGACCACGGAGCATTCTGACGCGAGTGCGAACTCGTGGGTAACCTTCGCGGGCCCCAGGACGGGAGTACCGCATAGACGTATTCGAGAAATCGCCCCTCAAGGAGCACGACAGCCGCCGACGACGCTTGCTCACGGCGTTCAAGGGCTCGCAGGTGGAACTAGAGGCTCGGGCCACCGAATATCTCAACCTGTTCAAACGTCCGAAGACTGTCATTGAAGCTGGCAATCAGCGCATCGACGTTCTTCCTCGCTATATCCGTCCGGGTAATTCTCCGGCGTGGAATTGAGCTGACTGGCACGATCGAGGGCGCAGGCATTACCACAGACGATTCGTCGGCAAGTCGATACAGACCTCTGGAGACCCGTAGCAAGCCCGGGTACATCCCTGCTGATGCTCCTCCAGCATTGATGCACATGTAGTTCATGATGTGAGTTCAAAGCGTCGAGCCACGGCAGAGGCAGCCCAACTTGCGGGCCTCGTCAATTAGCTCGATGGGAGAAAACGGCACCTGACCCTGATCGGTCAGTGCGGCGGCTGCCCGATTTATGTCCTCACGCGCGCTCATTGCCGCAGTACTCCGCTGGAAGTTGATGAACTCACGAGGGCAACGAGAACAAACCTACTCTTGGCGCCAACCGAGACAGATCAAGTCTCCGCAGGCTGCCTTTGGCTCTATCGCACCTCCTCGGTAGGTCTTAGCGGCCATTGAGGTTTGTTTTGGCGTCTTTCGTAGCGTCCGTGGAACTGGAAACCGAACCCGCTAGCTCGGACACCCGAGTCTGAGACGCGCAATGCCTTGAGGGGGAGTCCACGACGTCAATGGTGAAGCCACTGCTGTTTCGATGCTGTGCTCTTGAATTCGCCCGATTGAAGGAGCGACCGCAGACTGATCGATGCCGTCTTTGACATTGCAGACTCAGATGCGAAGATACGGCACACGTCAATTAAACAACTGGGATCAGTTCGAGTAGAGGTGCTGAATTTCCTAGGCGCGGCCGGTGTTGGCCGTCCGACGCGTAACACCCAGAATGCCGGGACCAAGGCGGGCCAGAACGTTCAGGGGATCCACCTCGCAGACCAGTCCGGACGCGCCCCGAGTCAGCGATCTGCTTTGGTCGTGCGATGGGGCGCGGTTCCACGCACCCCGCTCTTATCCGAAGTGCCGCAAAAACGGCCCGTAGTCCAATGACCGCTGAATGATGCCGAGTTACGCGTCTCCACTGAGCAGCAGATTGGTTCCCATGTCCCGAAACGTCGGATGACTGACGCGGATATCGCGACGTTAATCGTCTAACTACGAGCGCTCTCGTTCATCTTCGATCTCACGAATCATGAGCTTTCTGGCCTCAACGAGGGCTCGGTCGAGATCGGGATCATTGAAATGCACAAAGAGCGAGGGCCAGTGCGGTAGCCAGATTTCAAGCGTGACGCGCTGCTCGAGACTTTCTCGGTGTTTGACCGACAGTCGGATGTCGACCTGTTCGGGGTTCCAGCGGGCCAGGTGGCGGTCGAGAGCGGTCAAGGCGGAAAAGACTCGCTCCCGATCGGCGTCTTGAAAACCGGGCCCAAGGCGTAGTCGTTGTTCAAGCGTCCCAGGGTCTTGGTCGCTACTTCTCATTCCTACTCCTATTGTCTCTGAGCCGAACTCGGCAAAGCGGAATTGAAGGAAAGCTCGATTCTGACCTAATTCGACCGCTCACGATTTTTTGTTCGCTGGCTTGACGATGACTTTCATCCTCTAGGGCCAAACGCATCGAGGTTTCAAGTAATCTTCGCATTCTTGTTGTCATCTGACCGATGCTGACGCAAGAGTTTGGAATCGATATGGAAAAGAGCAGTCAGTAATTGCTATCACCTGTTCCAAGAAAATCACCCACGCTTTCAGCGAAATTGTGACTCCGAGCCCAAGTGACCTGTTGAGAACTAATTCAACTCTCGCTCTCGCTCTCTTTACAACCCTCAGCTACTCCTCTTTAGCAGACAGAGCTTCGGGGTCGTCTAGCAATACACCAGCCTCGGCTGCCTCAATTACATCGATTGGAAGTTGGTCCCCTTCTTGTTCGTCATCAAAATCGATCTCACTGTCGTGCGGAGCGATTTGCGCAGCGTCCTCTGGCTCTAACGGATCTGGTTGCTCGACAACTGGCAAATCATCGTAGGGATCGGTCATTGTGCTCCTTCTCTTCACCCCTGTTTATCGCATCCCGACTTCGACAACTACACCCCCCAAATAGTCCAACGAAATTCGCAGTGTTCATCTTTTGGGTCTTCCATGGAATTAGGCCTAGGCGCTCGACCTCAAGGGTGTTATCAGGCATTCAATTTTCTGCGGCACTATGCGGTCCTTGCCTGGGATCCATTCCGTAACTTTCGATTAATGGCTCTTCGGATCTCAATGGGGTATGACCTTCGCGAGTAGGACCCAATGTGATTTTTCGGCATAGACAAGTGACCGGATCCGATAGTTGCGAAAGCTAGTGCAACAAAATGCTGCACGCTCGACGCGTTTGATGAGAATGACAGCCTCGGTCGGACCGTTGCTGACATGGGCCCTGTGCCAGACGGCAATCCCTTCTCATCGAACCTTGCGACGTGCGGGCGAGACCAAATCTTCAAAGCCTTCGTACTCGTCTTCAACGAAACGGACTCGAAGTCGCAGTGGACGGCGCGTCCCGAGATGAAAGGGAGTCTGCTCACAATTACCAAAACCAAGAGCGAAGTTCGTCCGCGAGACTGTCCCCATCGAACTTGCCACTAAAGAATTCCGCGACGCTGGAGTACCAAGAACGAGAGCCAACCTGCAGGGATGGGCAACCAAAAGGTAGCGATACGAAATATCAGTACTGAAGGGATTGCTTCGTGTGCAGGAATGCCGATCGCGGTAAGGCCCGCGACAAGCACCGCCTCCACTGCACCAAGGCCTCCAGGCGTCGGCGCAGCAGATCCAACGGCGTTGCCAGCAAGGTAGACGACTCCGGCAGGGATTATCGCCGGATGGGCTCCGAGCGCGCGAAGTGCGGCGATGAACGCAACGAGGTAGCCAAATGTGAGCAAGAGATTGGCCCCGGTTCCAACAGCAAGTCGAAGCGGTTGGGATACCGCATCAAGGAGTCGCGGCCAGAAACTTCGCAAACGTGGTAGTACGTGGTGATTCAACTTTGCTCGAGTTTGTGGCACAAGGAGCAGAATTCCACCAAGGGCAACGATCGTTGCGACTCCAGTGAGTAAATCCGAACTCGGCACGATCTTGAAGCGGCTAATCCCTGAGCCAGTCAGTAATCCAAAAGTGATCAACAGCAACACCGTCGTGACGACATTCACGATCTGCGATACCGCAACGGCGGCAGCGATGGACCCCTCGTCAACATCTTGACGAGCCAGGTACCGAGCATTGACGGCAATATGTCCAACCGTAGGAGGCATGGCGATCCCGACGAAGGCCGTTGAAAGTTGAACAAAAAAGCCACGAATGAGGGAAAGCCGCTTCGGAACAAATGCGGCCAGATTCTCCGCGGCTGCGAAGTAGGTGAGTGCCGAACCAAGGATCGCAATCGCGAACCAGCCAAAATTGGTATGTCGAAGCGCCCCAAGAAGATTGATCCTTGAGAGTTGACCAATGACCAGAAAAGCTGCAATCGTCAGAGCAACCGTGCTTGCAACGGTGCGCCATCGAAATCGCTCGAGTCGAGTGATGCGTTCGGTGATGTTCGTGCCGACCAGCTCACGGCGAACTTCGCTGATACATCCACGGGCTTCACGCATCGCCGACCAGCCCCAGGGTGCGAGCGCGATTGGCTGGAGGATAGCAGCGATGGCAGATTCATCGTTTGGTTGGTAGCCATTGCGGAGCGCTTGCACTGCCGTCGGCGCCCCAACGGCGCGGGCAAGTGTGGTGAGCAGTTGTGTGACATCGAGGCGACGAACAAGCTCACCTGCTCCGGGAAGCGCGGCATTGAGCGACGAGAACCCGGCGGCGCCGTGCCCTATGAGCAAATTTCCTGGTCGCAAGTCCCGATGAGCGACGCCTGCGTCATGAAGTCCGCGCAGTGCGTGGAACAGCACATTTGCGCCCTCTGCATCTTCGCCGCCGATGAATGTCTCCCCACGCGGTTTCGCTATCACGAGAACGAGCGTTTCTGGTGGCACTTCATTCAATAAAAGGACCGAAGGACTCAGTAATCCCGCGCCATTGGCGAGATAACTCGCGAGCGCGAGTTGCTCGAGCTGAGAGCGAGAACTCAACGCCGCATGACCGGCAACCATTGGTCGGAGACGAACGATCGCCCACACTCGTCGCATCAACCCTGCTCCGCGAGTGTCGCGATTCGCCATCCGCACTTCGATTTCCGTCCCATCATCGAGGGTTCCGTTAAGACGAGCGTGTCGTCGGTGATCGACGCTCTCAAGATGGTGGACTGGGACTTGGTGGGACAAAAGCCATGATTTGATATCAGTCGTGCTCGGCTGCTCCGATGCTGCCCCGAGGAACCAGCGCACGAGCCAGCCAAAAAAGAGCGCTGCCAGTAATGCGACAGCCATCGCAAATGGCGTGAGCGCGTTGACAGCAAGGCCAGCGAGCAATAGCGCGGCCGCAGCGAGCACACACCAACGCAACCAGCGTGAGCGCCGAACGAGATCACTAGCGACGAGGAACGCAATGAAAGTAGTGACGACAATGAAGGTCGATGGATTCTTGTTATTGAGGACGGCCCGAGCGACTGAGCCCCGCTCGGCATGCCACGCGATCGATGAAGCGGTCGTCGCCAAGGCGGCGGCACCAGCGGCGGCGCCCGCGTTCAGCGCACCGCGGCGTTCGCTTCGCAAGAGAACTACCAGGGCGACCACGACGAGAGCGAGACCACCGATCGCGGCGACTACTTCGGCACTGGATGATAACCAGCGCGGGATGTGGAGTAGCCAACGCGTGACCTCGCTCGAGAGCTCCGTGCTGCCAATTGGAAGCGTGCGGATAAGACCGAACACCATCGCGATCAGCCCCAGCGCGAACAATGCGAGTAATAAATCTGCGGGGCGGCGGACCCTTTCGAAACGTTTCGATCGTCGCTGCGTGCGATTTATCTCGACTTTTGGTTCATCGCCAGCTCCCTGCTGTGCCCTCTCGAACTGTTGAGGGCGCTCACTCCCGCGCGCATTCATACCCCTAATGTTTATCTCACCGCACAACCGAACCATTCCAAGGTCAGTAGCCTGTCGTCTGTTAACCAGATGACAGATCGAGTAGGGATTCACTGTGCTCGCAGATCGAGCAGTAGACATCGAGGGGGTAGGCGATGGGTTCCGATGACGACGGAGAGGGCAAAGAAGCACCTCAGGACGAGGACCTACCTCCTAATATTCTGATTCTCCCCGCATCCGTAGAGCGAGAACTCGATGAATCCGACGAGTCGCTGGGCGCTCTCGGGCGACCATTCGATCATCGAGCGCCGTTTTTCCTCGGTCTATTTGGCGCGCTAGGAGTGGCCGTTGCCTACGTCATCGCGCGGGGCATTGCCGATATCACGACGGTCCTCGTCATTATCGGACTGGCCCTATTCATCGCGATTGGCCTCAACCCGATCCTCGAGTTCCTCATCCACCACGGTCGTTCGCGGGGATTCGCGGTCGGTGTGGTCACCCTTGGTTTCCTCGCTGTCATCGCGGTGTTCGTTTTCGCCGCGGTATCGCCCATATCTCACGAGATTCAAAGCCTCGTAAAAAACTATCCCCACTACAAAGCCAATACCGCGGCGGGAAAGGGTTGGGCGGGAAAGCTGGCGGTCAAGCTGCATCTGACGGGTTATCTCAAGGGTAAAACGAAAATCAAAATCCCCGTCGGCGGTGTGCTCGGAGCAGGAAAGCTACTTCTTTCGCTCGGCGTCGCGACGATCAGTGTCGCTGCGCTAACAATCTACTTTTTGATTGCGCTTCCCGGTGTAAAAAAACTCTGGCTCTCACTCATTCCTCGCAGCCGCCGCGAGCGCACCGCACTTTTGACCGATGAGGTTTTCAGCCGTGTTGGCGGCTTCATGCTTGGGAACCTTTTGACGTCACTGATCGCGGGAATTGGAACCTACATCTGGCTTCTGATTTTCGGCGTTCCCTATGCGATTCTGCTCGCGCTCATCGTCGCACTCTTCGATCTCATCCCAATGGTGGGATCCACGGTTGCCGGCATCATTGTGGCGCTCGTTGCGCTGACCAAAGGTATCCCGATCGGTGTCGAGACACTTGCGTTTTACATCGTCTATCGCTACCTCGAGGACTATCTTCTGAACCCGCGTGTGATGAAACATACGGTCAAAGTAACGCCGGGATTGGTCATCATTGCCACTTTGATCGGCGGCACTCTCCTCGGCCTAATTGGAGCATTAGTCGCCATTCCCGTCGCGGCGACGATCCATCTGCTTCTCGAAGAGGTCGCCATTCCTCGTCAGAATCAGCGCTAGGTGAAAGGTGCCAGCGCGAAGACGACGCTCTGGGCAGCCCACTCTTGGTCGAGTCCAGACCTGTGGTGTATGACGACTACCACACTAACCGTGAATCTCGGTTCTCACTGACGGCCTCCAGCTCCTCCGTCGTGCCCACCTCCTTCGCGTCGATGGCACCACCGGCGAAGGCCCTCGCGCAAGGATCATCGCAGTCGTGCTGTTCGGCAAGCACGGCACCGACGAGGCGGATGCAGGCTGCGCGGTTCGGGAAGATCCCGACGACGTCGGTGCGGCTGCGGATCTCCCGGTTCAGCCGCTCCTGGGGATTGTTGCTCCATATCTGGCGCCAGTGCTCGGGTGGGAACGCGCTGAACGCCAACAGGTCCCCCCGGCGTCTGTAAGGAGCTCGGCGAGGCGGGGAACTGGCTCTAGAGCTGGTCGACGACGCGACAAGTCCCGACCTGGACAAGTGATCAGGCCTTGACGAGCCCCGAGCGGCCGCGATCGGCGGTGGTCCTGTCGGTTGCGAACTTGCCCAGACCTGCGTGCGCTTTGGTGTCAGGGTTACGCTCGCCGAGCCCGGCGAGTATCTCCTCGCCCACAAAGAGCACACCATCGCCGAGGTGCTCGCCGACATGCTGCGTGCCGACGGGTTACTTTGCGGTTCGGTGCACGCGTCCACGCGGTCCATCGCACTACTCGAGGCGCGGAAGTTGCGTTCGATGACGGAACACACTCGCGGTCGTGCGGATCATCGTTGCCACCGGCCAGCACCCAAACAGCGACGGACTCGATCTCGAACGACTCGGTATCATATTGATAGACAAGAGGCTTACAACCAACCCTGATGACTGGGTTGTCGGGCAGAACAACTATGGGCGGCCGGTGACGTTACTGGCGTCGCTCCCTACACCCACCTCGCCAACTACCAGGCGCGAATCACCACCGCCAACCTGCTCGGGGGATCTACCGTCGGAGATCTCAGAGCCGTGCCTCGGGTCGTGTATACCGATCCCCCCGTCGCTGCGGTCGGTCTAACGGCCAAACACGCAGCCCAGCTGGCATGGACGTGCAGACTGCCTCGACCGAGTTCGGCACCACAGTCCGCTCCGCCACCGGTGCCAGTCCAGTTGGCCGATTGTTCCTCGTTGCCGACCGGATGAAGGCGGTGCTTGTCGGCACCGCTGGTATCGGCGGCCACTGTGACGAATGCCTCGGTGAGTTGGCCCTTTCCATTCGTGCCAAGATTCGTGCCAAGATTCCTCTCAAGATCCTGGCGGATGTAATGCACGCCTTCCCGACGTCAGCGAGGTCTTGGAGTCGCCGCTGCGCGAGCTCGCTCAAGGCGCAACATGACCAATCCAAACTGATGTCGATCTCTGGATAGATCGAAGGATTGAACATATCCGAGTGCGTTGGCGCGACTGGGAGAGCCGGTATTCGGGGCTCCTCAACCGCTTGCCTCATCCGGGCGCTTTGGGTCTTGAGATTCGGCCAGCACCGACTGCGGTACAGTGCTGCCAACGGCAAGTTAGGAGCGAACATGGCTGTGGAGCGGACCGAACCGAGCGTGGCGACACGAGCAGAAGATGAAAAAGAATCCGCTGTTCCGGCAGGCGCAGATCGTACGCCTACTTCCGAGGAAGAGGAAGCCGCTGAAAGCGCTCAGCTAGACCAGGAAACAAAAGAGTCCGTGAGCAAGCATTACAAAGAGATGGCTGAGCTTGGCGCTGATGTGGAGGGCGAAGGGCACATCCCGTAGTCAAAGGCCTTCCCAGTCAACAAGCGGGAGGGCTCAAGTAGCGTCGCTATTCACCGAGTACCGGTTGTAGGTCCCAGACGTGCTCTTGAGTTTGTTCAAGCAAAGGACGAAGGGCTTCGGCGACGTCCGGCAAGACCGATATCGTTCGCTTGAGAGAAACGCTCGCGGTACCGTTCCAGCTGATCTCGTTCGAGCCGCAGGTCCTCATCCAATGCCTCGCGAGAGCTGTTGGTTGGGGGCATTGGCGAGAGCACGAACGACTCATTGTGAGCTGACGCGAAGCGACCCGCCAGCCTAACGCAGCGTTTTTCACATCGGGATTGGCTCGGGAATGTCTGGTGTGGGCGGGGGCTGAGGAAGCGTCGGTTCGTCTGGCGGAATGGTCATACTTGGACGCTACTGGCAACCAACCAGACCTTCGCCTCATTTACATCCTGACCTGCTCGTATGGCTCCGTCAACAATCACTCAGGTGCCTCTGATACCTCTGGCGAGTGTGTAGGGTGCGGGTATGGAAATGTGACGACGTCGAGAAGTGGGCGCGGGAGAGGTGGAGAATCAAATGACGGAGCACGTCCGGATAGCGAATCCGACACCGCTGCAACAGCAAAGGCGAGTCTGCGACGAGTGCGGTCGTCCGCTCGCGGACACGACCGATGCTGCCGGCACCCCTTACCGCGCCTGCGAAGCCCTTTTGGGAGAGATTGAGGCCGGGAAACGATGGAATGACGAGAGTTTGGACAGGCAGGCGGAGACCGACGAGCCTGAGGCGGAATCGCCCGATGAGTTGCCGGGAGAGGGTGCTGATCAGGATCAGCCGGGTGTAGTTGTTCCGCATGCAGTCCCTAGCGATTCTCTCGGCGGCTAGTGCCCTGACCACAAAGGTTCGCGCGCCTTGGTCGAAGCCGAAATGGCTACCCGTTGCGTGGACAGCTTGCTCGACAGTGCCACGCGGTGACCAGGGTCAGATCTTCCGAGTCTCAGGCGCGTCGGAGGGAATCGCTTGCCTCGAGCCGGTGTTGGTGTCCTCCAGGCGGCGCGTGCTGCTGAACGACCCCACCGGCGCTGACGTTCGGAGCGGATGCGGGCCCGTTCCTTTCGCTGTGCGGCGATGACGTCGGGGTGCTTCGCGTTGGCATTGCGCCGCCATTTGGACTGAAACGGCCACAAATATTTTGGTGCACAATTTGGCCCGTTTCGTCGCGCCCGTAGAGCGCCCGAGGAATAATCACCGCCGGCTCGATAAGCCTCGCACATGCTCTTACCTGGTCTTCCTCAATGGAGGTGAGCGGATTCGAACCGCCGGCGTCCATTAACTCATTATCGAGCTGTAGAAAACGCTCCTGTACCAATGTACGAGCGACCGGCAACGGGCCGACCAACCGCGATTCTTGTTGCGGTCTAGCGCTCATTGCGAGAAAGAGGCGCTCTTAAGGGCTGATCCGATTAAGTATCTGTAGCCATTCGGCCAACTGTTTTGGATCCGGTCTAGGCGCCTCTCTGCGTGCCGAAGCCCCGATCTCATGAAGAAGTATGGCTATCGCTGTGCCCCGCTCTGTATGGCCATCGCCTAGATCGAACCGCGCCTCAACAGCCCGAAAAAAATTTCACCGAAGGGTTCATCTCAATGAACTCGCTCAGCGATACGACGATGGAGATCCGGCTGAAGGCGACGGACAACGACATGAAGTAATCCATGTCTCCGACCTGGGATCCGTGGCTGTTGAGTAACCATGCATAAGTCGTCACTCTAGGCTTGAGCACGTGATGAGTTCACAGCTCCATTCGCAAATCTTTGGTCTCATCGGGGCGTATTAATTATGTGCGGTCGCTTCACTCTCACCGAGAGCCGTTACGACCTCGAGAACTTCTTCGACGTCAAGCCAGATCATGTCCAATTGATGAACGGACATATCAATCGAGCGACAACATTCCCCCATCGATCCGAATACCAGGTGCATCAATTGGGAAAGATGGCGAAAGACAACTCGACCTCTACCGTTGGGGTCTCATACCATCGTGGGTGGAAAACCTCTCAAGCTTCCAATCGACCACAAGCAACGCCGGGGCAGAGTCAGTTGCCGACAGGCCGATGTACCGAACTGCCTTTCGTAGTCGGCGCCTTTTGATTCCGGCCGAGGCTTTCTATGAGTGGAACCGTGCAGATCCGAAGAACAAACAGCCATACCTCTTCAAACGTTCGGATGGCGCGCCGAGGGCCTTCCGCGGGACTCTACGAGTTTTGGAGGCACCCCGAGGGCGAATGGCCCACCTCCTGCACCATCATTACGACCTCAGCTAATGCAAACATGCCCATCCACGATCGAATACCGGTGATCCTAGAATCCGATGTGTGGGACCGATGGCTTGATCCAGAACCTCAAGATCGAGACGAACTTGAAGCGATGCTGTCATCAGGCACACCAGGGACGCTGTTGCATTATCCTGTTGATACGCGTATGGGTTCAACCAAGAACGAAGATCCCTCGCTCATTGAGCCTGTTGAAGTGGCTGTCGCACAAACATTGTTGTAGGTGCGTGATATCCAGTGCTGAGTATTTCAGCTCGATTTGGGGGATTATCAAGATATGGGTGAAGCCGACGACAAACCACGCAAACCAAGACATCCTCTGCAAAAGGTGCCTAAGTATCAGGAGCCCAACTCATTGCCCATCCCAGGGCTAGGTGGCGGAAGCATGTTTGGACTACGGCGAGGTCGGTTCGGCCATGGGTCCGACGGCGAGAAGCACCACCGACCAGCGTGGCCAGGAAGAGTCTTTCTTTGGCTGCTGGGAATGCGCCCCAAAGACCCTGAAGCAGAGGAACCACGTACTCGGGAACATGAACCAGAAGAGTCCACTGAAGAGGGCACAATCCCCCATCTCTAGGTCTTCCTAGCACTCTTGTTCGTCCTGGACTCAGTTGACGTCTGCAACACCGCTCAAATCAGAAACCATTCACTCGTTATCAAGCGTGTAGTAAAGAGCTCATGTACCAATGTCCATTATGGAGACTGACGGAGTGCGCACACTCTTGTATCTTTTATGGCTCGTCTTTTCGAGAATCTGGCTTGCTTTCGGTTATGCGATTGCCGGCATATGCATGTTCCTGCTTGTCATCACAGTTCCATTCGGATTCGTGTCATTCGGTCTCGCCGCCTGTGTCCTATGGCCATTTGGAAGAAAGGTAGTAAAGCGGCCCAGCGCTGGAGCGATGTCAACGATGGAAAACATCCTGTGGTTTGTTCTTGCTGGCCTTTGGATGGCGACCGCTCACCTGTTTATCGGCGTGTTGTTGTGCTTGACGATCGTTGGCATCCCACTCGTGCTAGGGAACTTCAAGCTTGCTTCTGTGGCCATTGCCCCACTTGGAAAAGAGATCGTTTCCACCCGAGACCCACGAGCCGCGATCGACACCATCTCTTTTTAGACTCAGAGCCCTCCTGGCACCTTCTGGCGGCGGAGAAACTCATTTGCTATCCGCTTTGGTGCTCGCGATAACCTTGCCTCGTCGATAAGTGTTTCTAGACGAAATTTGGATATTCGATCGAGTCAAGCATGCACGGCGCTGAAGTCATCAAGTGCGGAGTTGTGGATGACAGACCAATTTGGCCCGTTCCGTCGCGCCCGTAGAGCTCCCGGAGGATAATTCCAACGAAGAAGTACCTCTCAGCATATGCTCTGACCTGGGTGCTTTTGGTGGAGGTGAGGGGTACGTACCCGAACCGCGCTTTATTTGTTGATGGCACTGAGATTTCCCTAGTTGCAGCTTGTCTTTGAGCGCACTTTGTGGTCGTCGCGACCTTTGGAGGAGTGGTGCCAAAGGTGACTCGGAACAAGTGCAGTTTACGGTTCAAAGCGATCACTGAATGCACGCCCCGAGTAATCGAGCAGCATCGTCCCAGTTCGGGCGCATTTCGGACGATTATTTCTGCACACCATTCATCCGTTGAGACTTTGTTGGCACTTCGGATTTGAGGGGGGTCTGTTGACTCAGCCCCAGAAGATGGCAGTGGTGTCCTCGTCAATCGCAGCCAACATCTGATCAACCGTTCCGGGCTCGACGAGATCGAACAGATGCCATCGTCCATTACGGTCGCGCCAGTAGAGCGACCAGTTTCCAGCGACGGGGTCATATCGGATCTGGGCCACGTTATGACGCGACCACTCGGTGAGTGATTCGTGCCACGGCGCACGACACTCGACGATCGTGACTGAGTTGCCGCGCGCTGACGACTCAATCCGCATCTCGTCGAGGAATCGCGCAGGGACCTTTCCGGTGCAGTACCGGTTGATCTTGAAGAGGTCGAACTCCGAGACGGCCACGGGCCAAGGTTAGGTCGGTCCCCACGTGAAACGAGAGCCCTGCCAGTCTGGAGGTGTCTAACGCCAACGAACTGGAGAGCTCTCGTGGAATCCAACCCTATTCGCATGTGCGAACTTCTGGTGGGCTTGCCCGCCGTCACCGTGCTCGGCGTCGTGAGTCGCGACGACGAACCGCTGCGGGTGCATGTCGAACGGGTGGCGGCGATCGCCGGTTGTCCGGTCTGTGGCGTCGTTGCGCACGTGAAGGATCGGCGCCAGGTTGAACTGGTGGACCTTCCCTCCTTCGGGCGACCGACCCGATTGGTCTGGCACAAGCGCCGATTCCGCTGCCCCGAGCCCTCATGTCCACACGGCTCGTGGACCGAACAGGATCCGTTGATCGCACCGCGGCGACTCTGTCTCAGCGACCGCGCGGGTCGCTGGATCACCGAGCAGGTGGGGCGCTGCGGACGCAGCGTGACCGAGGTCGCGAAGGAACTGGGTTGTGACTGGCACACCGTCAACGACGCTCTTCTCGCCTACGGCGAGGCCCTGATCGACGACGAAGGTCGCTTCGGCATGGTCAAGGCGCTCGGCCTCGACGAAGTGCTCTTCGTGCGCGAGGGCGAGTATCGCCGCCAGAACTACTCGACTCAGATTGTGGACGTCAAGCGCGGACAACTCCTCGACGTAGTGCCCGGTCGCAGCGGGGTCGCGCCGACGGCCTGGCTGCAGGCCCGCGGTGAGGACTGGCTCAGCCACGTGCGTTACGCCACCCTGGACCTCTCCGGCCCCTACCGCAGCGTCTTCAATAAGACCGTGCCCCAGGCCACCCAGGTGGCCGACCCTTTTCACGTGGTGAAGCTGGCGAACTTGAAACTCGACGAGTGTCGTCGCCGGGTGCAGAACGAACTGGTCGGACACCGGGGTCGCAAGAACGATCCCCTCTACCGCGCGAGGCTGCTACTCACCAAGGCTGACGAGCGCCTCAGCGAGAACGGTCGTGAGAAGTTGATGGGACTGCTCAACGCCGGCGACCCCAAGGGCGAGGTCTTCGCCACCTGGCGGGCCAAGGAGCTCGTGCGTGGTCTTTACGACCACGACGATGCTGCGATGGCACTTAGCTTCGTCCAACGTCTCGGCAACGACCTGCAGGATCCGGACTTACCTGAGGAGGCTCGCGGTCTCGGTCGAACGTTGCTGCGCTGGAAGCACCAGATCGCCGCCTGGCACGAGGCCCACGTCACCAACGCACCCACGGAAGCAGCCAACAACTTGATCAAGCGAGTCAAGCGAGTTGCCTTCGGTTTCCGATCATTTCGCAACTACCGGATCAGGTCACTGCTCTATGCCGGAAAACCGAACTGGTCACTGCTCGCGACCATCACACCCCGCTAACTTCCGAAGTGCCACTTTGTTGTCATTGCAATCCGAGAATATCTATCAGCGCTTCGTCCACGCCCCACATCTCATCGTGGGTCAGGTGACCTACAAGTTCGCCTAATCGCTGCAAATCGACCGCGCCGAGTTGTTCAACGAGCACTCTCGTAGCATCACCCTCAATTTGTGCTTCGGGCCGAAAGGACGCAGGACGGGCACTTCTCGATGTCGGTGCGACAACAACGACGGAGCGCGGAAGGAATTCGTCGGCCTGTACCACGATGGCGTAGCGATCACCGTGCTGTTCGTGCCCAACGCCTGGAGGAAACCGGAATCGATGGACGTCACCCCGAAGCACGAAGTGACTCCATGAGTTCAGCCACAGCGCGCATCTCCGCTCTATCCGCGTCATCTGCCTCAAGAGCAGCGACTTCGGCGGCCAACTCCTTACTTCGGCGGAGGTGATGAACAGATGAAAGCAGCGCGGAGCGGACCGCCTCCGATTGGCTAAGTCCAGTCGCTTCGAGGGTTCGAAGAGCCTGATCCGCGTCATCGTCCAATCGGACGGAGATCGCTCGTGCCATGGCCCTAGTGTATCGCATATCGTAATACATAAACACCTATCGCGCGCACCGAAAATCGCTCAGTTCGAGCTGCCTTACGAACCAGATCGATGCTCTGGAGTGGAGCACGCGTCCCATAACGTTCGGCCTATTGCGCGCCAAACCTCAATTATCGGCATTCAGATCCCGCACCGTCCCAAGAGGCGCTACGTTCTCCCAGCTCCCGTCAATTGTGGAGGAGAGGAGTATGTACCCAAACCTCTTCCTCTCGGTACCGGCAGAAAGGATCTCGCTGCTCAAAATCCCCTCGCTGAGGGCGACGCCCGTCGACCAAGAGTCAGATTTTCCAAATAGTGATGCTTTGATGCGAAGCAGCGGAAAGGCGTGATCTCCTACGGCATGTGCAGCGCGAACATCCGTAGGGAGTCAATCCTGACGTACACGTTCGAATCAAAGAACTTCTCCCACTCCGCACCGTACTTGGGTGTGTATATGTCCAAGATTGTCTTGCGCAATCCGGAATTCTCCACCGAACTCATTTCGAGAATCGACGCTCGGCCATGCACTGTTACCGACATCTCTTCACTAGGAACGTGAGTCGCGCTGATGGATGGCCGTTGACGGATATGTTTCACTCTGATGGAGTCTGGAGACGAGCCGAAATGAAATACCCCTCGATAAAAGACTCCATCTACTGGTCCGACGAGAGGACGATTGTCTGATGTCACCGTCGCTAAAGCAAGAAGACGCATCCCAGTCAACCGGTTACATAACTCCTCGGCGGTCATCCGCCTATCCTGCGTAATCACCGCCCTGAGATGAGACCCAGCGTTCTTGTCACTCTGATCGAGGAGTTCCTGGAGAGCCTTCAAATCGTCGCTTGTCTCATACATCGCCATAGTTCAACACGAAACGCGCTGGCGGATCAATCGCGATTTCATACGCGCGTTATTTACTTGACTCTGAATCTTTCAGCAACGTGAGCGTCGGTGAAGCGATGACATGGAATGCGCGGCAACCTAAAGGGAGTGCGAGGTAATTGCCGATAGGAAGCGAATAGCTCGGTTCGGGTGCGTTGCAAACGGGCTTCGCGGGAGTCCAGCTCAACGAGCTGGTGGAGGTGAGCGGACTCGAACCGCCGACTTCCGCGTTGCGAAAATGGATTTGAATAATCCGTTAACAAAGACGTTTGCAATTCTACCGTCTTTGACGCACGGATCCACGCGACAGCAAACAACACCGGGTTGAACCACAAATCAATTCCGACACGCCCTTCCGCGCCCGTAAAACACACGACGCAGATCCAGTTCGCCGCCATGTAGCTCGCCCCGGTGAACCGGTCGGTCTCGACGAAGGTCTCGAGGAACATTGGAGCGTACCCGTAAGCGGTCTGCCGGTCCGAGCCGAGACGGCGGGCGACCCGGGGAGAGGACGCGAGAGGCGAGGTTCTTCACGCGCACCTCGGGCAGGATCAAAAAGCGGGAGTTGCCGACAACGAGATGAATACGCGAGAAATGCCATTCAGCATTTCCAAGTTTTGCAAAATCGGGGCACTAGATTCAGTCCATGTTGTCCCACCGACAGTCGTCGCTATCGACACAGCCGGGTCAGTAGCATGGTCACCAAAACCACCGACCGTGGTCCCTTTGTATATGTACGTTCCCGGAACGCCAAATGCCCAGATGTATATTTCGGGCCTATATCGGTTTGCAGCGGAACAATCGCGAGCGAGATGTTGTTTGGGCTGCCGGAAGCTGCCAAGCCATTCGCGGATCTAGGCCCGTTTCTGCCCTATCAGTTATCTCGCTTGCGCCAATGAGCCGTCGTTTGCCTGGGTTCCGCCCCTTCCCCTCCCGCCGATCGCCGGTCGACCCGAACGCTCAGATCGACAACCCGCCGCCGCCTGTCGCTGGTGCTGATCGGACCCGAGCGGTCGAGGCCGGTAGCGCCCCGCACTTGCCGGCCCCCCGCCGGATCGCGATCTTCTCGGTCGTGGCCATGGCGCTACTTATGAGCTCGCTCGACAGCACGATCGTCGCCACCGCGTTTCACTCAATCCAGCACGGCCTGCACTCCTCGATCAACTGGACGAGCTGGGTCATCACTGCCTACTCGGTTGGCTTTGTGCTCGCGCTGTCGCTCGCCGGGAAGCTGAGCGACCGCTTCGGGCGGCGGCGCTTCTTCCTCGTCTCCGTCGTTGTCTTCGCCGGCTCCTCGCTCTGTTGCGCGCTCGCGACGAACATCTACGTGCTGATCGCCTTGCGTGTCGTGCAGGCAGCCGGCGGAGCGGGCTTCACTCCGTCGGCGACGGCGATCGTGGTGGAGCACTTCGGCTCATCTCGAGACAAGGCGGTCGGCCTGTTCGGCAGCATCTTCCCGATCGGTGCCATGATCGGACCGATCTTCGGCGGGCTTTTCGTGACGTACTGGACCTGGCGTGGGATCTTCTTGGTGAACGTGCCGATCGGCCTGCTGCTGATCGTACTCTGCCTGCACTTCGTCCCCCCAGACCCCAAGCGCACCGGTGGGCACCGCGCGATGGACCTGAGCGGTATGCTCCTGCTCGGGGTCGGCGTCCTCGCTCTCATGGCCGGCATCAGCTACCTCGGCGAGGCTGGTGCCCGATTCTCGTCACCCTTTTTCCTCGCGCCGACCGCGATCGGCGTGCTCGGGTTGGCCCAGTTCGGGCGGCACGTACGGCGCGTCGCGGATCCCTTCATCGCGCCACTGCTGATCTCCGGGCGGGGCTTCGCGGCAGTGAACGTCATCAACGTCCTCTACGGAGGGGCAGTGACCGGGATGCTGGTGCTCGTGCCGCTCTACGCGGTGAACCGCTACCAGTTCAGCGCACTCAGCTCGGGAACGCTTCTCACCGCCGACGGCGTCGCGGCGATCGTGATCTCGAGCGTCGCCGCGATGGCGCTGCGGCGCACCGGCTACCGCCTTCCGCTCTACGTCGGCTCGGCCTGCATCGCGGCGGGGATGGTCATGCTCGCGATCAGGCCGCCCGGTCTTTCGGCGTACCTTTGGCTCGCGATCGGCGCCTGCGTGGTCGGCTTTGGGAGCGGCCTCTCCGGCCCGGCGAGCCGCAACGCCGGGCTGCAGCTCGCCCCCGACAGCTCCGCGGCGCTCGCCGCGCTGCGCTCGACGGGGCGCCAAGTCGGACAGATCACAGCGGTGTCGATCACTACCGCGATCCTCGCACAGGCCCACTCGCCGGGCGAACTCCAAGCGAAGGTCTACGTCGCCTTCGCGCTCCTGCTGGTGCTCTGCCTACCGGTGATCAGGCGTGTCACCGAGCACCGGGGCTCATGGTAGCGGGCTCTGGGTAGGCGAACACGTTGCGAAAATGGATGTAGGGAAGACTTCGTAATCAGGACATTCGCGATTGGATCGTTTTCGACGCGTATTTCCATATGAACCGCGATCCAGTTCCAGCACGCCCTTTCGCGCCCGTGGAGCGCCCGTGGGCTTAGAAGACGGTCGGGCAGTTGTCGTAAATAGGTTTTGAGTTGGGGAAACGTGGTGGAGGTGAGCGGACTCGAACCGCCGACTTCCACGTTGCGAAAATGGATTTGGATTTCTTCGTACACTGGACTTTCGCGAATCAACTGTCTTCGACGCGTGGATCTACATAACATCAGGCGTCGGCGGAATGATCCATAAAACTATTCCGACACGCCCTTGCGCGCCCGTAGAGCGCCTCACTAAACAATGAACGCTTATCTTGACTTATCGGACTCTCGACTTTGTGTGGTTACGACACAATTGCCGCAAAGGCGATCCCCATATTGTGAAATTCGATCTCCGACGTCCGGCGTAATTGATTGACCCTCTGGATCGAACTCGACAGTTGGGCTACCACACGCGGGCGTTCTTTCTGGACTGACAACCCACTCTGGAGACTTAGAACTATTAACGTCCGCATACGACACGTGCCAATTCCCCATTCCCGAAACGGGAGGGGGACGAAAAGGTAACGATGCAGCAAAAGGTCTCCCACGTCTTTTGTCCAATGCTGCATCGTGATCCCTCCACCACTGTTGATTCGCCTCGCTGATACGTCTTACCTCCACCAATCTTTCCTCTCCAGGCCATTCAGAACGCCAGATGTGTTCGGGTGAACCAAGATCGAATACCGGCGGATCGCCGCGATGCCACGCCCAAGAATCCAATTCGGAAGGAAAACCGGCTATCGATACCTGGGGATTTACTGGTTCTGAACCGGATCCTTCAGCCCAAATGCGCCATGCGATTAATAGCTTTGGCGAAATCTCTTTCGAACCCGAAATCCAAAGTCGGTGTTTCCAATCGGTGCTATCGCATGGTTGGCGATTTGGTAGCTCCTTAGCTCTCACGGATAGGTTGATGAATTGTTGCGACAATCTGGGGGCCCGCCTGCACCATGGACTTCTGAGTTTTAGCCAAGTGACAATTGCGGCATAACAACTGCAGATTCTATAAATCAGAGCTCGATCCATCTATGTGATCGAGCTCGTTTCCCGGCTTTCCACAGTTCCGACATTCTCCGTTGTCTCGTCGAATGACCGCGCCTAGGATCTCCTGAGACAGCTGTCGCTCGCTGTCCGCGTAACCGCCGTTAGCAATGTGAGCAAGCCTGATTCTCAACGCATCATCAACATCACCGTAGAGCCATCGACCATCAGATCGCGTGCGCTGAAAATATCGGATCCAGTCGGCGACTTGACTACAAAGGTCTGAGCAATATGTGCGCTGCGAAGAAGAGGAGTCAACCTGCAATAGTCAACCTTTGCCCAACGCCTCGTTGAAAAAAAAATTTACACGTTCCATTCTGTGACACAAAGTAGGTTATGAGATATGAGGGTCGTCGGAGTCGAAATATTTCTATTGCACGCGGATGCGCCAACTGGTCCAAGCACTGGACCATTCATTCTCGTAAAGTTGACATCGGATGATGGTCTCAATGGGTGGGGACAAGCCATACATCGCGGCGGAGACTTGACTGTTCATGCGCTAACCACGCTTGGTCAATGGCTAAAAGAGTTCAACGCTGTGACAATCGAGGGAGTATGGCAACAGTTTGTACAACGGGGATCGGGGCGGGGTACCAACGGCGCACAGATGGCGGCACTTGGAGCGATTGATATAGCTCTGCACGATCTTGTTGGTCATTGTCTAGGTGTCCCGGTCGCAACTTTGCTCGGTGGCAGAGTTCGCGATCGCGTACCGGTGTATGCATCGTTTATGGCTCATTTAGACCCGTCGTTAGAGGTTGAACGGGTGGCATTAAGTATCGAGCGCGGATTTACTGCAGTAAAGCTCCATTCAGGTACCCAAGAGTTCGGCGAAGACAGACCAACTGAAACGGTTCGAGTCGTCGAAGCAATTCGAGATATCTGGCCCGACCGACAAGACGTTCAGATAATTATGGACGTAAACAATACATTTTCAGTTCATGAAGCCATACGAGTTGGGCGACAACTTGAGGAACTTGACGTCTGGTGGCTCGAAGAGCCCATCGCTGCCCATGATTTGATCGGCTACAACAAGGTGCAGGCATCCCTCGATTTGGCGATCTCAGCCGGTGAAGGCGAAGCTAGCCTCGCTCAATTTCGCGATCTACTACTGGTCGCTGGGCTCGACATTTTGCAACCGAACCTCACGGCGTGCGGTGGCTTCACCATGGGCAAGAAAATTGCAAGCCTGGCTGAAACATTCAATAGACCAATTACCTGTCACAACATTGATCCATCTGTAATGACTGCCGCAAACATGCAGTTCGCCTCCTGGGCACGAATGGCGACATTGCCTCAAGAGTATTTTGCGTTTGACGAGCATCATCCATTACGCGACGGCTCACCAATTTTGGCCAAAGCGATTGTGCCCGACAACAATGGCGTCGTAACTCTCACTGATGATCCCGGACTCGGTATCGTTGTAGACGAGGAATGTGTTCGATCCATCGCAATTGCTCTCTCCGTCTAACGTTTTGAAATGACCAGCACGTGCTCTCGAGAGTGCTCTAGCTGAATGTGAGGCCGCTGATTAAGCTGGCTATATCGCGAGACGCCTCCTGTCCGTAGGGTTGGATATGGTGGTCATACATCGCAACGTTCTAAGGGGGAACAAATACGCGAGTAAACAGTTCATGAATACGACTGCTACCTCCGAAGATGCTCAGCGAAGGACAACTACCCGCCTAGTCGATGGCTCGAAATTCATTCTACCGATGACGCGTCGTTCAGATTCAATTGTCTATAGATAGCCAACTTGTAAGGAGCCTCCATCGTGACAACCGCTGAAGCGCAACTGCTCGAAGATGATCCAAGTGACATCCCAATCTATGTTGCACAGGATCGCTACGTAAACGCGTATCGAGCCCGTAGACTGTACTTCGAGCAAGAACAGACTCCGCCAGCAGTCTTCGGCGTGAAAGACGCAATAGATATTCATTGCCATGCCAACGAAGGTCAGCAAGATCCCGTGGCAATCGCAAAACTCGCGTCATCAGCAGGAATGAAGGGCATACTGTTCAAAACAATCGTTGGTGCACAAAGGACTGACGTAGTCGGTCCCGCCTCGTTAGTCCGAGAATTCGAAGGTCCCTTGGAGGAGTGGTGCAACACCGAAGGTGTCGAGCCCATCAAGATGTGGGCTGGATACGCTACAGCGCGAGGAAAAAAACCTCCGTCGGCTGCACGAACAAGGGTCCAGCTCGAAGATGGAGTCGTTTCGATTTGGATGCCCATCGCTACGAGCGTGAATTCGCTACATAAAGTAGGAATGCCTATCGGTAGCGAGGACGCCCTCGAACACACACCGCCGCTTCCATGGGATGAGGCTATGCGTATAGGTCACTATACGCTCGATGAAAAGGGTGAACTCAAGCGAGAGATCAAGGAAATCTTCCGATTGATTGCCGATTTCAATGTCGCGGTTTCATTCTCTCATGCGACTCATCGTGAATTATTTGCTATGGCCGATATCGTACGAGACCTTGGAATAAAAAAAGCGTATATCGATCATCCATTCAGCCCATTTGTAAATCTGACACTCGAAGAAATGCGACAGTTCACCTCAGAGGGCATCTACTTGAACTTTACCTTTGATGAAATTTCTCCTCTTCTCGGCGTCGATCCATCGCTCATGTGCAAAACGATTCAAGCGGTCGGAACGCACCACGTGACGATCTCAAGTGACTGCGGAGAACCGCTATTTCCAAATTCTGTTGAAGGAATACGCCTGCTACGTGGCTATATGCAGGCGTATGGCCTGACCGCCGAACAGATCCAAGAAATCAGTGTCATCAATCCAGAAAAGATCGTAGGGATGCGAGATTGAACCGACATACCTTCAACGCATGGTTGTCAATCTATTGTTGATCTCCGTCACGAACACCCAGCTGCTCCGTTCAACTTTGCTGGATGTATAGATTCGCTGCGATGTGCGCGATGCCTCCCTTGTGCAATCCATTGTGTGCTTCGAGACGTGATCTTCATCCCGGCGAACACGGCGTGGGGTCAAAACTGGCGGAGGCGACGAAGCAAGCTCAACCTTCGCAGTTTGATCCGTTTAGCCGTTCTCTGCCTGATCGTCGTGGTTATCCTTAGATTGCTCAAAGTCATTTAGCGAGAGAGGGCAGCGACCGTCCGGTCGGACTGTTTAGGGACCGTCGCCCCCAAACGTTTTGCATGTATCGGCGGCACACAATGACCGCGGTAGGGTTGGTAAAAGACCACTACCGCCGAGAAGGGAAACGATCATGGGTGTAGGAACCAGCCTCATTATTTTCGCGGTCGGGGCGATTATGCGTTTTGCAGTGTCAGTGACGACGACTGGATTTAACATTCACAAAATAGGCGACATCTTGATGATCGTCGCAGGCGTCGGGCTCATCCTGTCGATCGTGTTTTGGAGCTCTTGGGGTGGGTTCGGTGGCTCAAATCGTCAACGTTGAACGACGGTGGACAGCCCAAGTGACACGACGACCACGACGACCACGACGAGCGAAGAGCACATGGCCTGAACCGCGCAGAAACCGGAGTTGGATATGTACGTCGGAGTTGGAACCATCGTGCTCATCATCATCGTCGTCCTGGTCATGAGGCTGATCATGCGTCGCTAGTGCTCGCCCGCTCCTTCGAAAACAGATGACTCACCCGAGCACAACCCCTATTCGTCAATTGGAAGCGAGGCACCACCATGGCAAAGACCAACAAGATCAAGAACGCAAAGCAACTCGCGAAGGGAAAGCTGAAAGAAGCTGCCGGCAAAGCCACCGAGAATGACGATCTTCGAGATGAGGGTAGGATCAATCAATCCGTCGCCAACTTGAAGCAAGCCGGAGAGAAGGTCAAGGACGCGTTGAAGTAGTAACGCTGGACCGCTCTCATCAGATGTTTATCTGACTGCCTTGCCGTCCCAAGTTCGGATGTACTCGTCTGTCTGTCGTGGCTTTCGATCTTTTCCGCGGCGACTGACCGCTGGATTCACTCTTCAAGTCGTCTCGCTTCGTTCAATCTTCTTGGCATGGCTTTGTGGGGTCGAGTCTGCGCATTCGGCGGCAGTCTGGCGATCCAATTCTGCGTTGAGCTCGCCGCCAACAAGCACCGCCAAGCCCGTGAGATAGAGCCAAAAGATGAGAATGGCTACACCTGCAAAAGTGCCGTAGGTCTTTCCGTACGATCCAAACTTCGTCACATAGAATGAAAAGGCGAGAGAAGCTAAGAGAAACACGACCGTTGCCAGCACTCCTCCCGCGCTCATCCACTGCCACTTCGGCTCCTGGCGATTCGGCCCTATGTAAAAAAAGATCGAAAACAGCAGAGAGATGACGAGGAGAGTCAGTGCCCATCTGACGATCGTCCAGACCACGGTGAACGCGATGCCGTGAACGGGCAGGTGACCGTCGATGCCGGCCCCGATTGGTGCACCGAGTACCACCAGACCAGCTCCAGAACCACCGAAAACAAGCGTCGCGACCATGAGCGGGAGTGCGTGAACTCGGCGAGCGAAGAACTTACGATCGACAGGTACCTCGTACGCGATGTCCAGGGCTTGTTGAAGAGCAGACATCCCACCCGATGCGCTCCAAATTGCGACGGTGATCCCGATCACGACGGCGAGCACCGAAGCCGATTCCCGCGTCGTCGCTGCCGTGACCGCACCAGTGAAGACTTCTGCGACGCCCGATGGCAGCGCCTTTTCGATGCCATGGGTAAGGCTGGCCAGGTCGTGTTGATTGACGCGTACGAGAGACAGGACGCCAAGAACCGCGATCACTGCGGGGAACAATGCAAGGAACCAGTGGTAGGCAAGGCTTCCAGCCGAAAGCGATACTCGATCGCGGATGAGCTTTTGCGTCGTGTGTTTGAAAATCGCTCGCCATCGACCCAGCTTGAGCCTTGCGTGGCTCTTCGGAGCAGCTGGATCTCCGTTCTGCGGCTCAATGAGGGCTCTGCTTGACAACCTGGCTCGCTTTCAAAGATCTCGCCTGCTTGCAACAGCTTGCTGCATTGGTGGGTAAAAAGCGTGCAGGCGCGGGTTCGCGGCCCTCCCAAACAGCAATTTGACGTCTACGCCTTCTGCGGCCTGACTTCGATCGCGCCAATCCGGGGATCGGTCGCCACGACGCGATGGCTGTCGCTTCACCACTACACGTACTGGGTGAGCTACCAACCCGTGAGTCAGTTCTGGGCCTTTCAGGGCGTGGCGGGGGCGATCCTGATCGGGCTGGCCGCGCTACTCGTCTTCGCCACGATCCGGGCTTTAGCGCGTCGGACTGCGCATTGATCACTGATGAAGCGAACGCCGACCCCGGAACTCTCCTTCGATCTAGGTGCGCTGTGGACCACTGGGTGGCTGCTTATTACAGGTTCGTCGTCTCAAGGGAATCGCAGCTACGCGGTGTGGCGCAGCGTCGATCTGGCCTTGTTCTTCGTCATATCGATGACCTTCCGAGCCGCCGCGTTGGCCGAATTGGCGAAGTCCGAATCGAGAGCTCGTTGACCTACCTCTTTGACTCGCACCGGCACATCGTTTTCATGAACCCACTCGTTCGCCCTCTTCGTGGCCCCTTGCAGCCATTCCGTAGCTTCGGGTACCCGTTCACGCGCATGTTCAGCGCCACGCCTGACCTCCTCTATTGTCGAAACCAGGAGGTCGAGCGTCATTCCAACAAACGCTCCGGTTAGCCCTCCGATTACGAGACCTTTCCATGTGTTGCGCATATGAGTTCCTTTCAAGGTTGGCGAACGCGGACTCTGTTCCTTTGCTCTGAACTCCGCCGCATCAATACGACTCTCCCAAAGTCTCGCGAGCGCCGTTGACAGGTACGCTACCTCTACATTCCACCGCCTCAACTCAGTGGAGCGCCCGGAGGATAATTCCAACGAAGAAGTACCTCTCAGCATATGCGCTGACCTTCGATCTTTCAGTGGAGGTGAGCGGACTCGAACCGCCGACTTCCACGTTGCGAACGTGATTTTTTGGCCTTCTGACCAGGATCAATCGAGAAAACTGCCTGGTAGTCGAGTTATGTTTCCCTCACGTCCCCTCAGATGCCCTCCCCTTCCATCGAGATAAGGTCACATAAGGTCACGATTGGCCGCTGGCAAAGGCAAGGGCGTCGGCGTGGGTGTCGAAACCGACAATGGACCTGACACCGCGCGGGCCAACGGAAAGCACTTGGAAGCGATCGCCGCTTCCCTCCGGCCGTCCGCGTACTTTCAGACTCACGAGTACCGCATCACCGTGCGCAACCGACTGCGTGACCTCGGCTCTCACCCCCGCTTCGTGTGCGGCACGCCACCAGGCGAGCACCTCGCCGCGGTTGTGGCAGCCGTCGTCAGGAAAGTCCGGTGCCGACCAGGTGACCTCGGGGTCGAGCAGTGAGGCAAGGGCATCGAAGTCACCGTCCTCAAGGAGCTCCTTCACCCGCGGTGCAAGGGTTGCTGCACTCGTAGTCTCGCTCATCGAAACCTCCCGCGATCCGCCCATCTTTGCTCGCGGGAACCGCGGCTGGCGCGGAGTCAGCCTCTCTGAAACGAGAAGCCAGTCCCGGTGGCTCGGATCATCACCTAACGTCTGTCAGTCATGATTGTGCGTATTAGCGGCGTTCGCCAGCTCAGCATCTGGGCGAGCGTCGTCAGCGACAATGCGTTGGCATTGCGCGATTGGTTGCTGGCACTTGGGTTTACCGAGGATCTGATGATTGCTGGAGAGCGGAACGGCTCAGTCCACCACTGCCAATTGGATTGGCCGGACGGCGGTCGTGTGCTGCTCTCCAGCACTGAGGAGCGTCGCACCCCTTGCCAACCGGGGACCAGCTCGCTACATGTCGTCACCACTGATCCTGACGCTGTGCTGGCGCGAGCACTCACGATCGGCGCGGCAGTTGTTCATCCAATCGTGGACCAAACCGACTATCCATCGCGTGACTTCACGGTGGAAGACCCCGACGGAAATCACTGGACTTTCGCGTCATTTGCCGGATAGCAACACCTAAACAACGGGACTCCCCGTAGCTTCCCGCGGCCCCTCCTCCTACGTGTCTCGAGATGCCATCCGCCACGCACCAAGCGCGGTCCATCCCACTAACCATGCGGCAACGACGACAGCAGCCCAAGCCCGCGTTTCTGAGATCAGGTTTGCCTGGTCGGATTGACCCCCGCCTCCCGCAATAGGTATCGCACTCGGCCCGAGATGGTCGGTCGCGACGCCCACGATCGATCGCTGGAGGTTGATCATGTGCGGGATGTGCGCCCGAAGGAAGATCGGCGTGAGAATTACCTCGAGGACAATCATCAAGATCACCGAGATAGTTCGTTGGCCCGTAAGAGACCCGAGTCCGAGGCCAACGATGAACCCGATCGCGGCTTCAAGCTCTAGCCATAATCCGGTTCTGATCATCAAGGAAGTGGAAGGAGAGAGGAACTGTTTCGAATAGTCCGAGTAGTCCAATCTTGCGATCGTGACCGCAGCCGCACGAATTTCGGATTTGGTGGGTTGGGTCGCGGAGCTCTGCGAACCTGGCGGACCAATCTTGATCTGGCGACCACTAGGACCATTGTTGCAAGGGACGTTTTGGATCACCGAGGCAAACGACGGTGAGGGGCCTGGGGGACCAAGCCGGAAGTTAAAGTCGCAGATGACCTTGTCCGCATGGCTCGATGCCCAAGCATCCAGCCCAGGCTGGGACAGCCCGGCCGGTACGTTGACCCCGTCGTAATTGAGGACAGTCGGTGCTGCAACAGAGCACACGAGACAGACGACTCCGTAGCCGATCGCGACGAACGCCACGACGATGGCCAGCCCAGCGGGAATACGCGCGAAGTAGGTCGCCACGCGAGATCGACCAGTCACAACGAGGTGCCGGAAGACACCCTCCTGGAGGTCGATCGAGCCAGCCGTGCAGCCCAATGCGGCTGCGACGATGAAGCCGAAGATGTACAGGACGCCCGAGACGAGACTCGTGAAGATGTCGTACCCACCCGCTGGGCCATAGCTCTTCGGAGCAAAGGCATGCGCGAGAAGCCGAACGATGAGGAAGATCGCCGGTATCCCGATCGTGACAACGGCAAGGGCGATCATCAGCCCCCGTCGGCGCCGGAGCTCCATGAATCGCTTGGCAATCATTGCTCCGCTCGGTATCCACGAACCTCGGTGGTCATTCGGCGGCGGTCCGGTCTCCACCCTCACGACCGACATCGTCTCGGACAAGTTCGTCATTGCGACTCTCCCAAACGGCTCGTCACTTCGAGGAACCACGACTCGAGCGAAGTCTGTACTGGCTGTAGCCGGTAGAGGTCGATTCCGTTGTCCACCAATATGCGAGCAACCTCGGCAATGAGGTCACGACCAGCTCCGGCTGGCAGAGTGATGTCGAGACCAGAAGGCCCAGTTGTGACCTGCACACGCAGATTCCTTGTGCCGAGCACGGCGTTCGCTTTTTCGTTATCTGAACACTCGACCTGAAGAACCACCGAAGCGCCCGAGAGCAACTCGGCGATCGAACCCTGACGGATCACGCTCCCGTGGTCCACGATGGCGACCGCGTCGCACGTTCTTTCGACCTCGTCGAGAAGGTGCGACGACAGCATGACCGTGCGGCCCTCGGCAACAAGCGCGGAGATCATGTCTCTCATGTCGTGCATCCCCGCCGGATCGAGGCCGTTCATCGGCTCGTCGAGGATCAGAAGCTCCGGATCACCGAGCAAGCACGTGGCGACCCCCAAGCGCTGGCGCATTCCCATGGAGTACTTGGACACTTTGTCGTTTGCGCGTTGCGTCATTCCGACGCGCTCTAACGCCGGGCCGATGCGGTCTTTCGCAGCAGGCTCTCGATGGGCAGCGAACAGCTCGAGGTTCTGCCTCCCAGTGAGATGCGTGTGAAAGCGAGGCTCATCGACGATTGCGCCGACCCGCGCCAAAGCCAGGTCCCGGTGCTTTGGAACGTCGTAACCGAGCAGCGACATCGTGCCTGAGTTGGCATGAGTGAGCCCGAGCAATACGCGAATGAGCGTGGTCTTTCCGGCACCGTTCGGTCCGAGATAGCCAAACGCGCACCCTCTCGGGACACGAAGCTCCACGTTGTTCACTGCGACATTCGGGCCGAAGCGCTTAGTCAATCCATGTGTCTCGACGGCCCACTCGCTCTCCGCAGCCTGATGGGCGTCATCGCGAGTCATCGTGCTCAAACTGATGCCTCCGTCCTTTGCGTCTGCTAGTTAGGTGACTCGTCGACATCACGGCCTGACAGCGGGCCCCATCGTCGCGCGTTCGTATGCAACTCGGTATGCATGGTCACTCAATACGAAGCGAGTGACAATCGGGGATAACCCCGAACCGACCCTGGGACAGGCGCGAGGGCTTTCGATCTCAGTCGCCATCGCGGTTGTGGAGTACTTCGCACCTTGGAAGGTGGTGCCCGTCACGTTTTCGATGCTGAGAGCCCCTGCTGCTCCGGACGGAGCGAGAGCGCCAGGCGTGGCACGACGAACGACGCGTGAAAGATCGACAAGAACCTCTTTCCGGTGCATCGGAAAGCGACAACCTGGCCCTCAGCTGCATCGAAGGTCCGAGTACGGCTCAAGTTTCGGCCGTTGCGGACTTGCAGGGTGTGATGTCCAGCTTCGATTGGTATCTCAACTGTGTCGTTCATTTCGACCGATCCGACACGCCCACGGTCGACCGCGACATCGAACGTGCCACGAACGGACCTCCACTCCGATCGCCTTATGCGTCAGCTTGAGAGTTGCCGACATCTTTAGCTTCCTTTCTATGGCACCTCGCTACCGGCTGGAGCCGACCGCCAAGATCCGGCGGAGCAGATACAAGTCAAGGACCAGGGGGACGACGAACACCAGGCCCCACCAGCGTCGCGTGGCGCAGAGCACAACGACGATGACGGAGATCCAAACTGCCAGCAGCAGCCGGATCACCAGCGATGACTTCCGGTGCCGCAGGTCCCAGCTCATTGTTTTCCTTACGCTACGACCAACTGGCCTCTGGCATCCCCCACGGAAAATATGTATCCACCTCAAGCAGGGCGGTGCCATTACGGGTGTGCCCGTCGCATAAAATCGCTGCGTGAGAAAAACGTTGTCCCTCGTCCTGATACTTGGGTTCCTATTCGTCGACTTTCTCTTTTTTCACGACATTCTCAAGCCCGGTGAAGTCACAACCTTGCCCCAATACTTGACCGGTGGACTGAGTATCCCGGTGATCCTCTACGCAACTCGCGAGCTTTCCAAGAGCGGGCTACGACGACGTCACATCTGAGTCGAGGCGCACGCTTAGTCGCTTAATTGAGTGCAATACCTGAAGGGATGCCTGCAACTCGTTTGTGCCTACAGATGTCATGGCGCGATGTTGCCCGCGAGTGTCCAACCGACGAGGGCGTTGGCGTGACCATGCCCCATCCCGTGCACCGATTTGAGATATCCGACGATGGCCATGCGCTTGTCGATTCCGCAATTGGCGATGAACTTCTGCCACTCTGCAATCGAGCGACCGTACTTCTTCTCAATGGACGGAGAGTACGTGGCAGGTCCCTGCTTCAGCCAAGGTGACGACCATTCGACCACGTGCTTCCTCTCCTTTGTCTTCCCAATGTCAGACCGAGGCCGAGGTGAGCAGTACGTCGATCTGACCAATCGCTTGCGCCATGCCTTCGGCCATCCCCATGCCGATCATCATTTCCATCTGCGCGAGATCAAGGAACTGGGTCATTGCGGTCATTCGCGTACCGTCGCCGGTGGCTACGAAGGTTGCAAAGCCGGTGGCCGGCGGCATGTCCGGCATGGGTTCGCCGTCGTCACCGGCAAATCCGTTGGCGAATTCGATCCGGTTCGGCTTGTCGATGACCTTCATCTGCCACCAGCCGTTTGATCTGTTGCCGGCGGGGCCAGTCATGAAATAACGCGACTCGCCACCGACAACGAAATCGTGACGGGTGAAGGTAGCGGGGTAGGTGGGTGGTCCCCACCAGCGCTCGAGCTTACGGGGATCCTCCCAGACAGACCAAACGCGTTCCGGTGTTGCATCAAACTCAGCGACGATCGTCAGCGTGAGGCTTTCGGGATCCTTGGTCGTACTGATCACGGTCATGAATGGTCTCCTTCTTCTTCTTCATCCGATTGTGCGAGGACTGCGGCGATCTGATTGGCGCGATCGATCCAGAGCTGCTCGTACTGATCGAGGAGCGCAATCGCTTTCGCGATCGTCGGACCGTTCGCATGCACGATCTGCTCCCTCCCGCGGCGCTCCTTGGTGACAAGTGCCGCTCGCTCGAGCACGGCCACGTGTTTCTGTACGGCGGCGAAACTCATGTCGTACTGGCGTGCCATTGCGGAAACCGACTGCTCGCGATCGATGGCACGTTCGAGGATGTCTCGACGCGTCCGATCGGAGAGCGCCTGGAAGATGCGATCGACGTCGGTGTCCGACAGATTCATATCTACAACCATATAGTTGTATGTTAGAGGAACTGCCGAGACGACGCAAGAGACTCTTTCGGGAATTTGCCGAGTGGCCTAACGCTCTTCGAGAACCCTGATACGAAGATTCCCGATCATCCAGCTGCTTCCAGGGGTTCGATGGTGACCGCGTAACCCATCTTGCGGAGCTGATCGATGGCGCGGTTCTTCGCTCTGATACGAAGATTCCCGATCATCCAGCTGCTTCCAGGGGTTCGATGGTGACCGCGTAACCCATCTTGCGGAGCTGATCGATGGCGCGGTTCTTCGCTCTGATACGAAGATTCCCGATCATCCAGCTGCTTCCAGGGGTTCGATGGTGACCGCGTAACCCATCTTGCGGAGCTGATCGATGGCGCGGTTCTTCGCTCTGTCCGGATTGAGGTTTGTGAAGAACTCTCCACCGGGGTCGCAATAGAAGGTCCCAGCAGTGAGCATGTTCCAGACAGCGATGAGCATGGCGTGTTCGACCGCGACGATCGCTTTGATCGGACCTCGATGGGACGCGATACGTCGAAACTTGGCGGCGAAGTAGGTGTTCTTCGTGCGCGAGACCGACATCGCCGCGATGCCGAGGGCACCCTTTAAGTAGGGATTGCCGGGGCGAGTATGCGTGGACTTGACCCGTCCTGCGGACTCGTTCGATCCCGGACACGTCCCCGCCCACGACGCCAGGTGTCCAGCGGAGGGGAATCGACTCATGTCGCCGCCGGTCTCGGCGATGATCACGTCTGCGACGCTGGTCGAGATTCCCGGGATGGTGACAATCAGGTCCCGGGCGCAACGAAAGGGTTCCATCACCACCTCGATCCGCGCAGTGAGCTCAGCGATGGCGTGGGTGTGGTTGTCGATCAGATCGAGGTGCAGCCGAGCCAAAAAGCTGTGGTGTTCATTGAAACGACCCACCAGTGCCTCGGTGAGCTCGGGATTTTCGAACGCAGTCGCCGCTGCGCGAGATCGGCGAGCACTCCGGGATCGCGTTCACCATTGATCAATGCTTCGAGCATCGCCCTGCTGGAGACACCGCTGATGTCACTTGCCACCGAAGACAACTTGATGCCCGCGTCCTCGAGAAGTTTCTCGAGGCGTTGGAACTCTCGAGAACGCTCGCGGGTGATCGTGGTGCGCGTTCGGGTGAGGTCGCGTAGTTGTCGGATCGGCTCAGGCGGGACGAACGAGCCACGGACAAGGCCGTGTGCGCCGAGTTCTGCCAACCACGCGGCATCGGAGACATCGGTCTTTCGTCCGGGCATGTTCTTCGCGTGCCGAGCGTTCACGAGCATCACCTCGAACGGGCCGTCTTCCAACAGATAGTAAAAGGGCTTCCAGTAATCGCTCGTCGCCTCCATCACGACGAGCGTGACCTGTTCGTCAACGAGGTAGTCCCGCAGCGCGAGCACTTGACTCGTGACCGCGCCAAAGGTCGTCACGGTCGATTTGGCTTTGGCACGACCCGAGCTCGCCACTCGCACGCAGACCTTGGCGTCGCGTTTTGAGATATCGATCCCGCAACAGCGGGGATGCACAACATCCATTGTCATCACTCCCTTCAACAGTGACTGGATGAGGTGTCCGCTCCGGGGAGGGCAGTGAAAATCAGAAGTCTGATGCTCGTGCTCAAGGCAACATTCCACGGTTCCCGTGGGGAGCCCTCCACCACCATGCTCACCTACAGGCTCAACGGCACTACAGAGGGTTTATCGGTGTCTGACCGGGACGGACATCGCAATTGTGTGCCTCAAACAGACTCACGACAAGGGCCGATCGCGCCGCATCATCTTCGCTCGTCACGGCGAGCCCAAAAGGCTCTGTAGAGCTCACCTTGGAGAACAAAAGGTGATGCTCACAATCCGCAGTCGCAATTGGGCACCCCTGCGAGGACCGCCAGCGCGCCTTCGACGAATTGTCCAGACCGAGGGTGGAGAAGGAATCCACCCTCGCGTCCACCCGTGGGCCGATGTCCGAATGTCGCTGGTCACTCACACTGACACTCATGACAACTACCGAATACCTCATGAACATCGCCCTTATTGGTTTGGTCGTCCTGCAGGTCCGAGGACACAAGATCACCCGCGCTCGCCTGCTCGTGCCAGTCGTCGCGACGTTCTGGTTCTGCTTGCAGATCCTCCACACGATCCCAACGGCCGGCAACGACGTGGTCCTCGAAGCCTCGCTCGCGTGTGCGGGCGCCGCCCTCGGGATCGCGGCGGGGTTCGCGACGAGCATCCGACGTCGCGGTTCAGACGCTTTTGCGAAGGCTGGTGCCATTGCTGCGGTGCTGTGGGTGCTCGGCATAGGCGCCCGGGTCGCCTTCTCCCTTTGGGTAAACCACGGTGGGCAGACGACTGTCGCCCGGTTCAGCGCCCTCCATCACATCACCTCTGGTCACGCCTGGGCAGCGGCCTTCATCTTGATGGCCATGATCGAAGTGACTACCCGCACGGGCATCCTCTACGTCAAGACCCTCCCTTCGGGTGCTGTGATCCCTCGCGGTGGTCTCCTTCACCGCCCGGCCGCAGCGTGAGCAGAGCAGCGGCCGAGCTTCGCCGCTCGAGTGGGATCATGTCGAACATGGAGCTGGTATCACAGCTTTGGTCCCTTCGAGGAACGAGAGCCGAGCGCATGCTGACCCTGGCGCGGCTCGGAGGATTAACAGCGCTGTTGTGGGCAGTTGCCAGTCAGCGGGAGCCGCGGATTTCGGGTGAGCACTGGGCCGTTCCGGTGCTGGCGGCAGCCGTGGCGATCGGATGGGTCGGATGGATGGCAAGTCGCTGGCTCGAAGCCCCCGATCAAGTCACCTGGGGGTTCCTCGCTGGATTAGCTCTTTCCGGTGGAGTTCTGGTGGCGTTCGCCCCTAATGCCATCTGGTTCGTAGCCGTCGCTGGGCTGGGCTCGGCGATCGCCTTCGAGGCGCGTTCCGCAGTTCTCGTGGGAGCCATGGGGCTCGCCGCATTGGTCGTGTCCGTCGCCGCGCTCGGTACCCCCTCGCGTAACGAGCTCATTGCCGAAGGGGCCTTCTCGGTCGCCGCAGCCATGATGGCAGGGGCCAGCCGACGGCAGTACCTAGGCCGAACTCGTCAAGCCGAAGAGTTGCTAGCCGAGCGGGTGCGGGCCGACACCGAGCGGGATCGAGCGGCGGCACTGGCCGAGCGCAACCGGCTGGGACGAGAGATCCATGACCTGCTGGCGCACTCGCTCGGAGCGCTCTCTGTTCAGCTCGACGCTGCCGATGCACTTTTGGAAGTGGGCGACAATCCCAACAAGGCCCGCAAGTTGGTCCAACAAGCTCGTGGGCTCGCCGTCCAGGGTCTCGACGAGACGCGTCAAGCAGTGCACGCGCTACGAGACGAGCCGGTGGAACTCGCCGAGCAGCTCAGCGCTTTGGCCTCCCGCGAGAGCGCCGAACTCGTCGTGCAAGGCCAACCGCGACGTCTCCCTCCCGACGCTGGCATCGCCTTGTATCGCGTTGCCCAGGAGGCACTTACCAATGCCCGAAAGCACGCGCGCGGCGCACCGGTCACGATCACGCTCGACTTCAAACCCGAAGCAACTCTGCTGGTGGTGACCAACGGTTCGACGCCCGATGGCGTTGCCATAGCAGGGCTCAAGAACACCGGGGGTGGATTCGGGTTACAAGGGATGCGTGAGCGCATCGAGCTTCTCGGCGGCGAGGTCCAAGCCAAGCCGAGCGCGTCGGGTTGGACCGTCCAGGCGGCGGTTCCGGCGTGAAGGTCGTGGTGGCTGATGACCAGACCGTGGTGCGCGAAGGGCTGATCACGCTGCTCGGAACCATGTCGGGTATAGAGGTGGTGGGTGGCGCAGCCGACGGTGACGAGGCCGTCGCTCTCGTGGCCGAGCTTGCGCCCGATGTCGTTCTCATGGACCTCCGCATGCCACGACTGGATGGCGTGCAGGCCACGAGGCGTATTCGCGCCGAACACCCCGCGACACAGGTCGTCGTTCTCACCACCTTCGCCGATGACGAGTCGATCGTCGGGGCCTTGCGAGCCGGTGCGATCGGGTATCTGACCAAAGATGCCGGCAGGGAACACATCGCTCGTGCCCTCGAAGCCGCTGCCTCAGGCCAAGCCGTCTTGGACGCAGAAGTTCAAGCCCGCCTCGTCGAGGTGGTCTCGCTGCCGTCTTCAGCTGCAGATGGCACTCCGCTCCCGGATGGGTTGACCGTGCGCGAGGCCGAGGTGCTTCGACTGATCGCGGCTGGATTGTCCAATTCGGAAATCGCCGAACAGCTTTTCGTCAGCGAGGCGACGATCAAGACGCACGTGAATCACATCTTCACCAAGACCGGTAGCCGTGACCGGTCACAAGCAGTCGCCTATGCACATCGCCGAGGTCTCGCGAACTAACGGTTGCCGGATAGCAAGCAATTAGCCCGCGTCGCGCACTCGCTCGAGGCCGTCGAGGATCAAGTCGAGCCCGAAATCGAATTCGGCCCCGTAGTCGTAGCCAAGCTTCAGCACATGTCCGATCGTGAACTCATAGAAGGTGATGCAGCTCCAGATCAGCGACGCGGCTGCCAGCCGCAAGGCATCACGCGCCCTCGGTTTGAAGCATCTCTGCAACGGGTCGCCGCATGCCGATCCATGCCGGAACACTGGTCAGTGCCGCGACCACGAACACGGTTCCGAGCACCGCGGCACCCAGCCAGAGCACTGGCGGGAAGCCACTCAGGTGATGTCCCGCGACCTTGAACAGACCGATGCCAAGTGGGAGGCCGAGGATCGCGCCGGGCAGCGCGGGAATGACCTGCGTCATGGCCAGCCCAGCTCGGACTTGCTGCGGTGTTGCACCCAGCGCCAGCGTCACTGCGGAGGCGCGTCTCGCGTCGAGGACTGTTGCCCAGGCCGTGAAGATCGCAGTAAGTGCCGCGAGGATGACCAGGGAGATGGTGATAGCAGTCAGCACCTGCTCCGCTCGGGGGACATCCGGGTTGACAAGGCCACCCGAACTCGCGAAGTGAGAGAACTTCTTGTCCACGGCGGCATGTATGGAGAGCGCAGCGACGAGACCCATCACAGCGACGGCAATGCTCGCTGCGCTGAGGACGGCGCGTCGTGGCCGGCGGGCCACGAGGCGTAGCCCGAACAGCGCGGGCAGGGGAAGCTTCCTTGACAGCCGCATCAGCGACTCCCGCCGCTTCGGCAGGCGAGGCGCGTCGGCGAGCGCGCTGACCGTGCTCATCCGCGCCGCACGGATCGCGGGCACGAGGGTCGATGCGAGCGCCACGGCGAGCGCGACTACAAGGGCCCCAACAACCATGACGAATGTCAGTGGCGGCGCTCCCGGAGCACCGACGAGGTCGGCCAAGGGTTTAGAGACGAGCGGGGCCGCACGCCAACCGGCCAACAGCCCGGCGACGGCCGCGACAAGCGCCAGGAAGAGGTTCTCGACCAGGAAAGTCGCCGCGACAACGCCCGGCGTGCCACCGACGGCCTTCAACAGTCCGACCCGCCGGGTGCCTTCCGCGAGGCGGCTCCCCACAAGGACGGCCACGCTGGCGAGCGCGAGCAGGCCGAGCAGCACGGTGCCGGTGAAGAGGAAGGCCTGGTCCGTGCGCAGGAAGCTGGAGTCGTCGTAGGCGACTGCGGTCCATGGGTTGAGGAACGGCGTCGTGGTGTCGACGGGGCCGCCCTTGTTCTGTTGGAGTCCGTTGCTGTGGGCGTTTGCAAACGCGATGACCGCGCGCGGTGACGCGTCGGACAGCTTGAGGTTCGAGATGTAAGAGATCGGGTCGGCCTTAGTGGCGAGTCTCCGCGCCGTTGCCACGGTGGCCCAGATCAAGCTGTTGCCCGGGAAGCCACGAAACGCCGAAGTGACGGCGAAGCCGACCACCCGGAAGGGGTGTCCGTTCAGCGTGATCGTCTGGCCGAGACGCAAGTTCGCCGTCTCTGCAAAGGAGCGCTCGATCACCACGCCCCCAGGTCGGAGCCACGTCCCATCCGTCACCTTGGGTTGGTCGACGGCAGCCACACCAGGCTCACGCCCTTCGACCTGCACCGAGGCATCGATGTCGGTGCTGGCCATATTGACGCCAACCGGACCGTTTTCACCCACAATCGGATAGGGGCCGCTATGAGCAACGACCCCTTTGGCGTGGTTCAGCTGCATGAGCGCCGCGAGGTCCGCCGGCGACGTCACACCGGTGTAGGGGTCGTTTGCACTCTGGGCCACGACGTCGGGCCCATTCGTTGCTGCCATGGTCTGCTGGTAGGGATTGTTGTTCACGCCGTTCAGTGCGAAGGCCAACGAGAGCACGGAGGTGGCGGCTGCAATCGCGACCACGAAAAGGACGGCCTGGGCGACATGGTGCCGGAGATCGCTCGCCGCGAGGCGGCTCAGCAACAGCGCGCGTCCCCTTATTCCTTGGCGCCGAGTGCCCCTCTGTTGCGTCATGACGCCCGTCGTTCGTTGATCATTCACGACAGGCGCTCCCACTCGGCGAAGGTGCCGAGGTGCCCATGCGAACCACCGGTGAGGTGTGTCTCGTCGACAAACGCGCCGTCGCGCATCGAGATTAAGCGGTCCGCAGTCGTGGCTATCCGCTCGTCGTGGGTGACGATCACCAAGGTGAGACCGTTGGCGTGCAACCTCTCCAACAGCCCGAGCACTTGGAACGCCGAAGCACTGTCCAAGTTGCCGGTCGGCTCATCCGCAAGGACGATCGCGGGGTCGTTCACGAGTGCTCGCGCTATCGCGACGCGTTGACGTTGACCCCCGGACAGCATCGAGGGAAGGTGCCGAGCGCGATCGGCAAGGTCGACCTCTTCGAGGAGCGTGGTGGCACGCGCACGCGCCTCGTTCGGCGAAAATCCCGCCAGAAGCGCCGGCAGCTCGACGTTCTCCTGCGCGGTGAGCTCGTCCATCAGGTGGAAGGCCTGAAACACGAACCCGATCTCGTCGCGGCGGAAGAATGCGAGGGCGCGTTCGGAAAGCCCATCGACGCGTTGCCCCGCGACCGACAGCTGACCAGCGCTCGGACGATCAAGACCGCCGATCAGGTGGAGCAGCGTCGATTTGCCACAGCCACTCGGACCCATCACAGCCACGGCCTCGCCGCGACTCACGTCGAGGTCGACCGAGTCGAGCGCGCGTACCAAGCCCTCGCCGCTGCCATAGTCCTTTTGCAACCCCTTAGCGTGCACGAGCACGGTGGTTGAGTCCTTCATTTCGCAGTACTCCGTTTCGTCCAGGTCATTTCGCAGGCCTGCAACCAGCGCAGGTCGGCCTGCAGGCGCAGCACGATGCCCTCGAGAAGCAACGCCGCGTCGGAATCCCTTTCTGCTTCCATCACTGCGCGCCCCACTTCTCGGAGACGCCGCAAAAGGTCGCGACGTTGCGCGTCGATGAGGCCGATCGGGTCGGCGAGCGCGCCCTGCGCGGCGGCGATGAGCTTCATGTGGAACTCGGCGAGGTCGGGACGTGGCCAGCTCACGTCCGACATCCATTCCGCCACTCGCTCTTGGCCAGCGGGAGTAAGGCAGTACACCTTGCGATCGGAGCGCTGGGTCGGCGCGTCGAGCCGTGCGACGAAGCCACCCTTCTCCAACCGGGAGAGCGTGACGTACATCTGGGCTTCGTTGATCCCCTCGGCCACCGGTCCGAGCGCCTGAGCGAGACGAGCGCGCAGCTCGTATCCGTGGGACGGCTCCTTCGCCAGCATCGCCAGAACGACTTCCTGTTGCACGCCCAACCTCCCCTAACGGTTCAGTACCCTAAACCGTTAGGGGTACTCCGTCAAGGTCGGTCTCAGGACTCCCCACCTGCGGTCGGGTCTCCCCCCGATGCAACGGCTCGTCCTTCAAAGGTTGGATCGCATCGCCACTTCATTAGATGATCACCGTCGTTCAAACGACAACGCCGCCCAGCGCAACCAACACCCGACGCCACCGGCGATGAACCGCCCGCCAACCACCCCACGGCGCACAACGAAGAGCCAGACAAAAGCGCCGACCCGTATCGACACTTGCCACCACCGCTGAAACGCCAACCGGAGCGGGATCGCAGGTCCGGCAATGGCACCGATGATGACAGGCTCGGCGCGACACCGCGTGTTCAGCGGATTCCGGTGTCGCAGCTGATGTCGGTCCGAAGAGGGGATCCTGGAGTAACAGTGACCGTGGTACCCGGACAGCGAGGAAATGTAGTCCCGGTGATGACAGCCAGCGCGTATCGCCCAGGCTTCACCGACACGGCGTAGCGGCCTGCGCCGTCTGTGTGTGTAGAGGCAACGGTGCTGCCATCGGCGTTACGAACGTCGATCTCTGCCACCACGGGTCGGGGAGGACATGGTTGGCCGACTCTTTCGACAGGACAAGTTGGGCCCGCCGTGACGAGCCCAACGATGCCAGTCCCAGACGGCCTCGGAAGCGCGTTTGGCGACGACCTTACGATGACAGTGGCCCGCCAAGCCTCGATGGTGTCGCAGGTTGCCGCGCCCGAGGGCACCGGTGAACACGCCGGTCGTTCCGCCGTGAGCTGAACGGTTCCGACGCGCACCGCTTTGAAGTTCGTCGCCGTCGTGCCTCGCGAGAACATGAGGGTTATCGGAGCGATCTGTAAGATGCCGGACTTCGACACGTGAATCGCTCGCCACGGCGACGCGTTCGGCGCACCGGCGCTGAGCACCACGAGCAGCCGCTCGCCAACAGTGATGCAAACCGACTTGCCGCTCTGCTGGTTGCCAATCGAGGCGTTATAACCAGGGCCCGATCCGTGCGGCACAAGACACGATGGCGTCGTCGCGTTCAGCACGGTTGTGAGCCCAATGCTTGGCGTCGCAAGCAATGCCGTCGGAACGGCAATCGCCATGAGCACGCCCAGGAACGCGCCTGCGATCTTCGTCATCGGTATCACTCCCAAACGAAGCTTATTGCCGATAGCGCTTAAAACGTCCGTCTGCTTTTGGACCAACCTTGATAACGGTCGGTGGGTGCCCCACGCGAATTAGCACGAAACTCAGCAGCGCGTCACGCTTCCAGCTGGCAGATCACCGCGGACAGTTTGAAAAGTGACAACAATCCTGACGTTCACAGCCGGTCCAGACTTTTTAGATGCGACTACATTCCAGCGGCCAGGGCATTGCGCCTCAAGCGCGGGAAAGTGCTGCAAACACGCCATGCTCTTTCCCGCCACCTTGCAGTCCGAGGCTAAGGAGCCGCGAGTTGAGTATTGGACCCAGAGCCGCTGTCCATACCAAGTCTGGAAATGGACACTCAAATCAGCCGATGCGCCCGTCTCGACGAGCACGTCGTAGGTGTGGGTTGGCGGTGACAACGCGACAATCGTGAAACTGGCAGTCGAGTGGCCACTTGCCAAATGCAGCTCGCCTGATTGTGGCCGACTGGTCCGTCCCGCGAGCGAAGTGCCACTACCCAACTGTGCTTTAGAAAGTCCCGTATGCGCGACGACAGCGACCCCAATGCCAATCGCAAAAAGAACCGCGACCGTTGTGGCCAGGAACGCTCGCATAGACGAAGTCTGCCATTGTCGCCAAGCAACGACTGGATGTCGGAGCCCCGCTACTCGGCTGCGTATCAGGTGCCCTCACTGCAACGGGGACTAGTAGCACGTTCTCAGTACCTGAAACCGGCCTCTCGGTCGGCGTCGGCGATGTCGGAGTGGAAGCGCTTGTGAACCCAGTGGCGCTCGCCGAGAAGGTTGAGTTGGCCCCATCGACCCGAGACAGGGCCCAGCTGAGTGTGCCGCGGCAACGTGCCGAGCAGCGACTTGGGCTTCGCACCGCCAGACCTCTTTGTACTGTCCAGCACGTAGATGGCGTCCTCGGTGACCACCACCAAGCGATATTTGATCCAGAACATTGTGAGGCCAGTGAAATAGGTGATCAGGAAAAAAGCAAAGTTAGGCGCCGTCTGGCAGATGAACGCTTGCCGTATCTGACTGCTTGGAGGAAGGAATTGCGTCGAATGCTCGACCAGGTCCTTCCGCAGCACCATGTGAGTTCGATCCTTGCTTTGCCTAGATTCAGCCAAAGTAGCCAAAGCTGCCGTGAGCTGGAGTCAGTTGCGATCTCGCGAGGTACTGCGGTCCGTCCGTCGACATAGTCCGCCACTCGGATTCGCTTTCACGCCTTGGCTGAGGGATCGGAGCTCATCGTCGTAGACCGCGTCCTCTTCAGGTACCAACCTGCTCCGTAGGTCGCGATCGCTCCGAACCAACCGATGCCCATGTTGCTCAAGGCACTGTTCTTTAACGTCGCGACGTACTGCTCACCTGTGGCCCATGCCAGCAAAACAAAGGCAAGACCGACCAACGACACCACGATCGAAGCGCGATCACCGCTGCGGATACTACGGACGAGAAGGACGATCGCAGCGAGCACGACGAGCGTGCCGAAGATAATGTGCAAAAGGATCGTCGGGTGCGTGAGGGCAAAGTTCCAGTTCTTCCCCGGTGACCTTTTCTTCGGGATGGTGATGTCGTCCGCTGCCAGCGCGATGACGATCACGAGTCCAATGACCAGGCCACGCGACATCGCCTTGAAGCTCCGTTTATCCATCTGACCGAGGTAGCGGTACGCGGTGCGGGCAACGCTCCTCACGGGTCACTCCTTGTCGACTTGCTGCGAGTTCCGTCACCCTAACAGATGATACGGTAGTCATATCATATGAGTTCCATACGAGATACAGGCAGGGCCCCGCGACGTGGGCAGCTGCACGGCGAGGTGGCCCGCGCGGTCCGTGAAGTGATCCTGCAACTCACCTTCTTTAACCGGCATGTCGCGGGAAACCTCGACCTGAAGGACGTGGACCTCGCCTGCCTCAATCTCATCGAGCGGCATGGTCCACTGGGCCCGCGGGACCTCGCGTTACGTGCTGGGCTGCATCCCGCGACCATGACCGGGGTTCTCGACCGATTGGAACGGGGCCAGTGGGTCGTCCGTGAACGGGACCCTTCCGACCGGCGCGCAGTCCTCGTCCGACCGTTGCGCCTGAGAGCTAGTGAGGTGATGCGTCTTTACGCGCCGATGCTCACCTCGATGAACCGGATTTGCGCCGGGTACAGCGTGACCGAGCTCGAACGCATCGCCGAGTTTCTTCGTCTTGTTGCAGACGCAGGTCGAGATGCCAGTGAGAACTTCGACGCGGATGAGCAAGTCAATGAATCCCGATGAGGCGTGGGTCTTGCCACACTCAAATCTGAGGCCGGGGCCCAGCGATCCAGTGCTTGACCTAGGACACTGTCGACCGTCAGTTCAGGTTTCGAATTCGATCGCAACATAGAGAGACGGTGGAGTGGTGGGCACAGCGGCAATCAAGACGGCGAACCTTTCGAAGAACTATGGAACCGTTGTGGCCTTACGCGGCCTCGAACTTGAGGTAGCGGAAGGCGAAGTCGTTGGATTCCTCGGCCCGAACGGTGCGGGCAAGACCACCACCATCCGGCTGTTGCTGGGATTGATCAACCCGACCGCGGGTCGAGCTGAAATCTTCGGGCTCGATTGCCAGCGCGAGGCGGTCGCTGCTCACCGTCGCCTCGCGTACGTTCCCGGTGAAGCAAACCTCTGGCCGGCACTGACGGGAGCGGAGACGCTGCATCTCCTTGGACGGGTGCAGGGGCATACCGACGCGGCCTATCGCGATGAGCTCATCGAACGATTCGCCCTCGATCCGTCGAAGAAGGTTCGCACTTACTCGAAGGGCAACCGTCAGAAGTTGATCCTCATCGCCGCATTGATGTCTCGCGCTGAGTTGCTCATCCTTGACGAGCCGACGAGTGGGCTCGATCCGCTCATGGAACAGGCGTTCCGGCACTCCATCAGTGAGGCGAAAGAGCGCCACCAGACCGTCTTTCTGTCGTCACACATACTGAGCGAGGTCGAAGCCCTCTGTGACCGCGTGGGAATCCTGCGTGAGGGTGAGTTGGTCGAGATGGGGACGCTCGCCGAGATGCGCCACCTCTCCGCACTAACTGTCGAAGCGACGTTCGATGGCTCGGTACCTGATCTCTCCAAGGTTCCAGGAGTGAGCTCTGTTGAGGTGACTGGGCGTGTCGTCCGCTGCCAGGTGAGCGGTCCGGTCGAACCACTCCTCAAAGTCTTGTCGACCGCACGGGTTCACGAGCTCTTAAGCCGGGAACCCTCGCTCGAGGAGTTGTTCCTTGCCCACTACGGCCCGCACGGTGACGCCGAGGATGTCCCGATTCATGGAGGCTGAACCCAGAATCAATCTCCCAGCCACCTCCGAGGGAAGGCCCAGCACGATGGTGGGGCGCCTCGCGGCGCGCCGGTCCCTTCGGTCAGGGGCCCTGTGGGGCGTGGTCTTCGGGGTTTACATCGCGCTTCAGGAAAATGCGTATGTCTCCGCATACCCGACGGCTGCCACTCGTGCGCGGGTCGCCGCGACCTTCGGGTCCAATGCCGGTACCAACGTCTTGTTCGGGCCGGCAAACCAGCTCCAAACGGTCGGCGGCTTCACGGAGTGGAAGTGCATCGGCATCTTCAGTGTCCTCGGCGCGATCTGGGGCCTGTTGCTTGCCACAAAACTCCTCCGGGGCGAGGAAGAGGCGGGGCGGTGGGAACTACTGCTGGCCGGTCAGACGACTCGGGGCCGAGCGACTCTCCAAGTTGTCATCGGCTCGTGCTGTGGTTTCGTCGCACTCTTCGCGATCACGGCGATCTTTGCCGCCGAACTCGGGCGTTCGGCCAAGATCGAGATTGGCGTCAGCCGTTCGCTGCTGTTCGCGCTTGCCTGCGTCGCGAGTGCGGCGATGTTCCTCGGGATCGGAGCGCTCGCGAGCCAATTTGGGCCGACTCGCCGTCAAGCCGCGAGCTACGCCGCGGGCGTCCTCGGGGTCTCCTTCGTCGTACGCATGGTGGCCGACACGGGAAGTCACCTCACTTGGCTCCGTTGGCTGAGTCCGCTCGGTTGGGTGGAAGAGATTCAACCGCTCACGCACCCGCAGGCATGGCCGCTCCTTCTCATCGCGGCCTTGACGGTGATCTCATGCGGTGCGGCGATTCGACTCGCGAAGGTACGAGACCTCGATACCAGTGTGATCTCCGAACGGGCACATCCCGTCGAACGGACCCGTCTGCTCGAGGGCCCGTGGGGCCTATCGCTTCGCCTGACCCGCGGGGTGCTCACGAGTTGGGCAATTGGGATCATCGCGTTCTCGCTCATCCTCGGACTAGTCGCGAAGTCGGCGAGCAGTGCGCTCGGAGGCTCCGCGAGCGTCAAGCGGTACTACGAGCGATTAGGGATTAACGGCGTGACCACGTCTGATTATCTCGGCCTCGCACTCTTGATCGTTTCTGTACTCGTCGTCTTCGCTGCGGTGGGGCAAGTGACAGCAATGCGCGTTGAAGAGTCGACAGGACGGCTCGAGCCGTTGCTCGTTCGACCGGTGTCACGACGCACCTGGCTCGGAGGTCGTGTCGGCATAGCGGTCGCCGCGCTCATCAGCTTCGGCCTGCTGACAGCTCTCGCGACGTGGGTCGGAGCCGTCAGCCAGGGAGCCCATGTGCGCTTTATCAGCCTTCTAGAAGGTGGGCTCAATATCGTGCCGCCAGCCCTGTGTTTGCTCGGCCTCGGCGTACTTGCCCTCGGCGTCTGGCCGCGCGCAACAGCATTCGTGGCGTACGGCGTGCTTGGCTGGTCCTTTCTTGTTGACGTCATCGGTGGGGCTGTCAACGTCAACCATTGGGTACTTGATACCTCCGTACTTCACCAGATGGCGGCGGTTCCCGCTGTGAGCCCAAATTGGACGGCCGGCGCGGTGCTGATCGGTATTGGTGTCATCGCGGCGCTGACCGGTGGAGTCGGATTCGGTCTCAGAGACCTCGTCGGGGACTAGCGGGAGGAAGAAGGACAGCGACAAGTCGCGAAGGGAGATGCCGTCGCTTCTGACCAAAGCTCCCGACTGACGATCAGCGAGCCATGTGGTGAAATTCCGCCCCCAAATAAAGAACCGAAGCCGAGCCGAGCGCGTCGGGTTGGACCATTCACGTGGCGGTTCCGGAGTGAGGGTGGCTTGATGGGTCGACCGAGCAATGAGTGCAACGTTCGGGAGTTCACAGTCAGCCGTTGCGCCGTGGCCCTGGGACGCGCGGTCGTGGCGTTGGATTGACTACACACGGTCGCGGAGATCGTCACGCCTCTACCAAGAATCAAGTAAACCCGCTGTAGACGTCTAGATTTTTGATGCCTCCGCCCTGTGGTGTGACCGGTTACGAAGTCTCGACGCGCCGCTACCGACCTGAGCAGTTGATGCCGATTCTGCGCTTACGGCCGCCGTGACAGCGGTGTCAGGAGAAGGCGATACAAAGATAAGGTCACGTAAGGTCACGGGCTCGACCGAGCCTTGCAGACACTCCCAAGAGTTTTACCACTCTGACCTGGGAATTCCTTGGTGGAGGTGAGCGGACTCGAACCGCCGACTTCCACGTTGCGAACGTGGCGCTCTACCAACTGAGCTACACCCCCACGATGCCGCCAGAGCCTCCCGGCTCAAAGCTAATCGTGGTTCGATCAAGGATAGTCGGCGATCGCGCGGCAAAAGACCGTCGCTAGAGGCAAGATCGCAGTAAAGAAAATCCCAAGAAAAAGACTTACGAGGATCCAATCGCAGAATACGCGACCCGAAATGCAACCGCTCGATCGGGCCTCGCGTCACCAGCATGACGGTTCGCCGCATCAAGATAAACCGGGAAGATCGTACGGGGAAGCTCGACGACTTTGATGCGTCGCTCTGCGGCAATCGCTTCATGACGCGTTGCTCGAGTCACTCGCGCAAGCATCATGAGATAGCCAACGAGTGCGATCGCCATAATGCCCGTAAGCACCATGACCAGGTGCATCTTCGGTAGGGCACCAATTACCATCGTGCCGAAGAGACCAATCAGCAGAGTTCCAACCACCCGACGCCGTCTCGCAAGAGTTCGCTGTCGCTCTTTGCGTCGTCGAGCAATCTCCGCGTTGCGAAGCGCATGCTCGCGATGCGACAGTCCCGAAGAGTTACGCGTTCCTGAAAGGACCGGAATGACATCCTCTCGATGTCCAAGAATCTTTCGCAAGAGACGCGTATCAGCATTGAACCGCAAAATCGACGAAAAGATATCGGTAGAAGAGAGTTTGTGAATAATCGCAGGCGCGAGGACGATAAGCCATATCAGCACCAAAATGAGAACGATCACGCGCGCGCTGTTCCTCTCTGCGATATCGGACTTTTCCCTGCAAGCGATGGTACTTGGTGATGTCGAAAAATCCTTGAATTCCACGTTACAAATACGTGCTCTTCTGAGACTTTTCTGTAAAATTCGAGAGTGCTACGCCAGGCATTCTTCTGCCGAAAACCCCTTAGGGTAAACGTGGTCGGGTTCAGCCTCCGACTAGTTTGAGCTGCCCGACTGACATCGAACGATCGACTGCCTTGCACATGTCATAAATCGTCAGAGCGGCAACCATGCAGGCAGTCAACGCCTCCATCTCAACATTGCTCTGATCACGCGAGGCGACGCGAGCCACAATCTCAATCGCGGTTGTCTCAAGGCGAAAATCGATACTGATTGCGCCGAGCAGCGACTCTTGGACATAGGGCACCAGCTCTGAGGTCCGCTTCGCCCCCTGGATCGCAGCAATCCTGGCAACGCCGAGAACATCGCCCTTTGCAAGCTCCTGACCTGCAATCTTTGCGCTTGTCTCAGCTGCCATCGTGATCATGCATCTCGCGGTTGCACGGCTTGTTACGGATTGACCTGCGAAAGGATCGGACACAGAACGAGTGTAGGACGACTGGTGAGGGTGTCTAGCGACGGCCCGGCTAGAATTAGCACTCGCAAGTAATGAGTGCCAACCAGGAGTCCCGAATGCCGACCTACGAATACACGTGCCGAGACTGTGGCGAGAACCTCGAGGCCATTCAATCGTTTAGCGATGATCCCCTGACTATCTGCCCAAAATGCGGCGGAGAGCTCCGAAAGGTGTTTCGCAGCGTAGGCATCGTCTTCAAGGGAGCTGGCTTTTACAAAACTGACAGCCGAGTCGCGGATCCATCTACAAAGACAGCTTCATCATCGACAGAGACAAAACCTGCCGAGGTCAAATCTGGTGAAACCAAATCGACAGAATCTGCCTCGAGCGAATCAAAGTCTGGCTCGGACGCCCCCGCCTCTCCTGCCCCGGCAGCCGCTCCGACTGTTTAGGCGCCACTCATCGCAATGTCACCGATTGCGAGACTTACGCCTGAAGCACTGCTTGGGAGCCATTCGACATCGTTTCCGATATAGAGAACGTTCTGCAAAATCTTCTGGATAGTCGAGGCGATCGTGATCTCGCGTACTGGTTCAGCGAGCTGACCATTACGGATCATGACACCTTCGGCTCCAACCGAGAAATCACCACTGACTCTGTTCACACCCGAATGTACGCCGCTGATTCCCTGGATAAGCAGTCCGTCTCCGACCGCAGCAACGATCTCCTTTTGATTGAGTTCACCCGGCTCAAGTGCAAGGGCACGCGCTCCGACGCCGGGAATGGATTTGTAGCCACCTCGCACGGCCGAACCCGTCGAGACGGCTCCGGCGACTCGGGATGAGTACGAGTCATAGAGATACTTCGACAGTCGGCCTGCTTCTATAAGGACGTTGCGTCGACATGCAAGTCCCTCGGAGTCGACCGCCGATGCACCAAACGCCCGGATATCGGTTGGATCATCGACCAAAGAAAATATTGCGGTCGCGACCTCCTCGCCAATACGACCGGCAAAAAGTGATCGACCACGTGCAACCTCTTCTCCAGAAAGAGTGCCAGCAAGAATCGAAAGCAGCGTTGCCGTGATCCGAGGATCAAAGACAGCCGTAAGACGTCCACCGGCTGGTTTTGTCGCGCCAAGGAGCCTCGTGGCGCGTTCGATGGCATCGCCCGCCGCTTTACTCACATCGACATCTCGGGAGCCTCGACCAACTGAATAGCCACTCCCCGTCTGGGTGTCATCGCCCGCGCCTGCGACCACATCAGCCGATATGAAACACGTGGTCTCGCGTGAACTCACCGCAATACCTTTTGAGCTCGCAATCGCGCTCTCACCACTCGAATCACCATAATCAGCACTCACGACCTGGCGGATGCGCGCGTCTCCCGCACGCACCTGGCGCTCGAGTTCAATGGCGAGAGCAATCTTGTCAGCGTTGGCAAATCCAGCCAGATCATCATTCCAGAGTTCTAGCTCTTTCACCGCGACACCATCAGGTTCAGCAAGTCCAGCGTGTTCATCAATCGATGCAAACTTCGCGTTGTCGCGCGCCTCTTCGAGTGCCTCGTGCGCGTGCCGCTCGTCGAGATCTCCGACATAGGCAAATCCCTGACGATTGCCTTGAATGACGCGGATCCCTACACCGGACGACTCAGCAGAAGAGAGTGACTCCACCTCTCCCTCATATGCTCTGATCTCGGTCTCTCGATTCCACGAAACATATGCTTCGATCTGCTCACCATCTCTTGCCTGTGCGGCGATGCGTTTTGCTATGTCAAGAAGTTCAGGCACCTGCGGTTCCTCCAACAGTCACTCCACTGATTCGAAGCGTTGGCTGCCCACAACCAACAGGCACGCTCTGGCCATCTTTGCCACAGGTACCTGGCGACATATCAAAATCGCTGCCGACTGCGTCAATCTTCTGGAGAACATCAG
>Ga0307372_10000690_pt1 | contig 59189 bp, 55 predicted proteins | sample OX1MG_FD_202533 | JGI IMG/M metagenome (GOLD analysis project Ga0307372, IMG submission 202533) | Soil microbial communities from Risofladan, Vaasa, Finland - OX-1 | ecosystem: Environmental > Terrestrial > Soil > Coastal area > Acid sulfate soil | place: Finland: Risofladan, Vaasa | collected... | reverse complement strand
TATAAAGCACAATCATTAATACCAAGATTGCTATTCGCGGCAACCACCATACCCACCAAGTCTGATAAATAAACTGCAGTGTCTTATTCTGAGCAATGGAGAGTCGCTGTGCCTCTGCGATGTACTCATCGGTCATCACGAATTTATGGATGGTTTTCAATATCGTTCTTGAAGATTGTCAATTGGGGAAGTCAATCGCGACCGCGTCCTGTATGTGGAAATTATAGCCATCGCCTGGCGTGTTGACGAACGCCCGCTTTTGGCTGCGGAAGCAGTCAATCATGAATGATCACAACCCGCGTCCAACGGACGCTGACAACTACCTATGAAATATCTACACATCAACACTGAAAAAGCGCCATTGCATCTCTATGGATGACTGCATTGACTCATGCCATCGACATTATTCGTCAGCTTGGATGTGTTTGAGCAGATGATGCTGAGCAGGTTCCTATTGGAATCCGTAGTTGTCATTATCTGGTTGGTGGCGATGTTAGAATCTTTGATCGCATTGGTCACACCATCCACTGAGCTGTGGATGGTATCCAACGAGGCCATGATATTCACGGCGTCATGGTGCTGCAGATAGATCTGAAAACCTAAAAGACCGACGATGATTACGCCGATAGCTATTAGGGTTTTAGCGTTCATGGCAGAGCAACCTCATATACGTGTCTGATTAAGATATGCAATCTTTGCGGCGATATGCCTCATGTAGGCAATCCGATCTCATCTACACTGTCTACTCTTTTTACTGTAACTGCATCTGTATCTAACCCACCTCCAGCAACCGTGTCACGCGTTTGAGATCCTCGGGTGTATCCACGCCCGGTCCCGGGGCTTCGCGCGCCACGTCCACGGCGATCTTCATGCCCAGCCACAGGGCGCGCAGTTGTTCAAGTTTCTCCAGTTGTTCGGTCTCGCAGGCAGGTGTTGCCGCAAGCTGACGCAGTGCACCTACGCGGTAGGCATACATTCCGATGTGACGCAGTGAGCCCTGCCAGTGCTGCTGTGACGCCAGCCCGACGCTCGCGCCGCCGCGGTTCCAGGGGATGGGTGCGCGGCTGAAATACAGCGCATTCCCGGCCTGATCAGATACAAGCTTGACCACGTTGGGATTGAGATAGTCTTCCAGCTCGTGGATGGGGGTACATAGTGTCGCCATCTGGACATCTTCATGTGCATCCAGCAATTGCGCCACCTGAAGGATATCCACCACCGGCATCATGGGCTCGTCGCATTGCAGGTTCACCACGATCTCATCCTCATCCCAACCGAGCCGGGTGACAACCTCGGCGATACGGTCGGTGCCTGAGATATGTCCGCTCCCGGTTAATTCTGCGCGGAAGCCTGCAGATTGGCAGACATCGTGTATGCGCTGGTCATCGGTCGCCACCAACACCTGTTCCGCGCCGCTGCCCCGCGCTTTCTCACAGACATGCAGGATCAACGGTTCGCCCAGCAGATCGACCAATGGTTTACCGGGCAGCCGCTGGGATGCCATGCGCGCGGGGATCAGGACTTTGAACTGCATTCAGAGCTTCTCATCGGCTTTGAGTTCGCGTGCTTCATCTTCCAGCATCACCGGTATGCCGTCACGGACGGGATAGGCTAGCCGGTCGGCTTTGCAGATCAGTTCCTTCTCGGCTTTGCGATACACCAAAGGCCCCTTGCAGAGGGGACAGACCAGTATCTCCAGCAGCTTGGCTTCCATCAATATCTCCTCAATGCGGTTACTTGGGCAGTACACCCTTGGCCATCAACTCCTGCCTTACCCTGTCCAGAATGCGTGCGGCGTCCTGTGGAGCGAATTCCGCAGTAGCAGGCACATACCAGTGATGCGGCAGATGCAGGCCACGACATTTTATCGCGTCTTTCTCGGTCATCAGCACCGGCATGTCGTCGCCGAAAGTCAGGTCTGCTTGCGATAACTCAGCATGGTCCGGCAAGGCCCGTCCGTCCACCAGCAGCCCGTATCTGCCGAGGGCATCAAAAAACTGCTGCGGGTGGCCGATACCGGCCAGCGCATGCACAGGTCGGCCGGCGAATCCAGATAAAGGTCGGCGCCTTCCATCCGGGATGCTAACAGCATCTTGCAGAGACAGATGCATAGCGAGTGCGCCAGCGGGCCAGACGCTGTCCGTGGCTGTTTCCATCTTGCAGATCACAAGATCCACCTCATCCAGACGGGCTGCAGATTCGCGCAGCGGGCCAGCCGGCAGCCTCCAGCCATTCCCGAGATTGCGCCGACCATCCAGCATGATGACAGACAAGTCGCGCCCCAAGCGGTAATGTTGCAGCCCGTCGTCACTCAGGATCACATTGACTTTGGTCTGTCGCAACAGATGTTGCGCTGCCTGGACTCGATCTGGTCCTGCGCACACCGGAACTTGTATTTGGGTTGCCACCAATACGGCTTCATCGCCAGCCATTAACGGATCGGTCTGGGGTGTGACCAGTAATGGCCAGTGTGCGGATCTTCCGCCATAACCACGGGTGATGATGCCGGGGCGATAACCTTGTCTTTGCAGCGCCTTCGTGAGCCATATGACGAACGGAGTTTTGCCAGTGCCGCCCACGGTGATGTTGCCAACGACGATGACCGGCGCCGCCAATTCCACCACTGGCAAAATTCCAAGCTGGTAGCACCAGCGGCGCACTGCGGTGATCGCGGCAAATAGGCCGGCCAGCGGGATGAACCAGCCGATGGGTCTGTCGCCATACCACCGCCGTAATAGCCAGGCGTGAATTTTTCTGCGTGCCATCGTGTTAAACGAGGATCAGGCCACAGCCGCTTCACGGAACTGCATGTGATAGAGCATGGCGTAGTGGCCGTTGTGTGCCAGCAATTCACTGTGTCGACCGCTCTCGATGATGCGTCCCTTATCCAGCACGACGATGCGGTCGGCACGCTCCACCGTCGAGAGACGGTGCGCGATCACCAGCGTGGTGCGGGTGCTCATGAGCCTCTCGAGCGCCGCCTGGATGTGGCGTTCCGATTCGCTGTCCAGAGCGGAGGTGGCTTCATCGAGTATCAGCAGCGGCGCGTCTTTCAGCAAGGCGCGCGCGATGGCGATGCGCTGCCGCTGTCCTCCGGAGAGCAGCACGCCGCGGTCCCCGACCCTGGTCTCCAAACCCTGAGGTAACTGCTGGACGAACTCCATGGCATAAGCAGCTTCCGCCGCGGCCACGATATCGGCTTCGGAACGTTGCACCAGGGTTCCATAGGCGATGTTATTGCGGATGGTGTCATTGAACAGCTGCACATCCTGACTCACCATGCCGATCTGATCGCGCAGGCTGTGCAATCCATAATCCCGGATATCATAACCATCCAGCAGGATGGCGCCCTCAATTGGGTCATAGAAACGCGGCAGAAGCCCCACCAGCGTGGATTTGCCGCTGCCGGAGCGCCCCACCAGCGCCACGGTCTCGCCCGGTTGTACCTGGAATGAGACTTCCTTTAGAACCTCGCCCTTGGCCGCCGTGTAGGCGAAGGTCAGATTGCGGTACTCGAGTTCACCGCGTGCGCGGGTCAATGTCTTTGTCCCGCCCCGGCTCTCCATCTCCTCGTCCAGGAGCTCGAAGATGCTCTGGCCGGCGGCGATGCCTTTCTGCAAAGGCGCATTGATATCGGTCACGTGCTTGAGCGGCGCGGTCACCAGCAGCATGGCGCTCATGAAAGCACCGAAGGTACCCACCGACACCACCGTCAACATGGAGGGCAACGTGGCGAAATAGATGACCAGGGCCATACCGCAACCCGCAAGCAGCTGGATGATGGGACTTGAGCCGGCATTCACCAGCATCAATTTCATGTTCAGGTAACGGTTGTGCTCATTGACCTTCTCAAAATGCTCAGTCTCCTGCTGTTCGCCGCCAAACAGCTTCACTACCCGATGGCCGTTGATGACCTCCTCGGCCACCCGCGTTACATCCCCCATGGAATCCTGGATGCGCGTACTGTAGCGCCGGAAGCGTGCGCTTATATAACGCACCAGCAGCGCGATCAACGGCCCCAGTACCAGCACAAAGATGGATAGTTTCCAGTTCAAGTAGAACATCAGGCCGATGAGGCCCACGATAGTCAGGCCATCGCGGATCAGCACAGTGATGGCATTGGTGGTGGCTTCCGCCACCTGCTCGATGTTGTAGGTTAGTTTGGAGATCAGCATGCCCGCGGAGCTGGCATCGTAATAGCGCGCCGGCAAGCGTAAAAGTTTCCCGAAGGCCTGGGCGCGTAAGGTCTTGATGACACTGCGGCCAACCCAGCTTATGAAATACGTCGAGAAGAACCCAGCCAGACCGCGCAATAAAAACAATCCGATTACCAGCAATGGTATCAGCCGGATAGTGCGCGGATCATGTTTAACGAAACTATTGTCCAGCAGCGGTTTGATGAGTGCGGCGAACGCCGGTTGGGTCACCGCATACACGACCATGCCGAATATCGCCAGCGAAAAGATTTTCCAGAACGGCAGCACGTAAGCCAACAACCGGCTATAGACACGTAGCACGCTTTTATCACGCCGCTGCGCGTTCATGTCATTCTTGGGTGGGGGGATTGGTGGTGAGAATCTGTAACTGCGTGAATCCCAGTTCACCGGCCACATCCATCACCGTGACCACTGCCTGATGCGTGGAACGTGCATCGGCACGCAGGATGATGGGCAAGTCACGGCGCTCACCGGCCGCTGACAGGATCGCGGCACGCACCGCATCCGGACTTGTTCCGGACACGGCTTTCTGGTTGATGTAATAATGATTCTGCGAGTCCACGGTCACTTCGACCCCGGACAGCCGCTCAGGCGACGGACCGATGCTGGCTGTGGGCAGCTCCACTGTCAGACTGGTGTTCTGGATAAAATGCGTGGTCATCATGAAGAACACCAGCAGCATGAGCACCACATCCACAAGTGAGATGAGATTGAACTCGGGATCCTCCCATTGGCGGGAACGGAGCTTCACGCGCGCGCCCCCCTGGCTGCTTTTGGTTTGGCCGGACGTTCCAGTTCCTGGGCGCTGTCCACACCGCGTACTGCATTCATGAGGCGCATGGTTTCGCGCTCCATGCGCACCACCAGCTCATCCACCTTGCCGCGCAGATAGCGATGCAGGATATAGGCAGGTATGGCGACTGTCAGGCCCGCCACGGTGGTGATCAGTGCCTGCGAGATGCCGCCTGCCAGAGCCTGGGGATTGCCTAAACCGGTGGTGGAGATGGCAGCGAACACCCGCATGATACCGACCACCGTGCCCAACAATCCCAGCAGCGGTGAGATGGTAGCGATAGTGCCCAGAGTGATCAGATAGCGATCCAGTTCGTGCACCACGTGCCGGCCGGTATCCTCGATCGCCTCATTCATGACCTCGCGTTTCGCATGCCGATGCTCGAGACCGGCGGCCAAGATACGTCCTAGAGGTGAACCCGCTCGCAGGGTTTCCAGGCGAACCTCGTCCAGCTCGCCGTTCTTTAGCCAGTTCCATACCTGGGCAGCCAGATGCTCGGGCGCCACGCGCTTGGTCTGCAGGGTCCAGAGACGTTCCGCAACGATAGCGACCACAACGATGGAACAGAGGATGAGTGGGGCCATGAGCCAGCCGCCAGACTTGATGATTTCAAACATGCTGGACGCGCATCCGGTGACGATTCCCGGGCATCATACTGGATTTTGCCTGTCGGGCGAACGCACAGAGCCACTCAGTGCGAGGTCCAGAAATGCGCCGCATCGATCCGCCAGCGGCTAACGAGTTCAGGCTCCCGTCCCGGCCAAAGGCGGATCTCTATGGCGCCAGCGGTGGCGGTATCCAGCAGCTCGGCACCAGCATCGTGATAAGCCGCCATCACCCGGGGCTTGGGAAAACCCCAGCGGTTGCGATAACCCACAGGGAATAACGCGAACTTCGGGGCCACAGCCTGGATAAATTCGGAACTCGATGAAGTCAGGCTGCCATGATGAGGCACTACCAGCACTTCACTGGCGAGTGCATCGCCTTCAAGCCTTAATAGACGTTGTTCACCGCGGCGCATGAGATCACCCACCAGCAATACACTGCCGCTACGACCCGTAATATGCAACACGCAGGATGCATCATTGCCGGACACCTTCTGATCTACTTCCGGCGAAAGTATCTCGAAACGCACCCCATCCCATTCCCAGGATTGTCCACGCAGGCAGGCGTTGCCTGTTTTTATACGCACGGGTTCTCCCGAGAACACCGGCACATCCGCATACGCAGCACGCAAACTGTGCAGTCCGCCCGCATGATCGTTGTCGGCGTGACTCACGATCACAAAGTCCGGCACTTTGACTCCACGACTCTGGAGCCATGGGATAACAACCATCTCGCCGGTATCGGAAGTATCGGAGAAACCCGGACCGGTGTCGTACACCAGGGTATGCCGAGTGGTGCGCACCACAGCGGATAACGCCTGCCCTACATCCAGTAGAGCCAGATTAAAACCGCCCACGGGAATTCCAGAAGGCGTGTGCAGAAACAGGGGGAACAGCAGAATGACACCGAGCCAGCGTGATGGAATTTTATTAGGTAGCATCAACCACAGTACGCCGATGGTCGCCATTACCACGAAAACGGGTGAGGGCTCCGGCGTGGTTACATGCGCGAGCGGCATGTCTGCCAGATATTCAAGCAACGGCCAGCTCAGGGACATGACGCCAGTGGCGACCTTAAGCATGAGCGCACCGGCCCAGTGCCACATACCGAGCAACATCACGCCCAACAACACCAACGGTACGACTACCAGGCTGTACACCGGCACCAACACGATATTCGCCAATGGCGCCACCAGCGTGGCGCGATGAAAGAAAAATACCAGCAATGGCAGCAAACCTATACCCACCGCCCATTGAATGCGCACCAACTGCATGACTTTTCCTTGCTCTGCATGCAGACGTCCACTGAATACATAAAAAATTGCCGCCACCGCCCCGAACGACAACCAGAATCCGATTTCACCGGCTGACAAGGGGTTCAAAATAAGCACAACCATCAATGCCAAGCCCAGCATATCCCACGGTCGGCTATGGCGACGCAGCAGGGTTGCACCAGCGATCGCCGCCAACATGATCAAGGCCCGTAACGTCGGCACCGAGAACCCGGCCATGGCGGCATACAGCGTTGCCGCCAGCAAGGCTGCGAGTGCCCCAGCCAGTGGTGTCGGTAAACGTGCACACAGCCAGGCACTTCGCCGCCAGCACAAGCGCACCAGCAGGAACACCAGTCCGGCAACCAGACCGATATGCAATCCGGAAATACTCAGTAGATGGGCGGTGCCGGTATTCTGGAATGTACGCCACTGTTGCGTATCGATAGCGCCGCGTTCTCCGACCGCCAGTGCCGCGGTCACACCGGCAAACGCGTAATCCGGCAAAGCTTGCTGTATGGCGGAAAACAGCCCACTACTTGCGCGTAATAATGGATAGCGGGGCGCATCATCCAGACGTTTCGCCTGATCATGCAAAACGTAGCCCGTAGCTGATGCCGTGGCGGAACAGCCAGCCTTCATAATCGAAACCACCGGGATTCATGTAACCGCGCGGCTGTTTCAAGCGCACATCAAAGCGCCAATGCTCACCGGGTGCCGGAACGCGCGAGCTCTTTGACCAAGTGAGGCGGATACGTTTGGGAACCCCGTGACCTGGAACGCGACCATCCAGCTGCTGCACGGTTAATTCAAAGCTGGTGTAATCCGGATGGACCTGGGGAATGGAAGCCACCCAGCCGGTAACCCGCAGGATTCGGCCTTCCTGTGCCGGTGTGAGACGCATGGCCATCAGGCCTTGAGCACACCACCAACACCAGCCGGCACCTATGATCAGGAATATAAGGGTGCGGGTTCGACGCCATAGGCAGGTAAGCACGACCAAAGGAAGTGCGATGAGCAAAAGCAATTGGCCTGACGGTAAGGCCGGCAGTCCCAAAACCACCAATACCCCTACCAGCATCGCGAGCCCTGCGATTCCCATGATTTCGTCCCAGTCCATGGACAGTGGATAATGGGCATGAACGGGTCAGTCAGGCAACCGACCGGATGTCCATTAGATCAGTAAATTTATAAGCCTCTTCTGATAGGCTTGCAATTCAAGCAACGGCTCAGCCAACTGTTTAAGGTCATCCAGGAGCATATCCAGCCCCATGCCACGCAAATTCCTCAAATTTCTCATACCGAACCGTCAGAAACTGACCCTGAAGCTCAGCAATAAATGGTATGGGCGTCCTTTCCGTCAGTTGCTCCATGATCCTGCGCTCTGGCACATCAACCGTCGCGGCAGTTGTGGTGCGGTGTCCATGGGCCTGTTCATCTGCTGCCTGCCAATCCCCGGGCATACACCATTGGCCATGCTGGGGGCGCTCTACTGGCGGTTCAACCTGCCGCTGGCTGCAATCATCGTGTGGTTCAACAACCCATTCAGCTTTGGCCCTATTTACTATTTCAGCTATCGGCTTGGCGCTAAACTGCTACATCTCAAGCCGCATCACTTACCGGATGGCTTATCCCTGAGCTGGCTGATCAACGAATTTTCTCGCATCTGGGAGCCGCTGTGGCTGGGCTGCATCATCGTGGGCAGCTTACTGGCGATCATCGGCTATGTGTTGCTCAGCATAGCCTGGCAGCTATCCATCCGTCTGCGCTGGTCCCAACGCAGGCAAGCACGTGTCCAAAAAAATAATAATAATTAATCCCGGTTTGGGAAGCATGTTTAGGCGTGCAATAGCCCATCTTCTAGATGCAGCACTCGCTCCATACGTTCCGCCAGGCGCAAATCATGGGTCACTAGCACCAGACTGGTATTCAGATCGCGGTTCAGTTCCAGCATGAGTTCGTAAACCTGCTCCCCGGTACGCGCATCCAGGTTGCCGGTAGGCTCGTCCGCGAGCACGGCTGCCGGTCTATGTATCAAAGCGCGCGCTACGGCAGCTCGCTGGCGCTCACCGCCGGATAATTGCCCGGGCTTGTGATGCAAGCGTTTATCCAAGCCGACACGTTCCAGCAGACTGGTCGCCCGCTGCCGGGCTTCCGCTACTTCCACGCCGCCTATCAGCAATGGCATAGCCACGTTTTCCACTGCAGTGAATTCCGGCAACAGATGATGGAATTGATAGACGAAACCCACGGCGCGATTGCGCAATAATCCGCGGGCGGCATCGTCCAGGCGGTTGATGGGTTCACCGGCCACCTGCACTTCGCCACGTGTCGGCAGATCCAGCCCCCCGAGTAAATGCAGCAAGGTGCTTTTGCCTGAACCGGAAGCACCAACGATGGCGACCCGTTCCCCCGCCGCTACCGAGAGATCCACACCGTTTAGTACTTCCACCACATTGCCAGTCTCAGTGAAATGTTTGACCAGACCCTGGCAATAAATCACCGAGTCATTTGACGCGACGTTTTCGATAGCGTGCTTAGCGCTATTCATATCTCAGAGCCTCCGCCGGCTGGGTATGGGCAGCACGCCAGGCAGGATAAAGAGTCGCCAGGATCGTCAGTACGAATGTCGAGAGTGTGACCTTGAGTACATCACTGAGATAGATATCTGAAGGCAGATTGCTGATGTAATACACGCTGGCGGGGAATATCTGTACATGGAAAACATGGCGGACAAATTCAAGAATATTATTGACGTTGTGTGCCAGTAAAATGCCGAGCACCAGGCCTAGCAAGGTTCCCAGAAAACCGATCAATGTCCCCTGCACAATGAACACACCCATGATGTTGTTGGGCGTCATGCCCAAAGTCCGCAGGATGGCAATGTCTGACTGTTTATCGGTAACAGCCATGACCAGGACGATGATTATGCTAATGGCCGCCACCAGATCGATGAGTGAGAGGATTACAAACATCACATTCTTCTCAATGGCGATGGCGGACCAAAGATTCGCGTTCTGCTGGGTCCAGTCGCTGACGTAATAATCGCCACCGAATACAGTCACCAAGCGACGCGCAATATCCTGCGCCCGCAGGTTATCGTCCAACTTGAGTCGTACTCCACTGACGGCACTGCCCATGGCATAAAGCGTCTGGGCGTCCTTGAGGCTGATGAGCGCCAGCGCGCTATCGTATTGATACACCCCGGCGTAAAAGATTCCAGCCACGGTAAAGCGCCGCAAGCGTGGAATGATGCCCGCCGGTGTCACGTTGCCCTGGGAAATTAGCATGATGACCTTGTCGCCGGGCCCCACGCCCAGAGAATAGGCCAAGTCTTTGCCGAGAATGATGTTGTAACTGCCCGGTGTCAGATTACTGAGGTTGCCGCTGATGAGTTTCTTACCCACATCCGAAACATTGGTATCGTCACTAGGATTGATGCCACGCACGATAGTGCCGCTCATGTTGGCGCCATTTGCGAGCATGGCCTGGTCTTCAATATAAGGTTCGGCCCCGGTCACATGCGGCATGCCCTGAACTTTCTGCATGACTGCTTGCCAATCATTGAGCTTGCCAGAGAAGCTGGAAATGGTCACATCGGAGACCATACCCAGGATACGTGTACGCAACTCGTTCTGAAAACCATTCATGACCGATAACACCGTAATCAGCGCCATCACGCCAATCGCGATCGCTACCATGGACATGAACGAGATGAAGGAAATGAACTGGTTGCGGCGCTTGGCGCGAAAATAGCGCAAGCCCACAAACAATGGCAGAGGTCTAAACATGGGCGTGCATTTAAACACAAATGCATGGCTTATTCGATATTCACGGGCACCCTGCGATACAACACGAGTTCTTCGGATGTGACGCGCGCCACACACGCACAGATTTCCACGCCACGCTGTATCGCTTCACGCAAGGTCTGTCCATAGATCCGATCAATGCTGTCGGCGGGACGGACTTCCTGCGCGTCATCCCGTTGCACACAGAAACACAACATGGCGTGATGGCCGTGCTGCAGCTTGAGCATCAACTCGCGCAAGTGGCGGCTGGCGCGCTCACTGATGGCGTCCGGGAACAGTGCGACTCCCTTGTTTACAGCCGCCGTGACGTTTTTTACTTCCAGAAAGCAATCGGCTCGGGAGGCGTGGCCGGACAACACAAAATCTACCCGGAATCCCGGTGCAGCCACGACTTCTCGCCGGATTTGAGAATAACCCTTGAGGTTTGGAAGCAGTCCATTGCCAATGGCTTCACCTACCAAGCGATTGCTGCGGCCGGTGTGGATACCCACCAATACGTTGTTCTTGGCCTCCACCAATTCCCAGGTCCAGGGATATTTGCGTGCCGGGTTTGCGGCCCGGCTCAGCCATACACGACTACCGGGCTGGTCGCAGCCAAGCATGGCGCCGGTGTTGGGACAATGGACGGTGCGCACTCTGCCGTCGGGAAACTCCATATCCGCCAGAAAACGCTTGTAACGGCGCACCAGCCGGGCCTGTATTAATGGGGACTCAAACCGCATGAGGACGTCTTATAAGCTGGGTTCTCAAGGAAATCATCTAAGCTTGTGCCCTAAAAGGCTTTTTAGCCCTATGTTACGGTGCTATATTTAGACCACTAATTGGACCGGGGGAGACCCGACATGGGGCGTTATCTCAAGCTTGCCATCCTGGCCGCCGGCCTATGGGCCTACGCGGCTGCTGCCATGATCGATGACCCAGCCGCATCGACCCAATCACCGCCTGCAGCGGCCACTGCCACCCATGCCATGGCTGCCACCACCGTGCAAGCTGCCGGTACAGCAACTCAGCCTGAAGCTACCAGTACAGCACCCGCGGCCGCAACCGAAGTTAACAAGACAGTACCGACCGCTTCCACGGCCCCAACTCCACCCACGGCGTCCATGCCAGTCCAGTCAAATAACGGCCCCACCATGCCCACCCGCGGAATGAGCATGGAGAACGTGGAGCATATCTTCGGCGCACCCCAGGAAAAATTACCGGCGGTACCCGACCCAGGCACCAAGTTGCATCCGCCCATCACCCGCTGGGTGTACCCCGATTACGTAGTTTATTTCGAATACAATTACGTAATACATACGGTAGTGAAAGATCATCCCTTCAACAGCGATACAAGTAAAAACTGACGGCACTTTAATTCAGAAGCCTGGAACGCGCCCGGCAGAAGCCGGGCGCTTCGTATCTGAAATCATCTTAATGAGCACCCAAAATTACTTGCCTCCCGAATGGGCGCCCCAGAGCGGTGTCATGCTCACCTGGCCGCGCAGCGACGGTGACTGGAGTCCGGATTATGCCGCCGTGGAAGCTTGTCATACCCAACTGGCAAAAGAAATCAGTCTGCGAGAACAAGTTGTCATCACCTGCATGGATGAAATTCACGCCCACAGAATCCACAAATTGGTAAGAGATGCGGGCGGACGAACGGACCGGCTACACCTGTTTCCACTGCCATCCAATGACGCCTGGACCCGAGATCATGGCCCGATCACTGTGTTGAAAGGCGGCAGCCTTGTGCTGCTGGATTTCATCTTCAATGGCTGGGGAAACAAATATCCTCACAACTTTGATAATGAGATCACCTGCAGACTGCATGATCTCGGCGCCTTCGGCACAACACTCATGGAAAGGCTCCAACTGGTGATGGAAGGCGGCAGCATCGAAGTGGATGGAGTCGGCACCCTGCTGACAACGGAAAGCTGTCTGCTGAATCCCAATCGCAACCCGCGCATGTCGCGACAACAGATTGAACAGGAGCTCCGGCGTCTGTTTGGCGTGGAGCGTATCCTGTGGCTGCGGCACGGGGCTATCGATGGGGATGATACCGACGGGCATATCGACACCCTGGCGCGTTTCTGCGACGCCCGGACTATCGCCTTCCAGGCATGTAATGACATCATCGATCCCCATTTTCCAGAACTCAAGGCTATGGAAGCCGAACTGCGTGCCTTGCGACAGCCGGATGGTTCACCTTACAAACTGGTGCCACTGCCATGGCCCGGCGCATTGCATGACAGCACCGGACGGCGGCTGCCCGCTACCTATGCCAATTTCCTCATCATCAACGGTGCGGTGCTCATGCCGACTTATAATGTAGCGGCGGATGATGCGGCACTGGCGACGCTCAAACCGGTGTTTGCCGGTCGGAAGATCGTGCCGGTCATGTGCCGACCGCTGATCTACCAGTATGGCAGCCTGCACTGCGTCAGCATGCAGCTCCCAAAAGGCGTGATTCCGGATAGTGTGCCCATATGACGAAACAGAAAATCCTTAAAACCGGCCTGGTGCAGCAAAGCTGCAGTGCTGATCGCGCCTATAACCTGGCGGAGAGCATCAAAGGCATCCGTACTGCCGCCGGACGCGGCGCAAATCTGGTGTTGTTGCAGGAGCTACACACCGGTCTGTATTTCTGCCAAACGGAAGATACCCGAATGTTTGACCTGGCCGAGACCATTCCGGGCCCATCCACGAAAGAACTGGGTGCCTTGGCAAAGGAACTGGGCGTGGTGATCGTGGCTTCACTGTTTGAACGGCGCGCGCCTGGAATTTACCACAATACCGCGGTGGTCCTGGAGAACGATGGCAGCCTGGCGGGCATCTACCGCAAGATGCACATCCCGGATGATCCCGGCTATTCTGAGAAATTTTATTTCACCCCCGGCGACCTGGGTTTCCACCCCATCGCGACCTCGGTGGGCAAACTCGGCGTATTAGTGTGCTGGGACCAGTGGTATCCGGAAGCCGCACGTTTGATGGCCTTGGCAGGCGCGGAACTACTGCTCTATCCCACCGCCATCGGCTGGGTTGAGGAAGACGATGCAGCTGAACAAGCGCGCCAACTGGATGCCTGGACCACCATACAGCGCGCGCACGCAGTGGCCAACGGCCTGCCGGTGATGGTGTGCAATCGCGTTGGCGATGAGAAAGATCCATCCGGCCGTAGCAGTGGCATACGCTTCTGGGGATCCAGCTTCATCTGTGGGCCCCAGGGGGAGATCCTGCAGCAAGCCGATAGCTATACACCCACAGTACTGAGTGCTGACGTGGACCTGGCGCGATCTGAAGCAGTGCGCCGCATCTGGCCGTATCTGCGAGACCGGCGCATCGATGCCTACGGCGATCTGCTGAAGCGCTTTCGGGATTGAATAATCCGGCAATGGATTGCCGCTACACACTTTTCCCACCCCGCACCGCGGGGTGTACGCATTTATGCATCTGGAAATGAACAAAACTCTGCTTAAATCTGCACTCCCCGATTCCTCGCAACACCTGCTGCGCTGGGGGCGTTTGTACGGCAGCAGCACCAGCCTGGCATTGGCCGATGCTGCCCGACTAAGTGCAGCGCCACTCTTGCTGGTAACGCCCACGGCCCGTGAAGCCGAGCGCATGCTGGTTGAACTGCGTTTCTACCTCGGCGACCAATCGCTGCCGGTGAACTTGTTCCCGGACTGGGAGACCTTGCCCTATGACAGGTTCTCGCCACATCAGGACATCATCTCCGAGCGTCTCGCCACACTCGCATCATTGCCTGACATGCATCGCGGCGTGATCATCATCGCGGCAGCCACTCTGATGCAGCGCTTGCCGCCGCCCCTATATATATCTGGTAACGCATTCCTGCTTAAGGTCGGTGAACGTCTGGATCCGGAAGCCATGCGCCAACGGCTCAGTGCCGCCGGCTATACCTCGGTGCCGCAGGTCATGGAACACGGCGAGTTCGCAGTACGGGGAGCATTGCTGGACATCTTCCCCATGGGCAGTGACATGCCCTTCCGCATCGATCTTTTAGATGATGAGATCGAAAGCATCCGCCAATTCGATCCTGAGACCCAGTTATCCCGGGACACGCTCCAGGAGATCCGGCTACTGCCGGCACGCGAGTTTCCTATGGATGATGAAGGCATCCGCGGTTTCCGACAGCGTTATCGTGCACGCTTCGAGGGCGATCCGCAGAAGAACCCGATCTACCGGGATGTGAGCAACGGTCTGGCGCCTGCCGGCATCGAATACTACTCACCTCTGTTTTTTGATAATGGTGCAAGTCTTTTCGATTACTTGCCGACAAATACAATGTTCGCGTTACTGGAAGATACCGCCGGCGCCATGACCCAGGCCTGGATACAGGTCGCTGAACGCTATGAACAATACCGTCATGACATAGAACGCCCACTGCTACGCCCGGATGAGCTGTGGCTCCCGCCAGAAACAATCCAGTCATCACTGGTCACACGACCATGCATTCATATACAGAACTTTGAATCCCCGAAGAAGGGCGCGATCAATTTTGAGACTGCCGCACCTCCACCACTTCGGGTGGAAAGCAGGGCCCCGGAGCCGGTTGAGAAACTGCTGGACTTCCTCGAGAAATTCAGTGGACGCGTCCTGTTCGCAGCTGAATCCGCCGGCCGGCGTGAATACCTGCTGGAATTGCTGGCGCTCCGCGACCTGAGGCCAGTATCCATAGAAGGTTGGTCGGCATTTCTCGATAACAATGCCCGCATCGGGTTGTGTGTCGCACCATTGGATCGCGGGCTGCTGCTGCCGGCAGCTGGCATTGCCATCGTTGCCGAAGAGCAATTATTCGGACAACGCGTACGGCAATCGACTAGGCGCACCAACAGCCGTGACCCGGAAAATATCCTGCGTGATCTGGCGGCGCTCGCAGAAGGTGCGCCGGTGGTACACCAGGAATACGGTGTAGGCCGCTATCTTGGACTAGAGCTGCTGGAACTGAACGGTATCCAGACAGAATTTCTGATGCTGGAATACGCCGGCGGCGATAAACTGTACGTGCCGGTTTCTTCCTTGCACCTGATCTCCCGCTACAGCGGCAGTGCCCCGGAAACCGCGCCCCTGCACCGTTTGGGCAGTGATCAATGGCTCAAGGCCAAGCGCCGGGCTGCCGAACAGGTCAGGGATGTGGCGGCGGAACTGCTGGACATCTATGCGCGAAGAGCCGCCCGCGAGGGCCATGCTTTCAAGTTCGACGAACTGGATTACCAGGCATTCGCCGAGGGTTTCCCCTTCGATGAGACCCCGGATCAGAACACAGCAATCAACGGCGTCATCGCTGATATGACCGCCGGCATACCCATGGATCGGGTGGTCTGTGGCGATGTTGGTTTTGGCAAGACTGAAGTCGCGCTACGCGCCGCTTTCGTGGCCATCCAGGGCGGCAAGCAGGTGGCACTGCTGGTCCCCACCACGCTACTGGCCCAGCAGCACGCCCAGACTTTTCACGACCGCTTCGCACACTGGCCGGTGCGCATCGAGGTGCTTTCGCGCTTCCGCACCGGCAAACAGCAGCACAAGGTCATGCAGGAGATTGCCGCCGGCAGCGTGGATATCGTCATCGGAACCCATGCATTATTGCGGAATGAATTGAAGTTCAAGGACCTGGGTTTGGTCATCATCGACGAGGAGCACCGTTTCGGCGTGCAGCACAAGGAAAAGCTCAAGAGGCTGCGCGCTCAGGTGGACATGCTGACGCTCACCGCCACCCCCATCCCCAGGACACTCAACATGTCCCTGGCAGGATTGCGGGAACTGTCGATTATCGCCACACCTCCGGTGGAACGCCTCACGGTCAAGACATTCGTCAGTGAATGGCAGGATGGGCTCATACAGGAAGCCTGCCTGCGTGAGATCAAACGCGGCGGCCAGGTGTATTTCGTCCACAACAGCGTGGACACCATCGAGAAAACCGCCGCAGAACTTGCCAAACTGGTGCCCGGCGCCGAAGTGCGCATCGCCCACGGACAGATGCACGAACGTGAACTGGAACAGGTGATGCTGGATTTTTATCACCGGCGCTTTAACGTGCTGGTATGCACTACCATCATCGAAAGCGGTATCGATGTGCCCAGCGCCAACACCATTGTCATCCAGCGGGCGGACAAATTCGGCTTGGCCCAATTACACCAGTTGCGCGGCCGCGTAGGCCGTTCCCACCACCGCGCCTATGCCTATCTCATCATCCCGCCGAGAAGCCTGCTCACACCGGATGCAGTGAAGCGCCTTGAGGCCATCGAATCGTTGGAAGAGTTAGGCGCGGGATTCACCCTCGCTACCCACGACCTGGAGATACGCGGTGCGGGCGAGTTGTTGGGCGATGAACAGAGCGGCCAGATCCAGGAGGTGGGCTTCACCCTCTACACTGAATTGCTTGAACGTGCGGTGCGCGCACTCAAGTCCGGCAAAACCCTGGATCTGGAAGCGCCATTGGATCACGGCCCGGAAATTGATATGCATATGCCTGCGCTGCTGCCGGCCGATTACATCGACGATGTGCATCTTCGCCTGACACTCTACAAGCGCATCGCCAGCTGCAAATCTGAAGAACAACTCAAAGACTTACAAGTGGAGATGATCGATCGCTTCGGCCTGCTGCCGGCTCCAGCCAAGACCCTGTTCCGCATCGCCGAACTCAAGCTCATGGCATCGGCGCTGGGGGTGCGCAAGATCGAGGCCGGACCCACAGGTGGTCGCATCATCTTCATCGACACCACCACGGTGGATCCGGGCACTGTTATACAGATGATCCAGCAACAGCCACAGCACTATAAGCTGGACGGCAGCAACCGCCTGCGCTTCATGCTGGAGATGGCGGATGCGGAGAAGCGCTTCTCAACTGTCAATACCTTGCTGGATAAACTTGGCAAGAAAGCTGCTGCCGCCTGATAGCCTGCATGCCTAGCGAGCGTTTAAACTAGTCGGCGTCCAGTCTCACCGCTTGAGATTAATTACTACAGGATGCGCGCGTGAAAATGCCGTTAATCAGCCGATGGTTCTTGATCCTGCTGTCACTGCCACTATGCGCGCAGGCTGCAGGCACAGCACCGGCACCCAGCCGTGCACCCAACTGGTACGACGTGGAACTCATCGTGTTCAGGTATACCGACCCCAGCGCTGGTTCCCTGGAGACCTGGCCGGCGAACCCGGGTATGCCGGATTGGGACAGCGCCGTGCCACCCAATCCGACAGGTAGCGGACTGCCCTATATGCGGCTTGCGCCTTCCAGCTTCCGGCTCTCGAATGACTGGCAGAAGCTCGCGCGCTCTTCCGACTACCAACCGCTGCTACAAATCGCCTGGACACAGCCGGCCATCGATCGCGCCACTGCACTTTTCGTGCGCATCGGCACGCCGCCATCTGTCGTACCCACCGCCAGCACCACACTTGCCCCGGCAGCCGCAAGCAGTACCGAGGCCGCTACGCCGGTCTTCGGCATTGCCAGGCTCAGTACAACCGGCCCTTATCTGCACTTCGATCTGGATCTGGTGTACCGCGGTGCCCCGGCAAAAGTCAGCATGTCCGATAGCATGCAACAGGTTGCATCCGGAAATGCCGTGGAGCAGTTCCAGTGGTACCGACTGTTGCAGGACCGTCGCATCGATGCCGGTAAACTGAATTATTTCGACCAGCCACTGTTCGGAGTATTAGTGCTGGTTACACCAAGCAAGGCACAAAAATAATTACTCTGAAACCTGACTCTGCTTGCTGCGCTTCAAACGCCCTATCGATCGCTCTCAAGTAATACCGGCAGTAACTTGCGTACCTGATCCATGCCACGATTGAGGTATGTTTCAATCTCGGCATGAATATCTGCATGGCTTTTACCTGCTGCCCGGTTGGTTATCACCGCGCAACATGCGTAGGCAAGATTTTGCTCACGCGCCAGCGCCGCCTCCGGCATGCCAGTCATACCAACCAGATCGCAGCCATCGTGCTCCATCCTGTTGATCTCGGCTGCTGTCTCTAGCCGTGGACCCTGGGTGGCGCCATAGGTGCCCTTCGCCACGAACTGCAAGTTTGCTGAATAGGCGGCAGCTATCAGCTGTTGCCGCATGCTGGCATCGTAGGGATGGGTGAAATCCACATGCTCGATGCTTTCAGAATCAAGCTCAAAAAAACTATGTGCGCGTCCATATGTGTAGTCGATAATCTGGTCAGGGAACGCGATCCACCCTGGTTGCATGCTGTCCCGAATACCGCCGACGGCTGCGATAGCCAGCACCCGGCGTATTCCAATGCTCTTCAAAGCCCAGATATTGGCACGGTAATTCACAAGGTGAGGCGGGATGGTATACGCATAACCGTGACGCGGCAGGAACACGACTTCCCGACCCACCAGCTTTCCGTGTGTCATGAAGCCGGAGGGTTCGCCATAAGGCGTGTAAACCACCTCACGGGACACGATCTCGAGACCGCTGAGTGACGTCAACCCGGTTCCGCCGATGATCGCCAGTTCCACCATCTTCATGTCCCACGTTTGACGAAATCTTCAGGTATCGCATAGATCGCCGGCAGGTTGCGCAGATAATTTTTGTAATCAAGGCCGCAGCCGAACAGGTATCGATCTGGCGCATCCAGGCCGATGAAATCCGGTTCTAGGCCATTTCGCATGCGCTGTTTCCTGATGAGTACCGCGGTAACCACTTGCTGCGCGCCCTGATTGCGGCAGTCATCCACTACATGTTTCAAAGTCACGCCTTCATCGAAGATGTCGTCTATCAGCAGTATGCTACGGGCATGCACCGGTATTTCCGGCCGCACACGCCATTCCAGGTCATGCCCCCGGATCCCACCCCGATAACGGGTCGCGTGGATGTAATCGAGCTGCAAAGGAAAGCGTAGCATGGGCAACAGCCACCCTGTTGGCACCAACCCGCCATTCATGACGCACAATACCAACGGGTTACTATCTGCCAATATCTCGGTAATTTTCTCGGCTAAGCGCTTAAGTGCGGCTTGCACCGCCTGTTCTGAATACACTAATACAGCTTCCCGTTGTAGGCGTGCTATCTCTGCCAACAAATCAGACATACTTAGGTTTCCAGTTTGAAATCGCTGCCAGCATAATAGCGTTCAAGGGTTGCGCGCGCCTCGCGCCATTCACGGCTGGAATGCAACTCTTTCCAGGATGTTTGCTCACGGCCATGCAGGCGTGATAGGCGCCATTGGCTCATGGGGTTTTTATAATCTACCAAAGCCTGAATGATAGAGATCACACCACTACGGCTATTGCATACAGGCAACATGTCACAGCCCGCGTCCAAGGCCGCAAGAGCCCGCTTCACATAATCGCCGGCACCGGCGGCACCACGCATACTTAGATCATCGCAAAAGACGGCACCTTCGAAACCAAGACGCCGGCGCAGCTCGCGCTCCACCCATCGCTTTGAGAAGCTCGCGGGCTGCGCATTTACGATTGGATAAACCACATGCGCCATCATGACCGCCGCCAGTTCAAGCCGGATAAGCCGCTCAAACGGCTTCAGATCGTGGCGGCGGATATCCGCCAAGGTCCGTCCATCCACCGGCAATATATGATGGGAATCACCGCGTACCGCCCCGTGGCCAGGGAAATGTTTAGCGGTAGCTGCCATACCGGCGCGGCGCATGCCGAGTATCCAGGCGCGTCCCAACTCTCCAACCACCTCCGCCGCATGATGGAAAGCCCGGTCACCGATAACGCTGCTAACGCCGTAATCCAGATCGAGTACCGGCGCAAAACTGATATCCACACCCACAGAACGAAGTTCAGCTGCCATCAACCAGCTACTGCTCTCTGCAAGCCGGGCGCTCATGTTCGCATCCCGATCGTAAAGCTGCCCATATAATCTTTGCGGCGGCAGCTGCGTGAATTCGTCACGAAAACGCTGCACCCGGCCACCTTCATGATCGACAGCAACCAGTAATGGCGGTATGCGCAGCGCATGAATACTTTCTATCAAGGCTGCAAGTTGATCTGGATCAGTATAATTTCGCGTAAACAGAATGACACCGCCGACCAAAGGATGATCCAATATTTCCCGATCCGCAGTTGTGAGCTCGGTGCCCATAACGTCAACCATCAGTGGACCGAGACTCACTTCTGACCCTTTTCGCATACAAACACTGCCATGGATTCCACGTGTGCAGTATGCGGGAACATATCCACTACCCCAGCAGACAGAATTTTATATTTGCATTCGTTCACCAAATAATTTGCATCTCGCGCAAGGGTTGCCGGGTGACATGAGATATATACAATGCGCGGCGGCAGTTTACTACCCAAGCATGCGAGTATCTCTCGGGCACCCGCCCGCGGTGGGTCCAATAGCAGGCGGTCGTAAGCTTGCTGCAGCCAAGCTGCATGGCTTTGATCCTTGAATAAATCATCTTGATAATATTGAATGTTTGTCACACCGTTATATGTTGCATTGGCACGTGCTCTGGAGACTAATCCATTTTCTCCTTCTATACCTACAACTTCAGTTGCGATTTTTGCCAATGGCAGCGTGAAATTTCCAAGTCCACAGAATAGATCCAATACCCGGTGTCGCGGCTCGACTTGCAATTCTTGAAGAGCGTGCCACACCAATTGCTGATTAATTTCTGCATTCACCTGTATGAAATCGCTAGGCTCATAATTTATCTGCAGATCCCAGCGCGAGAGGCTATAACTCAGTTGCACGTTTTCCCCGACGAGAGAGACGGCGCTATCTTCATTTCCAGGTTGTAAATAGAAATGCACATCATGGACCTGTGCAAATTCAGAGAGTTTTTCCCTATCTGATTTTTCAGGCTGTGCCAGAATCCTCAGAACCAGCACGCTAGCTTTCTCTCCAACCGCCACTTCGATCTGGGGTATACGGTCCTTTATGCTCAGTGTTCCTATAAGCGCGGACAGAGGTTCGATAATACGCCCGATATTCGGATGTAGGGTCTCGCAGCGCCGCATATCCGTGATGCGCTTGCTATGTTTCTCCATAAACCCCACATTTACGCCCGCATGTGAATAAGCACGATGTACCGAAAGGCGTGCACGCCTCCGGTACCCCCATACAGGACCAGTAAGCGGAGGTAGTGTCACCTCTGGTTCTACATGGCCAATACGCTTAAGATTATCAAGCAGGGATTTCTGTTTTGCAGCCAGCTGAGCAGCTGGCGATAGATGTTGCAATACACAGCCACCACATTCACCATAATGCCTGCACATCGGCTGAACACGCTCCACCGATTCTTTGCGAATATTACGTATACGGGCCTCATCGTATTCACGATGGCGTCGGACGATCTGGAAATCTATATCTTCTCCAGGCAGCGCTCCTTCTATAAAGACAGCTTTGCTGTTAAGACGGGCAATGCCGCGACCATCACTAGATAAGTCTTCCACCCGTCCAGTTATTATGGATTTATATTCAATACGCTTTGCAGACTGTGAAGATGCCATCAAGCGCTCTGCGGATGATCGAAGGTCTGTGCCCAGGCAGCCATAAACTCATTGAGATGTGGTTTGTTGGCGTGTGTGAGCACTTTCCGTACGCGCGCGCACTCATCGCTGAAGCGGTCTCGTTGCAATCGACCACGCATCAATTCAAAACGCAGATATAATAGATATGTATTAAGAGTATCGGTCTCACAGTAATTACGGATACGCTCGATCCCCCCGTCCAGATAGGCTTCCCATACCTTGCTTCCATGCATACCGAGTTTCCCAGGTAATCCCAACATCTGGGCAATCTCATCAAGTGGCGCGGCACCGCGCGGTTGAAACCCAGCAAGCACATCCATGAGGTCAGTGTGACGCCAATGGAAGCGCGATAGATAATTGTTATAACGGAAGCCAGTCTCGGTTTCACCAGTCTCCCAATAACGGGGGGCAGCAATGCCGTGCAGCAAAGCACGGTAATGCAGGACTGGCAGGTCAAATCCGCCGCCGTTCCAGGAAACCAGGTCTGGCGTGTATTTTTCGATGCCCTCGTAGAAGCGGTTGATGATCTCAGCTTCGCTGGAATCCAGCGTCCCCAGTGTCCAAAGCTTGAAATCCTCGCCACTGCGCAGGGCAATTGAAATTGCCGTGATACGTTGTAAATGCAGCGGCAAGAATTCACTGCCGCCCGTGTCTTGGCGGCGTTTCTGGAACATGGCACGCGCAGTGTCATCATCTGACAGCCCGATTAGACCGTACAGCTTCCGGCCGGTTTCCACATCTGGGATGGTCTCGATATCGAAGGCCAGAACGTTCATATACCACCTTGAACCAATTCTTTGCAGTTTAGCAAACCCAGCGCCGATAGGTCGAAATCTTTGACCCATACCCAGAAAAGCCGCAACATGCCCACACTGACGAGCAGCTAAGGGCAAACGCCCATATCATTTATATCCCCTCTTACACCCAATTCTTCGCATGCTCAAGCAATTTATGCTACAGGTGCAAACAACCATGCTGTTCAATCAGAATTGCTTTAACGGATGTATATCACAAATATTTGACCTCATAATCCACCGGGATGTAGACATTATGGACATTCATGATTTATATACATGTTGTCGAAACACACTTATGCTAATAGACATCATTTCACCGCTATGAAAGGAATTGATATGGCGAAGTTTATATATCTATTCCAAGGCTTAATGCCATGATCCGTAACTGGGGGATACGCAGTCGTGTATTGCTTTTGGCACTCGTGCCTGTGATTTGTCTGGGTATTCTGCTTGGCACATATCTGACGCGTGTTCGAGTACATGATTTACAGGCTTCAGAACATCTGCTTGGAAACACGCTTGCCAACCAGCTCGCATCGGCCAGCGAATATGGAGTGTATTCAAATAATATGATGATCCTGGAGACACTGGCTCATACCGTAGCGCAGGAGCCAGGCGTTGAAGCGATCACCATTGCAAACCGTAATAATAACACCCTCGTTCATGTTACCCGACCAGCAATCGAAAGCCATAGCTTCATAAGCAATTTATCACGGCGTATCGGAGCTGAAACAGGCTTGCAAAACACCCTCACGTTCACTAGATCTATACTTTTGAGATCCGTTGTCGCTACTACACCAGGCACTTCCTATCCAAACGCAGTTAGAAACAATTTTACGACTAATAATAAATACCAAGTGATCGGAAAAGTAACGGTTAAACTTTCAGAAACACACTTTGTTGAACGACAAACCGAGATTATTGTGAATGGCGGTATGATAATACTGAGCTGCCTTATATTCAGTTTATTTTTGGCCTTGGTCATCGGCGGTAGCGTGGCTGTCCCCATTACACGAGTGATTGAAATGGTCAGTCGTTTCAGTTCAGGTGACCATAGTGCGCGTGTGTCTGAACGTTCCGGAGGTGAGATTGGTCAACTCGAGAGCGGTATCAATCTCATGGCAACGAATGCTGAACGCTCTCAACAGGAACTCCAATCTCAAGTAAACCAAGCTACCACTGAGTTGCGGGAAACCATGGAAGAAATGGAAGTCAAAAATGTTGAACTGGATCTGGCAAGGAAACGTGCTCTGGAAGCAAGCAAAGTTAAATCCGATTTCTTATCCAATATGAGCCATGAGATACGCACGCCTATGAACGCCATCATGGGGTTTGCCAGTCTGCTTGCAAAAACCCGGTTAAATAAAGACCAACGCTATTATCTGGATACTGTACAGCACTCGGCTGCCACCTTGTTGACACTCATAGATGATGTATTAAGTCTACAAAGACTTGAAGCTACAAGACCATTGCTGCAGACAGCCTTTAGCTTGCGTGAAATACTTGAAGAGTCAATTAAATTGCTTGCTCACGAAGCTTACAAAAAGGAATTGGAACTAATTCTGTATTTGCCGGCTGGGTTACCGATAAACTATATGGGCGATTCGGTAAAAATCTCACGCGTAATTATTAACTTACTTAGCAATGCTGTGAAATTCACTGAGTACGGCTATATAAAAGTAAGCGTAAATGTGCTGGAGAGACACGCACATACAGTCACTCTATGCATCAGCATAAGAGATACCGGTATCGGTATACATAGGGAACATATTAAAGATCTATTCAAACCGTTTACCATGTTCAACACCACGACCGATCATCAACATTCCGGTACGGGACTGGGCCTCGCCATCAGCCAACAACTGATGGATACTCTGGGTGGAACACTCAGTGTTTCCAGCCATCTCGGTGAAGGTAGCGAGTTCCGTGCAGAACTCACACTCCCTTTGCTCGAGACCACACAACATACGCAACCTATCAATCCAAATGAAGAAGCATTACTTTACGAATCACAGCCAGAGATGGCCGTTGCCCTACAAGCCAGACTGGAGGGCCTGGGATTACACTTAAGCGTCTGTCACACCCCAGAACAATTATCTATGCAGTTGCAATCAGCGATTGAAATACCGTACCGACTTGTTGTGCTATCAATTAGTTATGAAGAAATTCTGAATCACAAAGATGTATGTCTTATTTTGAATCAATATCATAATCTATCCATATTGATCCTGATAAATTCACTAGAAAGCAGTACGCAGAAACGTATATCCGAAGCTATTGGCGGTGTATGCCTGCCTAAATGTGTCGATACATCGATGCTGGATAAAAAGATTCGGCAGTTACTGCCACGGCGGACATCCGCTCCAGTCACAAAGCGGGGTATAACACGTTACACATCGCAGCCTTTGAGCGAGTTCAGAATCCTGGTCGTTGAGGACAACCGCATTAATCGCGAATTGATAATCTTGCAACTTCAAAATCTGGGAGCCGACGTCAAATATGCTGAAGATGGATACATAGCACTCACCAGATTTTCTGAACAACGTCCAGACGCCATTGTGCTGGATATGAGACTAGGGCAGGAATCCGGCCTCGATATTGCAGATAAAATCACCCGACTAGCAGGCGACCATAAAGTCCCAATCCTCATGCTATCAGCAACTCGAGAACAGGCTTCGATTGAAGAATCTCGCAGCCTTGGAATCTGTGGTTGGCTGCTTAAGCCAGTGGATGAGCTGGTCTTGGCAAATGCTCTGCTGGCAGTCCTCCCATCTGCATCACCCAAGCAGCAAGTCAAGAATAATCCACTAAAGCAACTGAATACTGAATTAGCGCAATTACGCCCCGAGATTCTCAACATGCTGCGACAGGATCTGCCTATGCAGCAGCGCGCTATATTCAGCGCCTGGGAAAAACATGATTTTTCAGCATTGCGGGACTCTCTGCACATCCTGCATGGTACTGCTGCTCTATGCAAACTAACGAACTTGAATACTTACTGCAGCAACATGGAGAATCTGCTCAGCAAGAAATCAAGCACCAAAGGTAATTCTCAATTGATGACATTACTAAAAGATGAAATTGATCGGGTAATTACATTACTGGATGTTGGCGGCCATGATTCAAGAGGTTACGCTTATAACGATTCTTTATCAGGCATTCACTGATAGTTCTCAGTAGCCGGATATTACCTCTTTCAGAATTACCGCCATAGCCAACACCATACCGGCTTCATCGCTCAAACTCACATACGCTTCTCCAGCGCCAAGAGTCCTGCACACTGCCCGCCCACGATCCGAGAATATGACTAATGGGCGACCACGTTTGTCAGTTATGCTGCCGGCATCCCTTACCCACATGCCATAGTGAAATCCTGTGCCAAGTGCCTTGACTATGGCTTCTTTAGCCGCAAACCGCATGGCCAGATAACGTACCGGATTCTTGCTTTTATCAAAACCCGCCAGTTCTTCAGGCATTAGAATACGTTTGGAGAAGTGTGTGCCGTAGGACTCCCACACACGTTGAATTCGTCTTACTTCTACCAAATCTGTACCGATGCCATGAATCATGGACTACGTGCTTCCCGTATCATATGTTTCATCTCCTTAACTGCCGTCGACAGTCCGACGATAAGCGCCTGCGACACAATCGCATGTCCAATATTTAGTTCGCTGATGCCATCAATGGCCGCAACCGGCTTTACATTGTGATAATTTAAACCGTGGCCTGCATGGATTTCCAGGCCTTTACGTGCAGCATATTCAGTAGCGACCCTCAGGCGGTGCAGTTCTTCTGCTTGAATATGGCCATCAGCATCTGCATACCGTCCTGTATGCAATTCAACAACCGGTACACCCAAGGAAGCAGCTGCATCTATCTGGTCCTGCTCAGGATCTATGAATAATGCTACGCGCACATCAGCCGACGACAATTTAGAGAATACCGCTTGAAGCATTAACCAATGTGCGCGTACATCTAGACCTCCTTCCGTAGTGATCTCCTGGCGATTCTCCGGTACCAAACAACAATCTTCCGGTTGTATCTCACAGGCGATTCTTAGCATCTCACTACTGGCAGCCATCTCCAGATTCATACGCGTCTTCAATACAGAGCGTAACAGGTGTATATCACGCTCCTGTATATGGCGCCGATCTTCGCGCAAGTGCACAGTGATGCTATCAGCACCGGCATTCTCCGCTATACAAGCGGCCTCCACAGGATCTGGATAGTGTGTTCCGCGAGCCTGTCTGAGAGTGGCCACGTGATCAATATTGACACCAAGCTTGATGAACTGGCTCATCGCTATATATCAATTAGAGACTCAACGTTCATGGCTGATATGACATTCATGCATGGATTCTCATGAAGGCACGCATAATCTTACGTGTTTTAAGCGGTTTTTCGCCCAACAAATTATTGATTATATTCCGCAGCAAGTAGCGGGCATCACTAAGCTGCTCCAGCTTTTGATAGTTTCCGCTGGCGATCGCTAGCAGAGAACTACCTCTTATACCAGTACCTGATTCGACATTATCTTTGATGCGCACCAGACCTATTTCGGTCTCGTAACGATAGCGTGCATCTGATTCCAATGGTTGTCCGGTAATAGCGTCCCGTTCCAGATTTAATCCATAACCTAAGGCAGACAGCAAATTCATCTCAAACATGCGCAATGTGGGTTCGGTTGCCTGCATGAGTTTATCGAGTGCATTCATATACTGAGCGAATAACTCAGGGTGAGGATCTTGACGCGGTAACAGACGTAACAGTAACTCGTTCATATAGAAACCACTCATCAGCGCACGTCCCGATAGTGTGCTGGATACATCAGCTGCTTCAGCGCCTGTCAGCGTAGCCAGTTCACCACTACCCATCCATGACAATAACAATGGCTGGAAGGGTCGCAGAACTGCCCGCCAGGGTGAGCTGGCGCGCCGAGAGCCGCGCGCAATGAGCCCCACACGTCCATGATCGCGGCTAAAAGCCTCGATCATACGGCTGGTTTCACGCCAGTCATATTGATGCAAAACGTAAGCTGGCAATAGAGTTACGCGTTCGGTGGTTTTCAAAGTCAGTCAGTCAACCCTAAAGTATTCAGTGCGCTATTATCATCCGTCCAATGTTCACGCACTTTTACCCATAGGCGAAGAAATACCTTGCGTTTGTTTTCAATTTCCAGCTCCTGACGGGCTGCCTGACCGATTTGTTTAAGCATGCTGCCTTTCAGTCCGATAACGATGGCCTTTTGTCCTTCGCGTTCAACCCAGATAATGGCGCTGATGTGAAGTGTATTGTCCTGAAGCTTGTACTCATCCACGCTGACAGCAATTGAATACGGTACCTCCTGGTCAAGAGCTAACATAAGTTTTTCGCGAATGCACTCAGCTGTGCGCAATACACCCTCCTGATCCGTCAATTGCGTATCTGGATATAGTCTGGGCGATATCGGCAGAAGAGCCTTGATAGCACTCTCAAGTTGCTCAATATTTTCACGAGTAGCTGCGGATATCGGCACGATGCAGTTGAATTCGGTTTTTTTCTGTACAGAATCCAGATAGGGGAGCAACGCCGAACGTGCCTTAAGTTTGTCAATTTTATTAACAGCAAGTACTAGCGGCCGCTCTAATGAGATGCAGCGTGAAAGGGCATGGTCATCATCATCCCTCCAGATACCCGCCTCTACTACCAGTAGTACAACATTCGCTTCCGCGATTGCGTTGCTGGCTTCGCGGTTCATTCGACGGTTAATAATATGCTTGGTACCAAGATGTAACCCAGGCGTATCTATGTATATAAACTGCGCATCTTCCGTGGTATGGATACCAAGAATTCTCTTGCGTGTTGTTTGTGGTTTGGGTGTGACGATACTGACTTTTATTCCAACAATGGCATTTACGAGCGTGGATTTTCCAACGTTCGGTTTCCCCGCCACTGTAATCATGCCACATCTGAAACCGACCTCAGTCATCTGGCAACAATTCAAGTACGCCCCGGGCTGCTTCCTGCTCGGCAGCACGGCGGTTTCCAGCTACACCATCGGAGCTGATACCAAGCGACTCCACACTACAAATCACATTAAATATCTGTTGGTGTGCCTCGCCGCTTACGGATGCAACAATATATTTAGGCAATGGCATATCACGCGCTTGCAACACCTCCTGCAGTTGTGTTTTGCAGTCCTTAAGATTTTCTTGTGGCATCGGCGCTGCAAGACGTGTGCCGAACAGTTTGATGATCACTTCGCGTACATTCTCAAAGCCGCCATCTATATATATAGCGCCCAGCACTGCTTCCAGCGTATCTGCAAGAATCGATGTACGGCGCTGACCGCCACTCTTAAGTTCCCCAGGACCAAGCAACAGGAATTCCCCGAGGCCTAGATCGCGGGCTACAGAGGCCAGGGTACCCTGATTAACCAAGTTGGCGCGCAACCTCGTCAAGGGACCCTCTTCAAGTTGCGTGTATTTTTCAAACAGCTGCGCAGATATAACCGTATTCAGCAATGAATCCCCAAGGAATTCGAGACGTTCATTATTATTGCTACCGGTGCTACGGTGTGCCAAAGCCTGCAGAAGTAACTTTCGATCTCTGAACCGGTAATCAAGTACACTCTCCAGTGGCTTCAAGGAGTCGCTCAATGCGGATGGGCCGTATATGTCCGGTGGAAATGCACCAATAGATCAACATTGCCGATAAAGCTCGACTGCGAATCATAATCCAGTGTAAGAATGAGACCAGTACCGTCATCCGTAGGAGCGATAGTAATTATATCTTTTACAGAGACATCTCGGACGCTATTTATAGTAAAGAGACTATCGATACTGCCTCTGATCTGTTGCGGAGTTTCGCCAACTTCTATATGAGATGCTACCGTATTTATGGATGTATTAATCGAATAATATTCCATATAAATTGGGAATAATCTGATACCAAACCATACTACGAACATAATCAATGCAATCAGGAGAATCCAACTGATCAAGGTCAAACCTGATTGATGATGGTTGCTTTTCATGCAGTCTCTCCAAAATCTATAAAGTACGATTGTGACAATTGGAATTATTATTAATGGATCACATCACCTATGCGATGCCAAAGTTTAGCATTGTGGAATGCATCCCAATTCATCCAGATGAAAAAAGCCCGGCCCACGAGATTCTGCTCAGGAACGAACCCCCAATAGCGGCTATCGAAACTGTTGTCACGATTATCGCCCATGACGAAGTATTTCCCAGCTGGCACGGTCCATTCCCCTTGATTATGCTCAGCTCCGGGGATAATAAGAAGATCATGGTCCATGTCGTCGAGTTTCTCTTGGTGCAATACTGCACCCATCATATCCGATCCTGAGTAGAGTCCGAGGGCTTTGTCCGGAACTTTGACACCATTGATATACAGGGTTTCACCACGGTAGACAATATGGTCGCCTGGAATTCCTATGATGCGTTTGACGTAATCGGTACCAGCAGAGCGCTTGACCTCTTGTAATCCACCGACACCGCAGGCTGGATTCTGCTCGCAAAAACCTACAGCGGTAGCCTCAGGATAGTGGAATACCGCAACGTCGCCACGCTGTGGCTCACCAAGTTTAAGTACTTTAGTGTGTATTACTGGTAGCCTCAGTCCATAATCAAATTTATTCACGAGTATGAAGTCCCCTACCAGCAGGGTAGGGACCATCGATGAAGAGGGTACGTGGAAAGGCTCTACCACGAAGGTACGCAACAAAAGTACGATCAGAAATACGGGGAAAAATGACTTGGCGTATTCAACTATGATCGGTTCACGACGTTTCTTCGGAACCACGACGGTCATCCCGCCGGTCACCGAAGCTATATCCGTACCCTCAGCTTTTAACCGACGTTTCCTTGCGAACAATAGCGCATCCAACAACCATACAATGCCAGTCACGAATGCCGCCAAAGTTAAAAATGCTTCTAAATCAAAATCCATGCTGTTTAATCCTCAATTTCATTTAGTGCCTGTTACTATTTCTTGCTGACATGCAAAACTGCAAGAAACGCTTCCTGAGGAATCTCCACTGATCCTACCTGCTTCATGCGTTTCTTGCCTTCTTTTTGTTTTTCCAGCAACTTGCGTTTGCGGGTAATGTCTCCACCGTAGCATTTTGCAGTCACGTTTTTACGAAAAGCTTTAACCGTTGTGCGTGCGATGATATGCGAGCCAATAGCAGCTTGTATGGCAACTTCAAACATCTGCCGTGGAATCAGTTCCTGCATTTTTTCACATATATCTCGTCCGCGAGAATAAGCGTGATCTTTATGGATGATACATGACAGCGCATCTACGCGATCGCCGTTTATGAGTAGATCAAGTTTCACCAATGGCGCCATCTGGAAGCGTGTAAAGCTATAATCGAATGATGCATAACCACGGCTTACAGATTTTAGGCGATCAAAGAAATCCATGACTACCTCGCTCATAGGTAGTTCGTAAGTCAGTATGACCTGGGATCCGTGGTAAACCATCTTCTTTTGTGTACCGCGTTTCTCAACGCATAGAGTTATGACAGAACCTAAATATTGCTGTGGAACCAATATATTGGCAGTGATGATGGGTTCGCGTATCTCTACAATACGATCTACTGCTGGCAGTTTGGCTGGATTATCAACATGCAGTATTTCCCCGACTGAGGTCAATACCTGGTAGATGACCGTAGGTGCCGTGGAGATCAGTTCAAGGTTATATTCCCGCTCCAGTCGTTCTTGCACGATATCCATATGCAGAAGTCCGAGGAACCCGCAACGAAATCCAAATCCTAAAGCCGTCGATGTTTCCGGTTCAAAATGCAGAGCGGAATCGTTAAGACGCAGTTTTTTAAGCGCTTCGCGAAAGTTCTCATAATCATCTGAGCGAATTGGAAACAATCCAGCAAATACCCGTGGTTGCACTTGCTTGAATCCTGGCAGCGGCGCGCTACAAGGTCTTTGAGCATTAGTCAGGGTGTCGCCCACAGGGGCGCCATCGATCTCCTTGATGCCTGCGATCACATAGCCCACTTCGCCCGTTGCAAGTTCATCTTTGTCGTGCATCTTGGGTGTGAATATTCCCAAGCGATCCACCTCGTGTGTTCGCCCGGTGGACATAACCATTATCTTCTGGCGCAATTTAAGCGAACCTTGCATTACTCGTACTAATGAAACCACACCCACGAAGTTATCGAACCAGGAATCGATGATAAGCGCTTGCAAAGGAGCTAAAGGATCGCCTTTGGGTGGCGGTATGCGGCGCACGAGCTCTTCCAGCAAATCGTCCACGCCCGCGCCGGTTTTGGCACTTACCCGTAAGGCATTCTGTGCTTCAATGCCTATGATCTCCTCGATCTCGAGGCTGACTTTGTCTGGCTCTGCATTTGGCAGGTCGATTTTATTGATAACCGGCATCACTTCCAGCCCTTGCTCCAGCGCTGTATAGCAATTGGCTACGCTCTGGGCCTCCACACCCTGGGTAGCATCCACCACTAGGAGCGCGCCTTCACAGGCAGCCAATGAACGGGATACCTCGTAGGAAAAATCCACATGTCCGGGCGTATCGATGAAATTCAACTGATAAGTTTGTCTATTTCTGGCCAGATATTGGAGGGATACGCTCTGGGCCTTTATGGTAATACCGCGCTCGCGTTCGATAGGGTTTGAATCCAGCACCTGCTCTTCCATCTCGCGTTCCGACAAGCCACCACAAATTTGAATAAAACGGTCCGCAAGGGTCGATTTGCCGTGATCGATATGTGCGATGATGGAAAAATTGCGGAGGTTTTGCATGTCCACTTTGTGTTTGAGCGAGCTTGAGTCGGTGAATTTAGATAATATTATATTATATTTCAGTATGTTACTGATTATTATTATAGAATATTATAAGAATCATCCGCTCGTATTAACAATTGATTGTGAGCTCGCACGGAGTGAACAATCTAGGCACATTATACCGGCTTAATACCCGAGTTCGTGTGCCTATTCAGATAGTCCTCTAAGCTTGAACGGTCTAGCTTCCCCAAGCTCAGAATTTTAGTGCCATCTGTAAGTACCGGCACTTGCAACCCGTATCGCGCTCGTAACGTCGCATCCGTATCCACATCCACCAAACTCATTTGCAATCGATCGCCATAAAGAATATGAAGTTCTGCGAGCATCTGATCGCATAGATGGCAATTATCTCGATAATAGAGTATCAGCGGAAACGTCATTAATTGCTAACCTCAATAAATAAACAAATAAATAATCAATTTTCATAGAGTCACGTAAGCGGTGCCATTCTCGCATTTTATTGATTGCCGTGTATTACCGCGACGCTTTCTAAAACGTGATTGCAATAATTATTCAAGCCGCCCATCAGAGAATATATCGGGGAATTTGAAGCACCAGCATGATGTTATAGTAATGTTTATTCTAAACAAACTATGATTTTATGGTATTTATGATTGTGGCTGGAGCCTCATAGCCTGGGCAATAATCTCCACCGTTTCAGGCGGTACTTCACCCACTACCGTAATGCTGTGATTGCCGACTCTACGACCAAAGGCACTGACCGCTTCCATTTGTGATGGCCCTATTAATTCTTTACGGCCCGGTTTTGCCATCTCCACAAATACAGATACTGAAGCCAATCCATCACTGTACACTAAATGTCGTACGGGAGATGACGTACCAACTAATCGCTGCATGTTATCCATGGATAGGGAAAATCCGGGCGGTAGTTGTGGCGCATTCCAATTAAGGCCAGCATCGGCCTTTATTAGCCGCTCCCTACCACCCTGAATGTTCCAGATGTAGCCGGGTTTTAGTTCGGTGGCCTTAAATGCATCATCGGGTATTTCATGCGGATAAGTTATAGATGTGAACATTATCCGTACAATTATCTTGCCATTCTTATTTAACAGATCCGAGCGCAATAGCATCCCATTATTATTATCAAGCCATAATCTATATCCATAACGATAATTGTCGCGCGGTTGGATATCAATGATCTTGCAAGCATGTCCAGCAACCCTGTCTTCGCCTAGATATTTAAATTTATAAAATGCAATGAGTTTAGTCTCGTGAATAGCTTGGGGTATTGGGACAGGATAATGAGCGGCCATATAGCGTCGCTCTATAAGTACTGAATGGTCACTAGGAAGGATAGACATCACTTCCTTGTGATCGCGAATTACTTCACGCTGAGTCCCAGTGAGGGATATCAAATGTTCCATCCCGCCATCATTATCAGCGCGGTGTATAACTCGCATACTTCCCAGATTATTATCAAAGATATAGACGAAGTTACCCTCGTAATTAAGAGCGCGTAATGCAGTATTCATCCGTTCCAACCAGATGCGTGTATCGTTATTATTAGAATCTGCAAAGACCGTTGACATCGGCAATGCCGCGACTAGAAACGGCAATAACCAGCGGTATAGCGAAATCATCGTTTGTTTTGCTGAGGTGATTTATGTAAAGCGGTTGGTAATTGGGATGGTTTTATGGGTTGTACGGAAGACATGTAGAAATATGGCAGCATTCCCTGTTGCTCGATCGCAGTGGCCGTTTCATTATGGTTGATTACATAATTACTCAATTGGGCTTGCACTTCCGGTACATTGCCATTCCAGGCAGCGTTACTCGGCATGCCGAACATGGTTGAATTTGCTTGCAGCGTTGCTGGAGTCGGTACAATTTCAGATGGTGCTGATGCTGATCGCATTTCCATCAGGTTACCATGGCGTAAAGCATAAACAGCTGCAGTTGTTACGCATGCAACTAATGCCATACCAACTGCGGATTTCCTTAGATAACCATTCAGTCTAGCGTCATGCTTCTTATCTTCTAACACTGTTTCGACTTCAAGTACCTTCATGATTCGATCAACAAAGCCATGTGTATCTATCTGCGGCAGCTCCTTGCGCATGATTTCACCAATGAGATGATAGCTTTCCCAACTGACACGCAAATATTTATCCAAAGAGAAGCGGCGAACCAGCAACTCATGTTCGTCTTCCGGCAGTTCATCATCTGCCAATGCCGATATTTGTTCTCGCAACCTCTCGCTCATCTGTGAATTAACCTGTCTAATAATCTAGGAGTGGACGCAATTTACCATCTATTGCTTCACGTGCCCTGAAGATCCGTGAACGCACGGTACCCACGGGACAAGACATCGTCTGTGCAATTTCCTCATAACTCATGCCCTCTATCTCACGCAGTATGATGGCGGTACGCAAGTCCTCGGGTAACTCTTCGATTGCATCTTCCACCGTTTTCTGTATCTCCTGGGTAAGCAACAAACGCTCAGGTGTATCCATATCTTTAAGGCGTGCCTGCAGTTCATGCTGGTCAGGATCCTGCAGGTTTACACCGTGATCCATGGGCCGACGACCCTCAGCCACCAGAAAGTTCTTGGCTGTATTGATAGCTATACGATACAGCCAAGTATAAAACGCGCTCTCACCGCGAAACCCTGGAATCGCCCGATAGGCTTTGATGAACGCCTCCTGCGCGACATCCAGTACTTCACTGCTGTCATGCACGTAGCGGGAGACCAGCTTGATGATCTTGTGCTGATATTTTCGCACCAGCGCATCAAAAGCTGTTTTATCGCCCCGCTGCACTCGTTCTACCAGCATCTGGTCGGAATCGGCCTTGGTCGGCCGAACATCAAAAACCGGCTTTGGACTGTGCATACGCTTGGCTCATAGACAATTATGTGGGCAGATAGTTCGCATATGTGGCCTGGTTACGAGTATATTTTGTACCCGTCAGAGCCACGGGGTCTGATGTGCGTATTCTAGCAGCCCCGAACTATTTGGCGAAGCATGCAGCAGACCATGAACTACGACGTACTCGTCATCGGCAGTGGTGCCGCTGGGCTGAGCTTGGCCCTATGCTTGCCTGAAAATTTTCGCATTGCCTTGGTTTCCAAGGGATCCATGTCAGAAGGCTGTACTCTATATGCCCAGGGCGGTATTTCAGCTGTCCTCGACGAAACAGATTCCATTGAATCACATATTGAAGACACGCTTAATGCTGGCGCTGGTCTCTGTGACCCCAATGCGGTTCGTTATGTTGTTGAACAGGGGCCAGAATGTATCCGTTGGCTCATCGCCCAAGGTGTGCATTTCACGCGCGAAGATGAATCAAACCCATCTAGCGCTTATCACCTCACCCGCGAGGGCGGCCATAGCCATCGGCGTGTGGTGCATGCAGAAGATGTCACTGGTCGGGAAATCGAAACTACATTGGAATCATTGGTGCGCAGCCGCCCCAACATCACCGTGCTGGAGCAGCATATTGCTGTAGATCTTATCAGCGCGACGAAATTGGGCTTACCGGAGCCCTACTGTCATGGAGCTTACCTGCTAGATAGGCGTGAGCAGCATGTGCATACTATTGGCGCCCATCATGTGGTTCTTGCAACCGGAGGTGCCAACAAGGTTTATCTATATACTACCAATCCAGATAGTTCCAGCGGTGATGGCATCGCCATGGCATGGCGATCCGGATGTCGCATCGCTAATTTGGAATTCATGCAATTCCATCCCACCTGTCTGTTTCATCCTGCTGCAAAATCATTCCTGATCAGCGAGGCGCTACGCGGTGAAGGTGGCAGACTGTTGCTGCCGGATGGCACTCCTTTCATGGATAAATTCGACCCGCGAGCGGAATTGGCTCCCCGCGACATTGTGGCGCGTGCCATCGACCATGAAATGAAACGCCTTGGTTCAGATCATGTATTACTGGATATCAGTCACAAACCTAAGAAATTTATCCAGGAACACTTTCCGACAATTTACGCACGCTGCTTAAGCTATGGTTTCAACTTGGCAGAAGCGCCGATACCGGTAGTACCTGCGGCACATTACACCTGCGGTGGTGTGATAACCGATTTGCATGGGCGTACGGATTTACCCGGCTTATATGCCATCGGAGAGGTTGCCTATATGGGCTTGCACGGCGCCAACCGCATGGCCAGCAACTCACTCTTGGAATGCATCGTCATGGGCAGGGCTGCAGCGATGGATATTGCTGATATTCACGGTAGATCGCAACATCTTCAATCTAAGCTGCCAAAATGGGATGAGAGTCGTGTCACGGATTCAGATGAGGAAGTAGTGGTTTCACACAACTGGAGTGAATTGCGTCACTTCATGTGGGATTACGTTGGTATCGTGCGCACAGACAAGCGGCTAAAACGCGCCCTTAGTCGCACCGAACTTCTACTGCATGAAATCGAAGAATATTATGGCAACTTTCGCATCACCGGTGATCTGATCGAATTACGCAATCTGGCACAGATAGCCAAGCTTATCATCCGCTCAGCCATGCAGCGCAAGGAAAGTCGTGGCCTGCATTACACTCTGGATTATCCGGAAATCGACAATCAGAATGCGCCACAAAGTTCCGTACTGGTACCGCTTAATTTTGCAGCCAACCATCAACCAGTGGATTGGAAAACACATTAATGGGTCTGGCAACTTCCGAGAGTTGCAATTTGTTATTTATCATCTCTTCGGAACTCCATATTTCAGCATTATCCGCAGACGCCGTAATCCTTCCGTGCTACAACTGTCGCGTGCCAGCATCACCGTGCAGCGCTTGCCGTTGAGCGTCTTAAAATGGGCAATCACAAACCAGCTCCCCAGATGGGCCGCCGGCATGAGTTCCATAGCATGAGTGTTTCCGCGAAAATCGGTGATGCGCCATCCGTCTTCCAGTGACCAGCGCAGGCGCCTGGGTGTACGCCGCCAGAATATAACGACGTTCCACATAAGACTGCCAAGAATCGCGAGGAATATCACCAGGCGGCTCAACAGCGCCAGTGGCAGCTGCAGGCTGATAATTGCTGCTGTCATATGGATGGCAAAAAGCAGAGACGCTATGAGCCGTGACGGCCGAATATCAAACTCCAGAGGTTCGCCGTAAGGTGTCGATGACACGACGTTGCTCCTCAACTTCAGGCAAAGAACGGCCGACGATATAGGCCATCAGGACCGGATCAGGTAATTCAAGCAATGCAGTGAATGCCTGTTGCTCCGCTGGTGTAGCCTGGCTGAATCTATCATTCAGGTACGCCTCCAGCAGCATATCCAATTCCTTCATGCCACGGCGGCACTGCCAGCGCAGTCGGGAGAGATCAGTCATGGAGCTTTATCCAAATCCCTGGCGTGTGCGGAAATATTATTCATGGCACCATCCTTGGTGCATGTGACTAGTGTTCCCTCTCGACCAGCAGCTGCTTGATCTGTGCGATGGATTTAGCAGGATTAAGACCCTTGGGACAGGTATTCGTGCAATTCATGATGGTATGGCAGCGGTACAGCTTGAAGGGGTCCTGCAGATCATCCAGTCGTTCTCCCGTGGTCTCATCACGGCTGTCCGCGATCCACCGATAAGCCTGCAACAGCAGCGCCGGGCCCAGATAACGGTCAGGGTTCCACCAATAACTGGGGCAGGCTGTCGAGCAGCAGGCACACAGGATGCACTCATACAAGCCATCAAGCTTGGCGCGTTCTTCCTTGGATTGCAGGCGTTCGCGATCAGGGGGTGGTGACTGCGTACGGATCCATGGCTTGATGGAAGCGTACTGGGCAAAAAAATGCGTGAGGTCCGCAACCAAGTCTTTGATAACCGGCAGATGCGGCAATGGGTAAACCTTCACGTCGCCTTTGATATCCTTGATGTCATGGGTACAGGCCAGAGTGTTGGTACCGTCGACATTCATGGCGCATGAGCCGCATACGCCCTCCCGGCAGGAACGCCGCAAAGTCAGGGTGGTATCGATCTCGTTCTTGATCTTGAGTAGCGCGTCCAACACCATGGGTCCGCATTTATCCATATCTACTTCATAGGTATCCATGCGCGGATTCTGACCGCTATCCGGATCGTAACGGTACACCTGGAAGCGCCGTAGATTCTTTGTGCCAGCCGGAGCCTTCCAGATCTTTCCTGGCTGGACACGGGAATTCTTGGGTAATGTGAACTCGGCCATATTCAAACCTCTGGTCAATAGACGCGTTTTTTCGGCGGGAAGGGTTTGATATCGTCCGACAGTGTGTAACTGTGCACTGGCCGGTAATCGATGCTAACCTTGGAATCAGCATCCATCCAAGCGAGAGTATGCTTCATCCAATTCTTATCGTCGCGCTCAGGAAAATCCTCGCGCGCATGCGCGCCGCGGCTCTCAGTACGATTCATGGCGCCAGTCATGGTCACCGTGGCACAAGCCAGCAGGTTGGCGAGCTCGAGAGTCTCTGCCAGGTCACTGTTCCAGATCAGGGAATGGTCAGATACGCGTACATGTTCAAATGCATCAAATACATCTTTGAGTCTTTTACTGCCCTCTTGCAATGTCTTGCCGGTGCGGAACACGGCAGCATCGGATTGCATGACTTTCTGCATGCGCAACCTGATCGTGGCTGTGGATTCCGAGCCATCCGCATGACGGAGCTTGTCGAAGCGCGCGATGATCTGGTCGCTGGCTTCCTGTGGAATGCTGCGCGATGTCTTGCCGGCCTTCACGGTTTCGGCACACCGGTGTGCAGCGGCACGACCGAATACCACCAGATCCAGCAACGAGTTTGAACCCAGCCGATTGGCGCCGTGCACCGATACACAGGCCCCTTCACCGATCGCCATGAGACCAGGCACGATGCTGTCCGGGTTGCCCTCCTTGAGGGTCATGGCTTCGCCGTGGTGGTTCGTCGGGATGCCACCCATGTTGTAATGCGCAGTCGGTAATACGGGTATCGGCTCCTTCAGCACATCGACACCCGCGAAGATGCGTGCAGTCTCGGCAATCCCGGGCAGACGTTCGTGTATTACTTCCGCTCCGAGATGCTGCAGATTCAACAGGATATGGTCCTTCTCCGGTCCCACGCCGCGGCCTTCGCGAATCTCGATGGTCATGGCGCGCGATACCACGTCGCGGGATGCCAGGTCCTTGGCATGCGGTGCATAGCGTTCCATGAAGCGTTCGCCCTGGGCGTTGGTGAGGTAACCGCCCTCACCGCGCACGCCCTCGGTAATCAGGCAGCCTGCGCCGTAGATTCCTGTGGGATGGAATTGCACGAATTCCATGTCCTGCAGCGGCAAACCTGCGCGTAGCACCATGCCGTTGCCGTCGCCGGTACAGGTGTGCGCCGAGGTACAGGAGAAATAAGTGCGTCCGTAACCACCGGTGGCCAGGATGGTCTGTTGCGCCAGGAAACGGTGCAGGATGCCGGTCGCCAGATCCCAGGCGATCACGCCGCGGCATACACCGTCTTCCATCAACAAGTCCAGGGCGAAGCATTCGTAATAAAACTCGGCGTTATGCTTGAGGCTCTGCTGGTACAGCGTGTGCAGCATGGCGTGACCGGTGCGGTCGGCGGCAGCGCAAGTACGGTGCGCAGTGCCTTCACCGAAATGCGTAGTCATGCCACCAAACGGCCGCTGATATATCTTGCCCTCCTCTGTGCGTGAGAACGGCACCCCGAAATGTTCCAGCTCGATGACCGCCGGTACTGCATCACGGGTCATGTACTCGACCGCATCCTGGTCGCCCAGGTAATCGCCGCCCTTGACGGTGTCGTACATATGCCAACGCCAATCGTCTTCGCCCATATTGCCGAGGGACGCGCTAATCCCCCCCTGAGCGGCGACCGTGTGGCTGCGGGTCGGGTACACCTTGGTGATGTTGGCGGTCGAAAGTCCAGCCTCCGCGAGGCCCAAGGTGGCGCGCAAACCGGCACCTCCCGCGCCTACCACTACCACGTCGTACACGTGATCGACCAGCTTGTAGCTGTCCGCCATGTATTCAGCCTCCGAATGCGATGCGCAGAACCGCAAAGATGCCGGCGGCAGCCAGCAGAATGCAGATGAATTTAATCAAAACCAGCGCGCTCAGCTTGAGCCATTCATCATGCACGTAATCTTCGATGACCATCTGCAGACCCAGATAAGCATGGTAGAACGCAGTCGCCAATAGCAGTACTGACAAAACCGAGACTACTGGCGAATGCAACCAGATCAATGCCGTAACGTAATCGGCACGCAAGTGGATCATCACCGAAATCACGAACCACAGACTCAAAGGGATAAGCGCGATGGCCGTGACGCGTTGCGCCAACCAGTGGCCGGTGCCCTGTCTAGAAGAACCCAGACCGCGGGCACGGCCCAGGGGGGTTCTAAAACTCATGGATGCCCCCCGTGCATATACACGAACAGGATGGCGAACACTGTCAACGCAGCGCTGATGACCCACACGCTATATCCGGAGATATAGAAAGTCCGGATCTCAAAGCCCTGACCCGCATCCCAAAACAGGTGCCGAATACCGTTGCAGAGGTGATAAAAAAAACTGAAAGCCCAGGTCCACATGAGGATCTGGCCAATCCAGCTGCCGAACAACGATTGCGCTGCCGCATAGGTGTCCGGACCGGCGGCGACGGCGATCAGCCAGTAGATCAGCGCCAATGTACCGATGCTGAGCCACACGCCCGTGAGGCGATGCAGGATCGACATGACCATGGTGATCTGCCAGCGGTAGATACCTATATGCGGTGACAGAGGCCGGTTATCAGTCGACATACGTGTGCCTCACTGAAGATTCCGTGTCTGCCTGCGCAAAAAAGCTAGAAATCAATGCAGCGCCCCCCTTTCTCCCAATCACCGTAACGGGTCGGTTCCGGGCCTTTGGGGCCGCCGATCTCGCGTGGCTTCTCGGGTGTCTGTGTACCAGCCGCGGGTGGAGCCGGCGGCGTCGGTATCGGGTCCTGGTGTTTGGACATGGATTTCTTATTTGACATGCCGGGGGCATTTTACACCGAAAGCCCTGGATATGTGCGAGATACGCTGACAGCGCCGCTGCCTACCCCTATCATTAGTAAAGCCATCAGCGGATAACCCCATGCACACAGACTGGCGCGAATTCCTGCAACAGCAAAGCGCTCATATTGAAGAACCCAGCGTCACTGATTTCGGTGATCCGGTTGCTGAAATGCGACGCGTGGATGATGGCGTAGTGATGGCCGATCTGTCACATGAGGGAATACTGCGTGCGGACGGTGCCGATGCACGCACGTTCCTGCAGGGACAACTGAGTACCGATGTGCTGGCTTTGACACCGGTTACCAGCCAATTGAGCTCCTGGAACAACTCCAAAGGCCGGGTCGTGACACTGCTGCGGCTCTGGGAGTTCGGCGGCGCAATCCATATGGCCCTGCCCCGGTCACTTACAGCGCTCGTGTCAAAGCGACTTGCCATGTATGTGTTGCGCTCTAAAGTAACGCTTGCCGATGCCAGCGACGCCCTGGTGCACTTCGGTATCGCAGGCCGTGCCGCAACTGCGGCGCTCACTGCCTGCGGTTGGCCCGCGCTGAGTGAGACAAATTCGGTCGCTATCAAGGAAGGTACAAGCCTCACCCGCTTGCATGGTGAGCTGCCGCGCTATGTGCTCCTGGGTATCCCCACAGAAATGATAGCCATATGGGATGCCCTTAAAACAAAAGGCGTGTATCCGGTCGGCACTGACCCCTGGGCCTTGCTTAGGATCCTGGCCCGGGAACCTGTCATCTATCCTGAAACCTCCGAACACTTCGTCGCCCAGATGCTGGGGCTGGAAGAACTGGGTGGCATCGATTTCAAGAAAGGCTGCTACATCGGCCAGGAAGTCATCGCCCGCGCCCATTATCGAGGTGCTGTTAAACGTCACCTTTGCCGGGCAAGCTGCACAGCAGACCAACCGATTCCACCGGGCACGCAAGTAGTTGCCCATGGATCAGGACAAGCTGCTGGTGAAGTCGTAGATGCCCGCCAAGATTCGCAGGGAAAAACTCAAATGTTGCTCGTAATCCAGGACAATTTGAGAAAATCGCAATTGAGCCTCCAAGACAAAACAGTAATCTCTCTAGCTGAATAAGTGAGCCAGCGCGAGAAACAGCAGCGCTTCGAAAAACTGCACTCAATTATTTTGAGTATTCGGATTTCGTGATTGATCTCAGTTAACTCTGGCACTCAGTACATGCGAGTGCAATTTCGGATTCTGTGAGTGATAAGACGGGATTCCACTGATAATTTTTGATCTTGTGAAGTGAGGATCATTGTTGGAAGAACCGCTTGGCACTCAGATGCGGCCTTTCAAGGGGTAGAATAACCGGAACGTGGTTTGAAGTACTATTTCCGGCCACAAGCGGGCGTTCATATCGCCAATCCGTAATACCGTCATATACTTAAACTCCGAGGTATAGTGAGCCGCCATCGCCAAGGCGGGTGTTCCATGCCAAATGAACCATTGAGTTTCATGGCTCGTTTAAAACGCCATCATATCTTCCGGGTGGCGAGTGTGTATGCCGTCGCCGCCTATATTCTTATTCAAGCAAGCAACGCGATATTTCCTGACATCGGCCTATCCCGAGCCGACGTCCGCTTCATTATTGTAGCGGTGGCGCTGTTGTTTCCCGTGGTGCTGGTACTTGGCTGGATGCTGATTCCGCCCTCGAAGGAGGATCCCGCCAAGTTTTCCACTTGGCAGCATCTTCGCTGGCGACTGGGCTCGGTACTCACGTTTGTTATTTTAATTTTTGTGATCGTCTCTGGTGTATTTCTGTGGCGTATCAATGCTCGCCATCTTGTTACACAAACGACCCCAGCCAATCAATCAATACAAGCTGATAATGCGGTCTTACCGGATTCTGTTGCCGTGTTGCCGTTCGCGAATCTGAGTGGCGATGCCAGCAATCAGTACTTCAGCGACGGCATCAGCGAGGAGATTCTTAATACACTCAGCCAGATACCCGGATTGAACGTCATAGGCCGTACTTCTTCTTTCCAATTCCGCGGTCCGGAAGTGGATGCCCGGAAAATCGGAGAACTTTTGCGTGTAGGCACGCTTCTATCAGGCAGCGTACAACGTGTCGGTGATATGGTGCGCATCAGTGCCGAGCTGGTGAATACCCAGTCCGGAGTACAGCTCTGGTCGCAGCAGTACGACCGTAAACTCACCAACGTTTTTGCCGTTGAGGATGATATATCCAATGCGATCGTTAACAGCTTGCAGCTCAGACTGGCAGCGGTTAGCGGCGGATCCACGCTCACCGGCAAGACCAGCAATCCTGAAGCCCATCGGTTATACCTATTGGCTCTGACTAAGATCGCGGCCCGTGGACCAGCCCTACGCGAGGCGGTAAACGCGCTGCAGCAAGCAGTGAAACTTGATCCAAATTATGCCCAGGCCTGGGGCGCGCTGGCGGAGGTCGAATTACTTTTACCATCCTATGATCTCGATTCGAAAACCAACTCATATCCGCGCGCCAAGACCGCCGCGCAGCGCGCGTTGTCCATCGATGGCAACACCTCATCCGCCTACGTTGCTCTTGGTGTACTGTACGCCGCGGACTATCAGTGGGCCGAGGCTGACCGGTCATTCCGAAGGGCTCTCTTACTGGCTCCCAACGATGCTGAGGCGGTGGATCAATATGGCCAATTTTTACTGGATGTCGGTCAGCTCGAACCCGCTTTGCGTGAAATCGACCGCGCCCAGCAGTTGGATCCCTTATCTGGTGTGATTGGCTTTACCCGTGCCACTGCACTCCTGTTATTACATCGCTTTAGCGAGGCCGAAGCCCAGATCGATCGAACCATAGCGGCTTATCCGGAATTAGCTCTCGCACACTATATTGCGGGAGTAGTCGAAATCGCACGCCATCGTTATACACAAGCCGATATTCAAATGCACATTGGTGCAAAATTATCAGGCGATGATCCAGAAGCGGTTGCACTATTAGTGCGTGGTATTGCAGATCCAGCACAGCATGTCGCTGCCGTGCGCAGCCTAAAGCCGATATCTGCAATGGGGGGTCAACAAATTATTCGTGCCTATTGGCTGGCGATGCTGGATGAGCCGGATCTCGCGATAGCTGCTTTGAAGATCTGTATTGCCACAAAAGATTGTGATAACCCGCGAGTGTTGTGGACGCCGGGTTTAGATTCGATACGCGACGATAAACGCTTCAAGGCGGTACTCAAAGAGATGGGATTACCGTACACACCGACTACGATAGTTGGGGTTTCGCCGCCAAGGCTTGAAGTCCATGACCGATGAATCCTTGAGTTTCATGGCCCGCCTAAAGCGTCACCATATCTTCCGGGTGGCGAGTATGTATGCCATTGCGGCCTGGGTGTTGATCCAACTGGGCAACAGCATATTTCCGAATCTGGGATGGCCGCGGCGCAGCATTCTGATTCTGATCGTGGCAGTTGCCCTGTTGTTTCCGGTGGTGATGATACTGGCCTGGATGTTCATACCGCCCTCAAAGGAGGATCCAGCCAAATACTCCCGTTGGCATAAGCTGCGCTGGCGGCTGGGCTCGGTACTTTCGCTCCTTATTATCCTGTTGGTGACGGCTTCGGGCGTATTGCTGTGGCGCGCCAACGTACGTCACATGCAAGCCCAACAGACGATTGCCGCGGCCAAGGCAGCATCGGGCACTCCTGCTGTCGCCACTGCGATTCCCGCTAAATCCGTTGCTGTGCTGCCATTCGAGAATCTTTCCGCCGACAAAAACAATGCCTACTTCGCCAGCGGCATGCAAGACATGATTCTCACCAAGCTCGCTGACATCGGCGATCTCAAGGTCATTGCGCGCAGCTCGACTGAAAAGTATGCAAGTCATCCCGATGACTTGAAGACCATCGCGCAACAGTTGGGTGTGGCGACGATCCTGGAAGGCAGTGTGCAGAAAGCCGGCAACCAGGTGCTGATCAATGTGCAGCTGATCGATGCCAAAACCGATACGCATATCTGGGCCCAGGCATACAGTCGCAACCTGGACAATGTCTTCGGCGTAGAGGGCGAGGTTGCGCAAAAAGTTGCCGAGGCACTTAAAGCCAAACTGACGCATGCTGAAAGCCAGCAGCTTGCAACCTCGCCGACGCAGAACCCTCAGGCCTACGATCTGTATCTGCAGGGCGAGTATTATTGGAACCGTGCGGAATCGAGTTTCCTCAAATCCGACTTCGATACCGCTATCCAGAACTATCACGCAGCCGTCGAACTGGATCCACAGTTCGCGCTGGCTTGGGCGCGTATGGCCATTGCACAGTTGCTGCGCTTCTATGTTCACGGCGATGATGGCCTGCACCTGGCTGCGGCAGCCAAGACTGCAATCAAACGGGCACTAAAGCTGGCGCCCAATCTATCCGATGGCTATATCGCCCAAGGCCTTTATGAAGATTATGTGAAGAATGATTTTGACGCTGCGCTGGCGGCTTTTGAGACTGCGCACACATTGTCGCCCCAAAATGTGGATGCCATTTTTTCGATCGGAATAATTTCCAATGATCTAGGCCATCGAGATGCGGCTATTAACGCTTTTCAACAGGCGCTGGTCATCAATCCGCGGAGTGTGGAGACACTTTCCGAGTTGGCATTTACCTATATGGCTGAGCGTGATTACGAACAAGCCGAGCGGGTAATCAAACAGATTCTAGCCATTGATCCTGAAGCCGTCCTTGACCGCGTGAACCTCTCCGAAGCCATATTGCTACAGGCCGGCAACATCGACCAAGCAATCGAGGTGCTGGATGCAGCACCAGCGAACCTGCAGAATAACCCCAACATCCTCAGTGAGCGCGTCAATCTGGTGCTAATGCATCGCGATTACACCGCGGCTCGAATCCTCGCTGATAAGTTGCAGCCTGGCCCATTCATCTCCACTGGAGAGATTCAGATGATGAAGGGCGACGTGGAATGGTATGCCGGAAATCATCCGCAAGCGCGAGAGCATTACCAGCGCAGTACGGCGCTGATCGATACCGCACTCAAGTCAATCCCATCGGATTCAGAGGCGCACGGTGAGTTAGGTTTGATATATGCGCGCTTGGGTCGCAAACGTTATGCGCTGCATCATGCCCAACTCGCTGTTAAGCTAGCACCGAATAACCGAAACTGGGGTGCGCTAGCACAGCTAAATGCGGCAAAGACATATTGCCAACTCGGCGATGTCGGCACCGCGCTGGATATATTGGACCGACTACTGGCTACGCCAACAGGCCAGTTTATTTCCGTGCAGACTCTCAAACTCGATCCCGCCTGGGATTCGATCCGCAACGATCCGCGCTTTGAAACGCTCCTGAAGAAATACGGGAATGAAGGCTCAGCTTAGATCCAGCACCGCGGATTCAGTCAGGAAAATCCCGCCTGTAAAGTGTGGATAGACAGGTACAAGCATCCTAGATACGGTTACAGACCCTGATGTGCTGCCGCGATAACAATAGGGGTTCGCGCATATGAAACAAAGTACTTGGTGGAAATGGACTCTATTCGTGGTACTGGCTATCGCCAGTCTGACCATGCCATTCATGCCCAGCACTACGTTGCCCTTTGACACTTACACCGGCGGTGGTGGCAAGTACTTCATTAAAGCGAGTTCCCTTGGTTTTCCGCTGCCCGCCGACTTGAAGCCTGGCGATGTCATCCGTGATGATCAAATGGATATTGCATCGCGCGCCTATTTGAATGCTGGTGTTAATGACCCGCCGGGAACACAGATTCCATTGGTCGTGGAACGTGACGGCCGGCTACTGCATGTCCCGGTACAACTCGATCGTGTTCCCAATACGCTAAAGTTCCTGTTGTTCCAGGGGGCGTTCATCGTCCTGACTTGGCTGGAAGTAGCGCTTGGCCTCTTGATTCTGTGGCGCGGTCGTCATAGAGCGGCCCAGGGTATCGCGATATGGTGCTTGACCGATGCAGTAAGCACGATTGTCAGAAGCATCCCTATGCCACCGCCCGCGGGCGACTATATTGGTTACGCGGTTACAGATCTATTAGCGACGCCACTTCAACTTTATGGGCTGTTCCTGGTAGCGGATGGATTGACCTCAGAGATATCCGGAGCCTGGCGGCGCTGGGTAGTGCGCGGTTTCTTCCTTTCGCTTATAGCATACGTTGCTATCGTTTGGATTAATCGGATCCCATATGCCGGCGCTGGATATACTTCGAATCAGCAAGGGGAGTTTTACGGCATCTTTGCCTTACATATTGTCTGCTTTGCGATTCCCATAGCAATGTTATTGCTGGCATACCGTTCTGTTTCAATGGCCACACGCCTGCGTATCCGCTGGGTCTTCCTGTCCCTGCTGATGCTGGTATTGAGTTACTTCACATTCGCGGGCGGTTTCTTTGGCATCAATATACCCCCGTTGCTCTATGCTTGGTTGCAGACCCTTTTTACCGGAGCGGCCCTGTGCGGGTTTACCTATGCGGTGCTGCGTCACCAGCTGGTGCCGGTGCGCTGGGTGGTGAACCGGGCGCTGGTCTACGCCATCGTGACTTCGCTGGTGGTGAGTCTGTTTGCCCTGGTTCTGAACTTCATGCAGCACAGCGCACTCGGCACCGGCACCAACCGCATCGTGGCGCTGTTCATTGCCTTGCTCTTGGGGATGGGACTGAATGCCGTCAAGCGCCAGCTGGACCACTACCTCAACCGGCTGTTCTTCCGCCATGAACGGCGGGAGCGGGTCGCGTTCAATAAGCTTATCCATGTCGCTGGAACCATCTCCGACCGTGGGGTGCTGCTGGATAGGATCACAGAGGCCCTCTTCAGTCAGAGCCAAGCGCGCGGCTTATCCCTGTATCTGGCCGAGGGTAAAAGTCAGCGGATGGTGCGTGTACGCGAACATGGCGATTCGGGAGCGCCGGCTCGCATTGATGCCCATGACCCTGGGCTTCTGCAACTGAATGCGGGCGACAAATGGATCGACTTACAGTCGGTCAATAGTGAAATCGGCGCCGAGGGTCACGTGTTCCCTATGCGTGTAGGCCAGCAACTCATCGGCCTGGTGGTCTGCGGGCCGCGCCTGGCCGGGCAACGTATCGCCGATGAGCTCAAATTACTCGCCAGCGTGACCCTCAAGATCGCCGTACTCCTGTATACACTCGAAACAAATACGCAACGTGCGTTTGTGCTCTATGTGGCAAATGGTGGATCAAAAATACCGCGGTATCTTTGCACTCGCGCCAAGGCACTAATTGGAAACCGCGCTACGATCTAGCAATTATCGAAATCGCAACATTACACTTTAGAATCTGAAGGGCCGCGATGGGTCGAGAACAGAAGTAGAAAGATTATGATCTCGGGTACTATATATTAAGGGCAGCATCCGGCTAATGAGCAGCCATTCGGAATATGATGTCGGCGCATTAATCACTGAATCGAATCTGCACTTACTTGTAGGGACGGCTATTCAGCCAATATCAATCGTGGAATCCGAATACCCATAATTTTAGTCTGACAATCTTGCAGTAAGTAACCGAGTCAAGTCCCAAGACGTTCCATAGCCAGCGCATAAAAACCATCTGTGCCATGACGATGCGGTAAAAGCCTCAAGGCACCATCCAGTCCACAGGCTTGTAAAACGTTGACGCCTTGCCGCTCGAGAATTTCGCCAGCGGACACTGTTTTAAAATCAGGGTTATCCGCAAGAAAAGCCGAGGTGACTCCTGAATTCTCTTCATCCAGCAAACTGCAAGTTGCATATACAAGGCGCCCACCCGGTTTTACCAATTTGGCAGCTGCGGCAAGTATTCGACTCTGCAATGCGGTCATTTCCGCGAGATTGATCTGTTTCCACTTGATGTCGGGATTTCGCCGCAGCGTCCCTGTGCCTGAGCACGGCGCATCCACGATCACCGTATCGGCTGTGCCTGCCAAGCGCTTGAGCATCGGATCATGTTCATCGTGGATCACGTGCCGTTGCACTGTATCGACACCGGCGCGTACCAATCGCGGTTTGATGCGATCTAGTCGTTTGCGCGACACATCGAATGCCAGCACCACGCCGGTATTGCCCATGGTGGCGGCCATCTGCAGGGTCTTGCCGCCGGCACCAGCACAGAAATCCACGATCTTGTCTTTGGGTTTGGCGTCCGCCAGCAGGCCGATGAGCTGGCTGCCCTCGTCCTGAAGCTCGAATAGTCCGGAACGGAATGCTTGACTGGTGAACAACGGTCCCCGCTTGTCACGTCGCAGACCATAGGGCGAATAAGGCGTGGGCATGAGTTCATAACCTTCGTCCTTGAGTTGAGCCTGCAGAGCATCACGACTGGTCATCAAGGAGTTGACCCGGATATCCACCGGGGCGGGCTGGTTCAGTGTGTCAGCCAGCTTCAGGGTCTCCTCCTCGCCAAATTGTTGGACCAGACTTTCCGCAAGCCAATCCGGAAAATTCGCACGCACTGCCAGCGGGAACTCAAACAGGTCCAGGGCACGGATGCGCTCCACCAGTTCGATTGCCCTGTTAGTGAATCCAGCTTGCGCCAGCGCCCGGGCGCTCCAGCCACCGTATTTCAACAGCCAGGTTGCCGCCAGCCAACGGGATTTCTCGTCGTCGGATTCAGATTTGTAGATAGGCTCGTACAGAGCTTCCAGTTCCCGTTTGTGGCGCAGGCAGCCGTACACGGTTTCTGCGGCGAACGCCCGGTCCTTGGAGCCCATGTTGCGGTTGGCCTTGAAATACTGGTCGATGACGGCATCGGCTGGATAGGTGAACTGCAAAATCTGGCTCAGCAGGGCCGACGCCTGACGCAAGCGTGCGTGTGCATGCGCGGGCATCTCAGGAAGACTTGTCCTGTTGCCAGTGGAACTTGTGCATCATGCGGTGCAGGACCGGAGCGAACAGCACACCTGCGACGATGATGACGACCAGGCCGGCATACAGCGCGTACAGTCCGGCGAAGATCTTGCCGCCGGGCGTCTGGGGCGATTCCACCGGTCCCATGCCACCCAGCAGCATGGCGGCATTCAGGAACGCGTCTCGCCAGGCCAGCTTCTCATAGTATTCGTAGCCCGCTATGCCAATCAGTAGCGAGCAGAACACGAAGATTTGTGCTACCAGGAAATGCCATGCGACACGTCGCAGGAATTGTGCTCTCGTGAGCGGAGGATGAATGCGTTTCTCGTACATGCTCTTCTACTGATCTCATTCCGTTTCGGGGCGCATCAACGGGAACAGGATCACGTCGCGGATGGAAGCCGAATCCGTGAACAGCATCACCAGACGGTCGATGCCGATGCCTTCGCCGGCCGCTGGCGGCATGCCGTATTCCAGCGCACGCACATAGTCGGCGTCGTAGAACATGGCCTCCTGGTCGCCGGCATCCTTCTCCTGTGCCTGAGCCTTGAAGCGTTCCGCCTGGTCCTCCGGGTCGTTCAGCTCGGAGAAGCCGTTGGCCAGTTCGCGGCCACCCACATAGAACTCGAAGCGGTCCGTCAGGAATGGATCGCTATCCTTGCGGCGCGACAATGGCGACACCTCCATGGGATAGTCGACGATGAATGTCGGAGCTTTGAGGTCAGGCTCGACGGTCTTCTCGAAGATCTCGAACTGCAACTTGCCGGCACCACTGCCGGCATTGACCGGTAATTTAAGTTTTTCGCACACGTCGCGCAGGTAAGCCACATCCCGTAGTTTTTTACGCTCCAGTTTGTTGAAATCGGCGATGGCGTCTTCGAGTTTGAGGCGGCGGAAGGCCGGGGCGAAATCATAGGTTATGCCCTGGTAGGTGATCGTGGCCGTTCCATTCAGTGCCTGCGCCAGACTGCGCATCAGGCTCTCGGTGAGGTCCATCAGGTCGTTATAGGTGGCGTAGGCCTGATAGAACTCCAGCATGGTGAACTCAGGATTATGGCGCGTGGATACGCCCTCGTTGCGGAAGTTGCGGTTGATCTCGAATACCCGCTCCATGCCGCCCACCACCAGCCGCTTGAGATACAGCTCCGGCGCGATGCGCAGGTACAGATCCATGTCCAGGGTGTTGTGGTGGGTAATGAAGGGCCGGGCGATGGCACCGCCGGCGATGGGCTGCATCATGGGGGTCTCCACTTCCACGAAGCCCACGGCGTTCATGAAATCACGCACGTGCTGCACAATGCGGGTGCGCATCTGGAACACGCGCGCCGCCTCCGGATTCATGATGAGGTCCAGGTAGCGCTGCCGGTAGCGGATCTCGGTATCCGCCAGGCCATGGAATTTTTCCGGCAATGGGCGCAGCGATTTGGTGAGCAACCGGAGCTTGCTGACGCGTACCGAGAGTTCATCGGTCTTGGTCTTGAACAGCAAGCCTTCGGCTGCCACGATGTCGCCTACATCCCAGCCCTTGAAATCCTCGTAACTCTCACCGAGAGAATCTTTCTGCAGGAACAGCTGCATACGTCCGGTGCTGTCCTGGAGATGCGCGAAGCTGGCCTTACCCATGACGCGCTTGCTCATCATGCGACCGGCAACATGTACACGCACCTGCTCCTTCTCCAAGGATTCGCCGCTATGCTTGCCGTACATCCCGTGCAGCTCCGCGGCCAGCGCATCGCGTTTAAAGTCATTTGGAAAGGCGATGCCCTGCGCCCGCAGCTTTGCGAGTTTCTCGCGCCGTAACTGGATCAGGTTGTTTTCATCTTGTTGGTCAGTCATCTTATTTATTCCCAGGAAATTTAGTCACCCTCTTCCATACCTCCGCCGCTCTTAACGACTCACCGCTTAAAGTCCCTGTTTCAGCGAGGCCTCGATGAACTCATCCAAATCCCCGTCGAGCACCGCCTGAGTGTCGCCTTTCTCCATCCCGGTGCGCAAATCCTTGATGCGTGACTGATCCAGCACATAAGAGCGTATCTGGCTGCCCCAGCCAATATCCGCCTTGCTGTCCTCCAGTTTCTGCTGTTCGGCGCGGCGCTTCTGATCCTCCATCTCATACAACTTGGCTTTCAATTGCTTCATGGCAGTGGAGCGGTTCTTGTGCTGCGAACGCTCATTTTGGCAAGCCACCACGATGCCAGTGGGGAGGTGGGTGATGCGGATTGCGGAGTCGGTCTTGTTGACGTGCTGGCCACCGGCTCCACTGGAGCGATAAGTGTCTACTTTCAGGTCCGCTGGGTTGATCTCGATCTGGATGTCATCATCTACTTCCGGAGACACGAAGATGGAGGCAAAGGAGGTATGCCGGCGGTTGCCGGAATCGAATGGCGATTTGCGCACCAGGCGATGCACGCCGGTCTCGGTGCGCAGCCAGCCGAAGGCATAAGGCCCTTCGATACGCACACTGGCGCTCTTGATACCGGCGACCTCGCCCGCTGAGACTTCCATCAATTCCACCTTGAAGCCGCGGCGCTCGCCCCAGCGCAAGTACATGCGCAGCAACATGTTGGCCCAGTCCTGGGCTTCGGTGCCGCCGGAACCGGATTGCACATCCAGGAAGGCATTGTGGGAATCCATCTCGCCGGAAAACATGCGCTGGAATTCCAGTTGCGTCACCTGTTTCTCCAGCGTAACCACATCATTGCCGACTTCACCCACAGATACACCATCGCCTTCTTCCATGGCGAGATTCAGCAGTTCATGGGAATCATCCAGTCCGCCGGTAAGCTTGTCGAGCATGCTCACCACTTCCTCAAGACGGGCGCGTTCGCGGCCCAATTCCTGGGCGCGTTCGGGTCTGTTCCAGATACCCGGGTCTTCCAGTTCCTTGCTTACTTCCTGGAGGCGTTCGCGCTTGGACTCATAGTCAAAGGTACCCCCTGAGAGCCTGCACACGGCCCTTCAAATCAGTGATCTTGTTTTTAATCGGTGTGAGGTCCTGCACGCGAATTCCTAATCAGGGCTTGAAAATTCAGGCTGCTATGGTACTACAGGCCTCACATCGGCTCGATAGCATCCACCAGTAACTGCATGCGCTTCCCACCCCGGTATTCGTTGATGTCCGGCCGATAGACGATGCGCACCTGCCTGCAGTCGGGCGGCAGATGTTTTCCATTCTGATTGAACGCGATGGCTTCCAGTCTTAGGCCGGTGGCTGGTTCTGCCAGCACCATCTTGAAATGCTTGTCACCTACGATGCGGCGTTCCAGCAAATTGAACACACCATCAAAACTGGGTTCCGGGAATCCCTGCCCCCAGGGCCCCGCCATGCGCAGCAATTCAACGGTCTCGAGAGTAAATAATTCCGGAGCTAGTTCGCCATCCGTATGTATGACGCCCGCCAGATCATCAGCAGACAGCCAGCGACGCACTTCCACATCAAAGGCTTCTGCAAAAGATTTGAAGTCATCAGCCCCCAATGTCAGACCTGCAGCCATGGCATGACCACCGAATTTTGCGATCAGTCCCGGTTGCCGGGTGGACACAGCTTCCAACGCGTCACGGATATGCACGCCTTTGACCGAGCGTGCGGAACCCTTGAGGGTTCCGTCTTCGGCACGGGCGAAGGCGATCACTGGACGATGCACCCGATCCTTGATGCGCGATGCCACCAATCCCACCACGCCCTGATGCCATTCCGCATTGAACAGGCACAGGCCGAATGGCAACTCTGGGTCAGCAGCGTTAACACCCAGCTTGTCCAAGGCACGCAACGCATCCTCCTGCATGCGTGCTTCGATATCGCGGCGCTCATGATTGAGTTCATCCAACCGTGCTGCCAACTCATGCGCCCGCTCGGGATCATCCGTCAGCAGGCATTCGATGCCGAGCGACATGTCCGTGAGCCGGCCGGCGGCATTCAGCCGCGGCGCCACCGCAAATCCCAGGTCCGAAGCCGTGAGGCGCTTTAGATCCCGCTTGCCCAGTTCCAGCAGTGCCCGGATACCGGGCACGCAGCGCCCGGCACGCATGCGCGCCAGGCCCTGAGACACCAGCACGCGGTTGTTGTGATCCAGCGTGACCAGATCGGCGACCGTGCCGAGTGCCACGATATCCAGATACTCCGCCAGGTTCGGCTCCGGGATCCCACGCGAGACAAACCAATCGTCCGCGCGCAGTCGTGCACGCAACGCCAGCAGCAGATAGAACATGACGCCCACGCCGGCAAGATGCTTGCTGGGGAATCCATCGCCGGGCAGGTTGGGATTGAGGATGGCATCGGCATCCGGCAGCTCTGCACCTGGTAAATGGTGGTCGGTTACCAGTACCCGGATTCCAGCGTTACGAGCCGCCTGTACACCTGCGAGGCTTGAGATCCCGTTATCCACGGTGATGATGAGATGCGGCTCGCGCTGTGCTGCCAGCGCCACGATCTCCGGCGTCAGTCCATAGCCATATTCAAAACGGTTCGGCACCAGATAATCCACCTGGGTCGCCCCCAGCCTGCGCAGTGCGCGTACTCCGAGGGCGGAACTGGTGGCGCCATCTGCATCAAAATCCCCAATGATCAAGATACGTTGCTGCTGCTCCAAGCAGTCCGCCAGCAGCGCGACTGCCTTATCCATGTTGCTGAAAGCGCGGTAATCGTGGAGCGCCGATAACGTGTTATCCAGATCGGCATCATCATGGATCTGACGGGCAGCATAGATGCGCTGCAGTAAAGGATGTAGGCTTTTTGAGAATTGCGTTTCCGCCAGCGGGATACGGCGTTCGATACGGTGTGGGCTCATGTCGTACGCAGAATATCAGCCAACGCCCGGCGCCGTCGCCAGAACTTGCGCAGGGAAGCCTGTGACACATGATAGCAGCGCTGGTTGCCGGGATAGATCACCAACGAATCGATATGACCCATCCGTAATTCACGCAGCAGCGGTACCGCCAGCTGTTCTTCTATCCGCATCAACTCTGAGTCAGTAGTGCAATCGATAGCGATCAGCTGTTCCTCGGACTCCAAACGCTTATCCAATATTCCCGTCCAGGCTGTGTAGTCGCTGCTGGCACAGAGAGCCAATCCCGCGACCAGCGGCATGTTTGTCAGCACTGTGTCGGGCACGGTAATCGGTGTTTCCAGCAGACGGCCGCCGCCCCACATCCACAGGCTGTTGATACTGGGACGTCCTGCCGCCTCACGCGCCAGATTGACCGGCTGCTCATAGAACAGCATCTGTATTTCATTCATGAGTTGCCGGAGACGCTGGCCAGCTTCACCCTCAGGCATGAATTCAAACACCGATCGGCCAGCCACCACTATAGGTTCGTGGGTCACACACTTGAGTGGCGCCGGCACTCGCAGATACCAGCGTTCGGGATGCGGCGTCTCCAGCCGATAACCCTCGTTAGCGTAGTTACGATTGAAAGTCTCTGCCAACGCCTGTGCTTCACCCATCTGCACCTGCAGCACGGACAACGGCAGCATCACCAGTTGATCCCGGTCCGGAGCCAGATGCACCGGATCTGCGCAGAAATAGAATCCGGTATCACGCTCACCGGTATCCGCCAGCCGCATGAACGGCGCGGCGCCAAAGCCGGTAGGCAGGCCGAATAGCTTTGCGAGCTCGGCATTTGAATCCGCAGCAGGTTGTGCTTTTGACCGGGCAAATAACGTCTCCAGCGCCGGATATCGCCTGTGTGTGGCGGTATGGGTATGCAATCCACTCAGAGATGGAATAAACAGCGTGATGGACATGGGCTGTGGCAGACTTACTTTACCCATTATGCCGTTTGCCATACCCTAATTGCCATGAAACTCACCCAGGACCGACCCGCCGGCGACATCAATTACATCCGCGCCTATGCTCCGGGCCGCATCAACATCAATGATCGGCTATTGAAGGCGAGTCTGGTGCTCTCCCCTCTGAAGCTCATGGAAGACTGGCCCCCTCAATGCCTCGAGGACATCACCCTGGAACATCTGGAGCCCGCACTGGCGCTGGACCCTGAGATCCTGGTCATCGGCACCGGCCCCAGTCTGCAGTTTCTCGAAGCGCGCATCATGGCCGAGGTCCAGCAGCGCGGCATCGGCCTGGAGGTGCTGGACACAGCTGCTGCTTGTCGTACTTACAATGTGCTGGTGAGTGAAAACCGGAATGTGGTGGCGGCGCTGCTGATGATATGAGAGACGTAGTTCTTATTCTCTAAATCTAAACAACTATTCGAATAAAGATTCTTCCGACAACCCCTCGCTTTCCAGTATCTGCCGCAGGCGCTTCATGGCATCCATCTGGATCTGGCGTACGCGCTCGCGGGTGACACCGATGGCGATGCCCACGTCCTCCAGCGTGCCCTTGTCGTGACCGTTGAGCCCAAAGCGGCGCTCTACCACTTCGCGCTGTTTCTCGTTCAGGCGCCCCAGCCAGCGCTCCACGATGGCCTGCAAATCCGTGTCGTGCAGGATCCTTGAAGGGTCGGTATTGTTCTCGTCGGGAATCGCGTCCAGCAGCATGCGGTCGCCGTCCTTGCCAATGGGTGTCTCCATGGACGTGACGCGTTCGTTCAGTCCCAGCAGCCGCTTTACATCCTCGATGGGCTTGTCCAGCAGCTCTGCGATCTCCTCCGGTGAAGGCGCGCGGTCCAGTGTCTGTGACAGCTTGCGGCCTGCGCGCAGGTAGAGATTCAGTTCCTTGATGATGTGGATGGGCAGGCGGATGGTGCGGGTCTGGTTCATGATGGCCCGCTCGATGGTCTGCCGAATCCACCAGGTGGCATAGGTGGAAAACCGGAAACCGCGCTCCGGATCGAATTTCTCCACCGCATGGATCAGGCCCAGATTGCCCTCTTCAATCAGATCCAGCAGCGGTAGGCCGCGATTGATGTACTTGCGCGCGATCTTCACCACCAGTCGCAGGTTGCTTTCGATCATGCGACGGCGCGAAACTTCGTCGCCCTTAAGGGCGCGACGGCTGTAATAGACCTCTTCTTCAGCGGTCAGCAGCGCCGAATAGCCGATCTCCGAAAGGTACATGCGGGTGGCATCCAGCTGAGCCTCCACCAACTGCGGTTCGGGCTCCGCTGGTTCCGGCTGCAGAACTGCGACTGTGCCTTCATCCAGCGGGGGCTCCTCGCCGTCACCCTCCAGCAGGATAGCCGGGTTCTGCGGCTCCTCGGAATCGGGAAACAATTCTTCGTCCGCTTCCGGTGTGCCTTGATTGATACTCGTCATGGTATCCGTGACGCTCTCGAACAAGCGTGTGTGCTTATGTATGGTCCGGCCCTTGTTAGCAAGGGTGATTGTGTCTGACGATCAAAAGTGGTTTGCGCCAATGTATCCGGCCTCATGTTGAAGGCATTAATACCTTCGGGCCTTGATGGGAAGGCGCACCGATCCATCCTTATTAATCTTACGGTCTCGTTATGACCGTAGCACAAATCAGGTTTATGAATCGGCGGTTTAACCATTGTGACCATCACTACGTTCATCCTCGCAAACCCGGGTGGGATTCAATCCGTGAACAAAAGTGCTCAGGGTGCGGCGACCCGTTCCGCACACCAGGTACTCTCGCCCGTCAATATCGCCCAGGCGACACGCGCGGTTTTGTTGGCGAGTGCCACCGTGACCACGTTCGGATGCGCGTGGGTGCTGAGCCGTTGCAACCAACGGCCGAGTGCATCTTGCCGTTTGGGCGCCGTGCGCAGCACGCTACGCGCGCCATGCACCAGCAGCATACGCACATAGCGATTGCCGCGCTTGGAGATGCCCAACAACTTCGGTTTGCCACCGGTCGAATACTGTCGGGGCACGAGCCCCAACCAGGCCGCGAAGTGCCGGCCACGCCGGAAGCCCTGGCCATTGCCGACCGCGGCCACGATGGCAGTGGCGGTCAGCGGGCCGATGCCCGGGACCGTCAGCAGCCGCTGGCAGGCAGGTTCATTCTGGGCGCGGGCGGTGAGTTCCTGGGTGGCGCCGTCAATGCGTGCATCGAACTCACGTACTTGTTGGAAAAGGCAGTCCACCAGTGCACGCAAGCGCACGCTCAAGCCGTTCTCGGCATCCTCCAGTATCCGCGGCAGTTGCCGGCGGAAGTTTCCGATCCTCTTGGGTAGCGTCAGGCCCTGTTCCAGGAGTAGCGCGCGGGCTTGATTGACCGTGGCGGTGCGCTGCCGCACCCAGAGGCTGCGCAACCGGTGCTCGGCCTGCAGCTCCTGCTGCTCAACGGTCTTGAGCGGCACAAAGCGCATCGTGGGGCGGGTCACGGCTTCCGCAATCGCCTCGGCATCCAGGAAGTCCGATTTGTTGGTCTTGAGGTAGGGCTTCACATACTGCGCCGGCATCAGTCGCACCGTATGCCCACAAGCAGCAAACCGATGGCCGAGATGATGCGCACCTCCACAGGCTTCCATGCCGATCAGACAGGGTGGCGTAGTCGCAATCCAGCGCAACAGCTGCGCCCGCGTGAACTTCCGGCGTACCACCGGGGTACCCTGTGTGTCTAAGCCTACGACGTGGAAGCTGTTCTTGCCCAAATCAACACCAAGTGTTTGAATATTCATGATGGTCTGGCTCCTTCGTGGTGAGAGTACGATATGTGTCTCTCGTGGCTCATATTGAAGCCGAAATAGAGGGGGCCGGACCATCCCATTAATCTT
>Ga0307372_10000689_pt1 | contig 59224 bp, 49 predicted proteins | sample OX1MG_FD_202533 | JGI IMG/M metagenome (GOLD analysis project Ga0307372, IMG submission 202533) | Soil microbial communities from Risofladan, Vaasa, Finland - OX-1 | ecosystem: Environmental > Terrestrial > Soil > Coastal area > Acid sulfate soil | place: Finland: Risofladan, Vaasa | collected... | reverse complement strand
TGCAACGGCGTGCCGCAGCCCAGGTAAGGAATCCAGAGCGGAAAGCGGCCGCTCAAGAATTCCTGGCGGGCGAACTCGCGGATGGGCAGTTGAAACGAGCCGTAGTCGCAGAAGATGCTGTCGGTGATGACGCGATCGTCCGGGAGCAGCAGCGGCGTGAAGGGCGCCAGGCAGATCGTGGCGACGACGGCGGGAAGCAGCCAGGCGCGCTGCGGTCGCCTTTCGCGGGTCATCGGCACGGGAGCCGCCGCTTGCCCGACCTCTCCGCGCCGCGTGTGAAACAGGCCCGCAGCCATCGCTCTTCCTCCACCGCCCGTAGATGACGATCTTGCCGTCAAGCTACCCGGCGGCGGGCGCGGAGTCAAAACAGAGAACGGGGCGCCGGGCGAGCAGCACGTCAGCGGCATCACGACAGTGGCCCCGGTGGAATTTTGGGCCGCGCCGTTTCGTATTATTCGTATTACTGGAGGAGGAAAAGAGAGTGGTTAGTGGTCAGTGGTTAGTGGTCAATGGTCAGTGGTCAGTGGTTAGTGGTTAGCGGTCAGAGGTTGGCGGTTGGTTGGGAGAGTGTCAGTCGTGCCTAAGAATTGAGCAGTGGCGTCGGGCGGCTGTCGCGACCCGCGCGCCGCGCACGGTGTAGGTAAATTTGCCTACACCGGCGAAACACGGCGTTTTTGCCCATCGGTTAACCTGACGGGAGGGTTTTTGGGCGGCTGCGCAAACGATGTGCATGGCGGTCGTCTGGGTGCATGTTATTTGAGCAATTCTTTTGTCCGCGCTGGCGAAGCGGCGCGCCGGCGTTCGTCGAGCTGCGGTGTGAGTCGAAAAGATTCGGTCCCAAGCCAGCGGCGCGGTAGAATACCGGGAGCCACATGCATGGACGCCTGCGACCGATCCAACCCAAGCCAGCCGCGCGGTAGAACAAGGGAAACGATGGCAAAGGCCGACGAGTTTTTTCGCGCGGGAGTGGATAATTCGGGCCTGCAAAAGCGTATTGCCTTATAGCGGGAGAAACGAACGCGGTCCGGTTCCAAGCCAGTCAGGAGGTAGAACGACAGATAAACGACAGAAAGATTACCAGACAGAAAAATGAGCGATGGCGACCGCCAATCCAAAATCCAAAATCGCTCCTCCCCCCCAGATTTACCGGTGCGGCCACGGTTTCGAAGGCCGAATTGGCATTGCCGCAACCTGTGTAGCGCAATGGCTTTAGGGCATGGATTCTCCGGAGACGATTTTGGTTTTTGACAAGGGCGATCGTTTTTCCGCAAGGGTAATTCGCCGACGGCAAGGCGGCCGGACCGCCCGCCTCGGCTGCTGAGAACACATCGCCTGGCGATGAGCACGAGGGCGGCGCTCCGACGCCGGCCCATTCGTGATGAGTTGGGTAGCGCGACGCTCAAGCGTCGCCGCGGGTCTTTGACAACTTACTGATGACTCCGGGCGCGAAGCCGGCAAACGACCGGCGAAGGGAAACCGAGCGGGCTTAAAAGCTTTTATAAGCCAACGTTGATGCGTTCGCGCGTGGCTGTAAAGGCATGTCCGAATTGGTGTTACCGCCGGGCCATGACGCTGAATCCTTTTATTTTTCACAAGTGTTTTAGATCGCGATGATCTTCGCTTGGCTTGCCGGCGGGACGGGGAACAGCCGATCAACTGTCAGAATCTGACAGTTGGCCCATTGGTGGGGTTAGCTCCGCGATCTCGACGAGCCTCACTTTTGCGAACTTAAATCTACGGTCACCGTCACGGGCATGCCTTGCCGCAACATGCCGTCGTCGTTGTCGACGATCACGCGCAGGCGGTAAACCAGATCGGTCCGCAGCTCGCGGGTTTCCACGGTCTTGGGCGTGAACTCCGCCGTCGGCGAGATGAAGCCGATGTGCCCGTGATAGGGCTTGTCGGGGCGGCTGTCCGTGCGAACTTCCGCCGTCAGGTCGGGGCGAATTCGGCCCAAGTCGCGCTCGTTGACGTAGGTGCGCACCCAGACGGGCGAAGTGAGCGTGAGGGTGAAAATCGCTTCGCCCGGCGAGACGATGGCGCCGCGCTCCTGGGCGCGGGTCAGAATTGTGCCCGACGCCGGGGCGATCAGCTCGGCGTCGGCCAGGCGGCGCTCGGCCTGGCTGACGCTCGCTTCTTCACCGGCGAGCTGGGCACGGGCGGCGTCGATGTCTTCCTGCCGCGGCCCCAACTCGGCCAGCCGCAAGGTCTCTTGGGCCGACTTCAACCTGGCCTCGGCCTCGGTGAGGCTGGCTTTCGTGTTGTCGAACTCCGTCCGCGAGACGCTGCCGCGGTCGACCAGCGCTTTCTCGCGGTTGTAAAGGAGCTGGGCGTTGTCCATGGCCGCTTTTTGCTCGGCCACCGCGGCCGCCGCCTGGGCGATCTCTTCGGGACGAGAACCATGTTCCAACCGCGCCAGCGTCGCCTGCTGCGTGTCTCGCCGGGCACGGGCCAGCCGCAGCTCGTCGTCGAAGTACCGCTTGTCGAGCGTGGCCAGCACCTGGCCGGCCGTGACGGTGTCGCCCTCATCGACCGCGAGCGACTCGATGCGCCCGTCGACCTTGAACGACAGGATCACCTGCCGCACGTCGATGTTGCCTTCCAGCGCGAGGCGATTGGGGTCGGGCGGCGGCTGGCGAAATTGATAGTACCAGGCGCCCGCGGCACCCGCCCCGGCCAGGATCAGCAGCAACAGGGTTCGCGGCCAAATTCGACGCCGCCGGCGACGCGGCGCAGGCCGCGGGTTGTCGGGGCGCGGGGCGGCGCGGGGTTGCTGTCCGTCGGACTTGGCGGCATCGGCGTTCTCGGCGGGCGCGCCGGGCGGACCTGCGGCAGTGGGTTTCATCGGCCGTTTAATCCGGAATCAAGTTGCGAATTGGCCGCGCCGGCGATTCTGCGGATGCGGCTGGCTGTTCGTAGCACACCGGCCGGCCAAAATCGGGCGACTCGCCAACCTCGTCGAGCAACTGCCGCAACAGGGGCGATGCGAAATAAAGCCGGATGAGCGTGTCGGCATGCCGCGATTGCACGAGCGCGCCCGTCTCCCACCGCGACACCGACTCTTCGGCAAACCGCAGCTTGCCGGCAAATTCTTGTTTGCTTAGCCCCAGCGTCTTGCGTCCTTCTCGAATTTCCTCGGGTTGCAACAGGCCGAGCGTCGCGCGGAAGGCTTTGCCGATCTGGTCGCCTGCCTCATTGTTGTAGAGTTGCTCCCCGCAGTTGCTGCACGCAAAGACGACAACACCCGGCGCCTCCACATCGTACGCACGGCCTTCATATTTCTTTGTCGTCTTGTAGGTGATGGTCGCCGGATTCACGGTCTCCCGGCCGCAACGCGGGCAGAGCCAGGGAAACGGTTCTGGAGGTCGCTTGGAAGCGATCATCGCGGCACTGCTCATTACTTTCCCCACATTACTTAAAGTGTTTGCCTGGAGGGTGGATGTGGACGATCAAAACCTTCGGCCAGTCTCGCTTACGCTCGTCGAAACGGGTCTCGACGTAGAAAGCTTTCCCGGCAATAGGAAGAATCACGTCGTAATGAAACTTCCACTCGTCCTTCCACGGATCGCGGTCTTCGTTCTTTCGGTGGACTTCTCCACCGCTTGCGGCGTGCTCGTACAACAGCTCGCTAACGAATTGCGGCGAATAGTCGGGGAGAAACTCGTCCAGTTTGCGCAGATCGTCTTTTTCCCAAACGACGATATTCACGAACGGCCAGTCCGCCAATACAGCGACATAGCGGTCCCGTTCCTCGCCTGTAATAACCGTCATGCTGGCTCCTTGGCTTTTGACCATAGCCGAGCCAACCATCCAATTCTAGGTCGGCCAATAGATTTAAGTCAATCGCGCCCGGCGTCAGTTGACGTACGTCGGTCTTATTCCGCCGTTGCGCGTTCCAGATCGAGCGAGACGAACTTCAAAAGTTCGTCATCGTTTAGCTCCGTCAAGGCCGTCTCGCCGCCTTCGCTGAGCACCTGGTCGGCGAGCTGCTGCTTGTCGCGCAGCATGGCGTCGATGCGCTCTTCGACGGTGCCGCGGCAGACGAACTTGTGAACGAGCACGTTCTTCTTTTGCCCGATGCGAAACGCGCGGTCGGTGGCCTGATTTTCCACGGCCGGGTTCCACCAGCGGTCGAAATGCACCACGTGCGAGGCCGCCGTCAGGTTCAAGCCTGTGCCGCCGGCCTTTACCGAAACGACGAAGAACGGCGGCCCGTCGTCTTGCTGAAAGGCCCGCACCAACTCCTTGCGCTTACCGACCGGCACGCCGCCATGCAGCACCAGGCCGGAGCGGCCAAACAGCTCGGCCAGATACGCGGCCAGCGGCACGGTGAGCGTCTGAAACTGCGTGAACACCAGCACGCGTTCCTGCCGCTCACGGATCGGCTCGCAGATCTGCGCCAGCCGCTCGAACTTGCCGCTCTCGGCCGGGCGAAAATCCGTCTCGGCCAAATACTGTGAGGGATGATTGCAAATCTGCTTGAGCTGCATCAACGTCGACAACACCAGCCCGCGGCGGGCCATGCCGTCGGCTGATTTCAGCCGCTTGGCCAGCTCGCCCACGGTCCGCTCATAGAGCACCGCCTGCTTCTTCGCCAGCCCGCACTCCGCCCTCATCTCGGTCTTTTCCGGCAAGTCGGGCACGATCGCCGGGTCGGTCTTCATCCGCCGCAGAATGTAGGGCCGCACCAGCCGCCGCAGCCCGGCGAAGGCCTGGCTGTCTTGCCGCTTGTTGAGCCGCTTGATGAACTGCTTGAACTGCGTGGCCGAGCCGAGCAGGCCGGGACAACAAAAGTCGAAGATCGACCACAGGTCGCCCAAGTGGTTCTCGACCGGCGTGCCCGTGAGCACGATGCGGCCGGCGGCCCGGAGTTGCTTGACCGCGCGGGTCTGGGCCGACGAAGCGTTCTTGATGGCCTGCGCTTCGTCGAGTACGACAAGCTGCCACTGCGACTCTCGCAGCCAATCCAGCCGCGAAACGAGGCCGTAGGTGGTGACGGCGACGTCGTAGCCGGCCAATTCGGCGGCCGAATCCTTTGCCACGCGTGCCAAGGTCTCCGCGTCGCATTCCGAACGATGCACATAGAAGGCCCGTAGCGTGGGGGCGAAGCGTTCGAGTTCCTGCTTCCAATTGCCGACCAGCGAAGCCGGCACGACGAGCAGGCTGGGCCGAACTTGTGGTGCAGGCGTCCCGCCTGCTTTTTCGGAGCGGGCGGGACGCCCGCACCACAAATCAACTGCCTCGCGTTTACGTTGCAACAGCAGATCGATCACCTGCACCGTCTTGCCCAGACCCATGTCGTCGGCCAGGCACGAGCCGAGGCCGAGCCGGGTCATGAACCACAGCCAGCGGACGCCCTCGGCCTGATAGGGTCGCAAGTTGGCCCGCAGGTCGCGGCCGGGCTGGCACTGCGTGACGCGGTTCGGATCGCGCATGGTGGCCAGCGCCTCGCGCAGCCAGTCGCCGGCCGTCACGTGGCTCCAGTCGGCCGTGGCCAGCTCGCCGTTGCCGTCTCCCTCGAGCGAGGCGCCGGCCAGCAACCGCATGCCACGCAAAAAGTCGATGCCGTCGGCGTATTGCCCCTCCAGCTCGCGCCAATGATCGAGGGCTTCGCGCAGCTTGTCTTGATCGACTTCGACCCACTTGCCGCGCAGCAGAATCAACCCCTCGCTGGCGGCCAGAAGCTGCTGGCGCTCTTCCTCGGTGAGCGGCTCGCCGTCGAGGGCCAGCTCGGCTGAAAAGTCGAGCAGGCTGTCCATATCGAGCCGGTCGACCGCCTGCTGTCCGATTCGCACCCGCACCTCGGGCCGCGGCGGCTGCCGCGCGTTCCACCAGTCGGGCACGCGCACCACCAGGCCGCTCTCTTCCATCCGCGGCACGTCGCTCAGAAAACGATGCGCCTGCCCGATCGACCAGGCTTGCGGCTGAAACAACGCCCGATTGTCGAGCAGCTCGCGCACCAGCGCGCTCGATTGCGCGGCCTGCCGCACCGGCTCCAACAATGCGGTCAGGCGGTCTTGATTCTTTTCGCCGGCGTACTGCTTGAGCGCCTCGGCCAGCGGCAGGTGCTTGAGTTTGGCCCCGGCCGACACGCGGTTCGCGTAGGTGGCCAAAAAGGCGAACGGGCGGGCCGGATCGCGTTTGTTTTCCGCCAGGTGAAACGTGACGCGGCCGAGCAACTGCCAGACCGGATTGACCGACCGCAAAAACGCCTGCGGTCCACCCTCAAACTCCGTGGCCCGGGCCAGCACCAGCTCGGTCAGCTCGTGCCACAGCGTCCTCAGCACATCGCGCGTCACGTACTCCAATCCGCGCATCGGTGGTGCGGCTGCCAGCCACTCATCGATCTGCGTCTCGTCGGGTGGGGCGATGGCCGCATCATGCTTGCCGGCGGCGCGTTTCCAGGCCTCGTCGCTCAGGCCACACAGCGCGTGAAAGAACTTCGCGGCGAAGTCGCGCCAAAACACGAGCGACGCCGGAAGCTGCTCGGCCAGTGCCCGCGAGGCGAGTTGAAACAGTCCTTCGGCCGACGAACCGGCGAAGGCTTGCCGAATTTCCTCGGCGGTTTGGGCGGCCAGTTTGTGTTCGACTTCTTCGTCGCTTTCGGCCAGCAATCGCCCGGCCGGTGTGACGGCAATCCGTAATGTCATACCCGCCGAAGATACCGCGGCAGAGCGAGGTCGAAAAGGGGCGGCTGCGAATGGGTCGCGTCAGGGACCGGCGTCGAGCCGGTCGATCTCGGTAAGTGGTATCACTGAGGCTGCTGGTTTGTCGGCTGGCGACTATAACGAGTTACCATGAGTGGAGCTGACGCGGGAGGGCCAGACGCATTTCCTAGTGGGCCACTTGAATTCGGCCAAAACTTCCCAAAGAAGGTCAGGAGGCATATTGACTAGATTCGCCATCGAGGCGGAACCAAAGAGGAAATCCTGTCGCCGGGGAGGAGTGGCATCGAACGAGTCAAAGAGATCGTTTCGCGAACGGTGGCGGCAGGAGAACGACCTTCGCGGGTGAACCGGCGATAGCGTTCGACGATGGCGCGGTGACCTACATTATTCGTCCTGATGGGCGCTTTTGGACTGTGCTCTCAAACCCATGATTGAAAAAAATCGACAACATGAGGTTTGGTCGGCTCCTGAATGGCACCCAGATTTTGGCGACGCGAAGGCGCGATTTGGTAGTCCGTCAGTCTAATCAACAGAATCGTCTGGAGACGCCTGACGAGCGGCCAGTCTTTTCTCCCAGTCGGTTCCGTAGCCGCGCCCGTTACCGTGGACTCGATAGAACAGCACCGGTAGGTTGCGGCTCGCGACTATGGCCTGGCGCAGCACCAGTAAGACGTTCGAGGTCTCGCATGTAGCGACAGAAAGCACCGACCACCGGCTTGGTTCTCTGCCGGAATCGTCTGGCGTCAACTCAAGTACCGTATCCGCCTCTTGAAACTCCCATCGGCCGGAATCCAGCAGCACGTAATCCGGATTCCGGCGCACGGAGCGCTTATAACGCCCATCAACCGGAAAATCGAACAGGAAATCGGGACGCAGCTCGTTTCGTCGTTTGCGCACCGCGCAAGCTTGCCGAGCGCTACGGGTTCACTGTGACGGCCTTTGGTCGCCGGGCCAGCTTTTTCCTCTCCGGCAATGCCGCAGGAGCCGCGACGGCTTTCGACTCGGGTGGCCCACTGCGCTTGGCTCCGGCCACGGCCGGCTTCTTGGCCGACCGGGACTTCTTCGCGGCGGGCTTCTCGATGACCAGGACCGGCGATTGTTCCTCGACGGCTTTTTTCTTGCCGGCCGGCTTTGCCTTGGTTGCGGGGCGCGTTGTCGAAGTGGCACGGCGGCCGCGCTTGGCTTTTGTCTCGCTGGCGGCCCCGGTATCAAGCTCGATGCCGAACATGGCGCCCAGGTCTTCGCCGGCCAACGCATCGCCCGAGCCGCTGAGGGCGCTTTCGAGGTTCCCGTCCGACACGGCCTCGCTCACCAACTCGGCGTGGTCGACGCCGCGCAGCAAGAAGAGAAGCTGCGGCTCCTGGTCGAGCCGCGCGCCGACGCCGTAGAGCACCGCCGCCGCATGCTTGCAGAGCACCGCCCAATCCGGGCAACTGCACGACATCTTGATTTCCTTGGGCTGCGGAAACAGCCCGCGTTCGGGATCGGTCAGCCGCCGCATCACGCCGTCGGAAAAACGTCCGGCCAACAGGTCGAGCAGCGAATCGATCGACTCGGAGCATTCGCTTTTGAGCTGCTTCCAGTGGGCCGGCTCGAGACCGGTGATCTCCACTTTCACTGTGTAAATCTCGGAACCGCTGACCAGCGCGTCGATATGTCCGCGGGCGATATCGAGATCGATCACCGAGCCGTTGCGCACGTAAGTTCGTCCGCGCGGCAAGCGGTTCTCGAAGTCGCTATGGTTCTCCAGGCTGTCGCACCAGGCTTCGCCCCAGAACGTGCGGGCGATCTTGCGGCCGTCGATGGTGATGGGCTGCAACTCGCGGCCGCGCTTTTTGGAAAGCTGCTTGGCGGCGCGGGCGGCATTGGCCCGACGCCGGGCCACCGGCACGTAAGGTTTCCATCCGTAGTACATTTCAGACTCCTTTCGTCAAAAGGCCACGGCAAGCCGTCGGCAATGGTCGGTGCGCCCGCTTTGTACTTCCATCAACGTAATTCCTCCTCGCCCGGCCGCCAAGAGCAGCCGCAGGGGAGAGACGGAGCAAGGGAGGGAAGGCGGGACGGAGGGAAGGCGGGACGGAGGGAAGGCGGGACGGGGGGAAGGCGGGACGGGGGGACGGAGAGACTCAGAGGCATTGCGGATTGCGAAGTCAATCGCCGATCGCTCCTTCTCTTCGTCTCTCCTTCTCTTCGTCTCTCCCTCGCTCCGTCTCTCCCTCGCTGCCGCCTACGCCGGCTCCTTCGTGCCGGGAATCGCTTTGCCGTGCGGGTCGCGGCCGGGTTGATGCAACTCGCTGGCAAGCTGCTCTTGCAGCGCGGGACCGATGTAGTGCTCCACGCGCTCGGCCGATTCGTGCAAGTGGTCGAGCGGCAATTCGAAGTTCTCGCCGAGAAAGGCTTCCCACAAGCGGTGCGAACGCACCAGCGATTCGGCGGCTTGCCGCCCGGCCGAAGTCAGCCGCACGCGGCCTTCGGGCAGCCGCTCCACCGCACCGCGCCACCAGAGCAGCGGCACGGCCAGCCGGGCCAGCCAGCCGCCCCCGCCCGCTACCACGCAACGACGCCACGAGACTCCGGCACGGACTTCGTCGGCTTCGTCCGCGCGGTAGAGCATGGCAATGACGTCTTCGTACACAATGCGCATGGCCAGGGCCAGGCGGTGCAGCGCCCGGCTTGCCAGGCCGTGCCGCGGCGCGAAACAGAGCGCCGCCGTGAATTCCGCTCCCGCGACCATCGCCATCATCGGCGCCATGCCGGTGTCGAAACGCAGATCGCCCCAGTAGCCCACGACGGCCGACGAAACGGCGACCACGGCCGCCCAGGCCATCATGCCGGCCAGACGATCGGAGAGGAGGTGCCCGGTGGCGGCGGGCACGATCAGCATCGCGATCACCAGCACCGACCCGACCGCGTAGAACCCGGCCACGATCGCCAGCGCCACCACCGCCATCAGCAAGTAGTGGACGAGCGTCGCACTATAGCCCATCGACGTGGCCAGCCGCGGATCGAACGAGACCAGTTTCAGCTCTTTCCACAGCAGGCCGATGAACAGCATGGTGAGCGCCAGCACGCCGGCCAGCGAAAACAGCGCCCGCGGCACCTGATAGCCGAACACCGGCCGAGTATCGAGCGAAACCGCGTCGATCAGTCCGTAGAGCACGCAATCGACGTCGAGATCGACGCGCGACCCGACCTTGACCAGCATCACCACTCCCAGGGCAAACAGCGACGTGAACACCACGCCCATGCTGGCGTCTTCGGCCACCTGGGCAAAGCCGTGCAGCAGTTGGATCAAGAACGTGGTGAGAAGGCCGACTGCCACGGCGGCGACGAAAATCCAGGCCGACGACGTGCTGCCGCTGATCCAAAACCCGACTACGACGCCCGGCAACACGGCGTGGCTGACGGCATCGCCGAGCAGGCTCAAGCGGCGCAGCAGCAGATAGCACCCCAACAGGGCGCACGCCAGGTTGGCCACGGCGGCCACGGTAATGGTCCAGAAGGCCTGGTTCATGTCGGTTTGTCAGTTATGCTCGCGTCGGCATAGCGGTGCAGGCGTTAGGCGATGGGCGTTGGGCGTTAGGTTTTCAAATAGTGCCCAACGCCTATTGCCTAACGCCTTGACCCCGGTGGGCCGGCGCTCGCAAGCTCGCTGGTCCCACCCTACGCGTTTTCCAATACTGCTAATACTTCACGCGGTAAAAGTTCGTCAATCTTCTCGATGTCGAGATCGCTGAAGAGCGAAACCGATTCGGGATACTCGGTGAGGAACAACCGCCACAGCCGATGCGCGCGGGCCACAGCGGCGGCGCGGCGCAGGCCGGACTCGGTCAGTTGCCACGACTCGCTGTCTTGCACGTCTAAGCGTCGAAGCAGTCCCTCCATCTCCGCCCGACGCAACAGCGTTCGTAAACGGCCCACGGGCAACGACGTTTGGATCAGCAGGCCTGCCGAGGTACACGACGACGCGTCGCGCTCGAAAGTGATGGCACCCATGGCGAGCAGCAGTTTCTGCTCGTCGATGCGCCGCCGCGAACGGTGCTCGGCGAGGGCTTTGGCGATCAGCCCGCGTCGCCGGGCGAAGAGCATCGACGACAGGAAAACGACCGCTCCAGCCAGGACGATGGTCGGCCCCGTCGGCAGACGGCTGCCCGTGGCGCTGACGAACGTGCCGGCGGTCCCGATGATGGCACCGAACAGCGCGGACAACACCAGCATGACGCCGAGCCGGTCCGTCCAGAACCGGGCGGCTGTGGCCGGCAGAATCAACAGCGCCGCGGTGAGCACCACGCCGGCCGCCGGCAAAGCGATAATCACGGTGACCGAAACCAGCAGCATGATCAGAAAATCGAGCAGCAGCGCGGGCCAGCCTTGCACGCGGGCAAACGCGGCGTCGAACGTCACCAGGCGAAATTCTTTGTACAGCAGGACCACCGCGACCATGCCGACCAGCGCCACCGCCGCGATCAGCTTGACGTCGGCCGCGATCATGCCGGCGGCCGAACCAAAGATGTAGTGGTCGATGCCGGCCCGGCTTCCGCCCACGGACTGCGTTTGGATGTATTTCAACAGCGCCAGGCCGCCGCCAAAGAACACGCTCAGCACGATGCCCAGCGCCGCGTCGTCTTTGATGCGCGTGAATCGCCGCAGGCCCGCCACGACGCCGATGCCCGCCACGCCCGACAGCAGTCCGCCCGCCAGCATCACCGGCAGGCTGCGGTCGCCCCAAAGAAGAAAACCGAGGCACAGACCGGGAAGCGCCGCGTGGGCCAGCGTGTCGCCGAGCAGCGCCCGTCGCCGCAGCAGTGCGAAGGTGCCGATCAGCCCGGATGCCGCGCCCAGCAAACTCGTGCCCGCCAGGACAATGGAGGTGTTGTAGGGAATCATACAGCTCCGGAGGCGAGTTAATGAGACTGAGGCAACGGTGCAAATCCGGGAAGGGTGTCGAAGAGAGCTTTGCCGCGCTCCCAGGCGTCAAACGGATCGAAATCGTTGGATAAGCCGCTCTTCTGGACCCAGTAGCGACCGTGGGCGAGCCAGTGACGGAACATCACGAGCTGCTTGAAATCGCCGATGATATCTGCCCTGCCAATGACGCTTTTCCAAACGTCGAGGATCGCTTCGATTCTGACCCATTCGTCGGCGCCTCGACGTTTGTAACGAGAGTGCCAGAGCTTGCGGAAGCGCCGGGACGCGGCGTCTTTTCCTTTCCTGGAAAGACGCGCTCGCAAGTCCGTTTGCAATGTCGCCTCGAATGCCGCGACCAACATCAGGACCACCGCGTGGTGCAACTCATCGCGAAGTTGGCCGATGGACGAATCGACTTCCGCCGGCGTCATAGAGCGGAAAGACGCGGTTAGTGTCGTGTCAATGACCTGACCGTCGACCAGCGCAGCCAGAACGTGGCGTTTTAATAAGTCGAGCGATTCGAGCGACTGTCGATAGTAATTGAGGATCAGGAAAGGCTGCGGCCAATACGAGGTAACGGTCATCTGGGACGGCCTTTTCTACATCATCAACTCATTCAGCGCCTGCCAGAACGAGTTTTCGTCCAAGTCGGCGAACGACCAAAACCCGTGATCGCCGGTCTGTTTCGCGACCTGCCACGTCGTGCGATCTTTCCGCACAAGGATGCGCAACTTCGGCATTGCATCAAGATCGACGCGCCCCATGCCGCCTACGACAAACCGTGCCTTCGGCTTGATGTTAAGCGCGAACCCGCGCGGCGTAACAATCTTCAACGCCGGCGCATCGTAGTTTCCTAATCCCTCCTCTCGAAGAGAAGCCGTGTACTCCTCGACTTGCAGCAGTTTTTCCTGTTCGGCCGCCTTTAACCATTGCCGAATTTGAGCCATTAATTCGGCGAGGGCGAGCAGCCATTCGCGACGAATCTCGTCGACGCCTTGTGCCGCAGCATCACCGAGTTCCTTTTCTCTCTTCAACAACTCGAGAACCGCTTCCTTTGCCGTCATGAGCATGCTCCCGAATCCGTTGGGACGCTCGGAACATCGAACGAGAAATCGAGCCCGTGGCGGGCCGAGCAACGACGCAGGAAGCTTACTCCCGGCAACCCCACCCATGGATCGATCATCACATCCGACACGACAAATGGTTTCGCAAACGCGGGCGGCTCGGTTGCGAAAACGCGCACTTCAACCCACCGGCCTTTGACACGGCAACGGTAGATGTTTCCCGCATCGAGATCGGCTTGTTCGAGTGCTTTTGCTAAGGGCACGGTCATGGTATTCGCATTGTATCAAAAGTGAAGTTGCGGAACCAACCGTAAAGCGTCCGTGCGTCCACGGCGAACAGGCGTTGTGGTTAGTAATCATACGCTGCGTTGTTGTTCGGCCAGCGCCTGGCCGGCGGCCTCCAGAATGCCGAGCCGACCGCCGTAGGTCTTGCGGAGATTTTCGGGCGTGAAGACTTTTTCCGTCGGGCCGCTGGCGACCAGCCGCATGTTGAGCAGGGCCACCTCATCAAAGTAGCCGGGCACGGTCCGCAGATCGTGATGCACGACGAGCACGGTTTTGCCGGCCTCGCGCAGCTCGCGCAGCAGCGAGAAAATGACGCGCTCGGTGGCGGCGTCGACGCCGGCCATCGGCTCGTCCATGAAATAAACGTCGGCCCGCTGCGCCAGCGCGCGTGCCAAGAAAGTCCGTTGCTGCTGGCCGCCGGAAAGTTGGCCGATCTGCCGCCGCGCCAGGTCGGCCAGTCCCACGTGCCGCAGACATTCCATGGCCCACTCACGCTCGGCCTTCCCCGGCCGCCGGAACCAACCCAGCCGGCCGTAGGTGCCCATCAGCACCACGTCGAGCACGCTCACCGGAAAGTCCCAATCGACGCTCTCGCGCTGCGGCACATAGCCGACGAGCTGCCGCTGGCTGGCGGCGGGCAAACCGAAAAGCGTCACGCGGCCGCTGGCGATCGGCACCAGTCCCAGCACGCCTTTGATGAGCGTACTCTTGCCGGCACCGTTGGGCCCGACGATGCCGACCAGGCTCGGCCGCTCGATCGTCAGGTCGACGTCCCACAGCACGGGCCGACGATGATAGGCCACCGTCATGTCATGGATTTCCAGCACGGGCGAAGTTGAATTCGCAGCCCGTGCCGGCGCCGCGCCGGGCAATTCGGCTAAAGCCGCTTCGCCTCGGGCCGGTGAAGTGTGCTCGGTAGCCTCATTCATTGCAAGGCCCGCCTGATGGTCTCGACATTGTGCCGCACCATACCCATGTATGTTCCTTCGGGCGTGCCCGGCTTGCCCATCGCGTCGGAAAAGAGTTGTCCGCCAATTTCGACGCGATGGCCACGGGCGGCGCACCCCTCGACGAGTGCCCGGATGTTTCGCTCGCTGACGCTCGTCTCGACGAACACGGCCTTGATCTTTCGCCGGCTGATGAGATCGACCAGGTCATTGATCTGGCTCACGCCGGCTTCGGCCTGTGTGCTGATGCCCTGAATTGCCTCGACCTCGATGTCATAGGCGCGGCCGAAGTAGTGGAAGGCGTCGTGTGCCGTGACGAGCGCGCGGCGCTCGGTGGGGATGGCGGCCATCTGCTCGCGGCACCAGGCGTCGAGCGAGGCAAGCTCATCGCGATAGACCGCGGCCTGCCGGCGATAGTCGGCTGCGTGAGGAGGATCATAGCCGGCCAGGGCCTGCTCGACCTGCGTCAAACATTCGGACCAGAGCGCCACATCGAACCAGACGTGTGGGTCGAACTGTTCGGGCCCGACTTTGAGCAGGCGATCGCGGTCGAGCAAGTCGGTCGCGGCAAACGTCGGCTTGCGATTTGCCAGCCGCGACAGCACGTCGCCCATGCGGCCTTCCAGGTGCAGGCCGGAATAAAAAACGGCGTCCGCCTCGCCCAATCGCGCGACATCGCCGGTCGACGCTTTGTAGAGATGCGGGTCGACGCCTTCACCCATCAGCGGCGTGACTTCGACAAACGAACCGCCCACGTGGCCGACCAGATCGGCGACCATGCCGGTCGTAACGACGACGCGGAGCGGATACTTGCCGCTAAAGTGCATGGCGGCCGTTGCCGTTTGGCCGACATTGGCGGCGCCGTCGGCCTGTTCGTGACAACCGGTCAGTGAAACCACCAGCACCAACAGGAGCGTGGAGCACGTCATCTCGCGCATCGCGCAGATATCTTTGTTCGCCGGCAGCATGGGACTTTGAAGCATCGAAAGAATTTTTGATCGCTCAAAATCATACATCAGAATCGTCGGATTGGTCAAGTCGGGCGCGTGGCAGTCCGGGAAACTTGAAGGTTCCACAAAAGCTACATCGGCGGCGGTTGATTTTCCGATACGGAAGACTGGCCCAGTCATGGGCGATGCTACGGTTGGCGGGTTATTAGCCACTTTGCTAGGAGAACTGACGTTGGCTACTTTACACGAGCGAACGGATTCGCATTCCGCCAAGGATGGCGAAGAACTTAACCAACAAATCGATTCCCGCGGCTGGGCCTGGTTCGGCGCGGGACTGGCCTTGGGGCTCGTTGTGGTCTACTTCGGTGCCACACGCCCCATCGCCGGTGAGCTGGCCCGACTCGAAGGCCAGGTCGCCACACTGGAACGAAACGTCGGCAAGCTGGTCGGCAAGCGGGGCGGCGTGGCCCAGACCAACGAGCTGCTCAGCGCGTTGGCCGAACAGGGCGAGCGGGCCGAGCTTGCCGAGAACGCCCTGAAAAAAATCGAAGCCCTGCAATCGCAGCTTATCGCTCAGCAGTCCGACACGCGGGAGGCCGAGCAATCGCTGGCGGGCCTTGCCGAGCTGGAGCAGAAGGCCCTCGCCGCCCAGCAAGAGACGGCCGACGTGCTCAAGGCCGTCGAGGCGCTCGACAGCTTGCAGCGGAAGATCGCGGCCCAACATCAGAACGTCGTGGCCGCGCGCAGCACGTTGGACGAAGTCGTGCGTCTGGGCGAAGTGGCCCGGAACGCGGCTTCGCAGGCCAGTAGTGCGCGCCGCGCGATCGACGCGCTGGCCGAGTTGAAGGCCGCGGCCCTGGCATCGGGTGATCGCGTGTCGCAAGCCAAGAAGGTGGCCGACTCATGGACGTCGATTCAGCAGCAGCTCGTGAGCGCGGCCCCCGAAATCGAACGGGCACACCAGGTGGCCGGCTCCTGGACGACAATCCAGCAGCAGCTTGTGAGTTCGGCCGCCGATGTCTCCGTGGCCGATCACGTCGCCCGCTCGTGGAAGTCGCTGCAAGACTACCTCGTGCTTTCGGCCCCCGAGGTCGATCAGGCGCGCGATGTGGGGCAGGGCCTGGCCGCACTCAAGGACGAGATCCTCTGCGGCAACGACGCGCAGCAAATCGAAGAGGCCAGCGCGGCTCTGAAGGAGTTGACCGCCATTCGCCTGCGGCTGGAGCGCGAGTCGCAACAGGTCGCTCCGGCAAAGGTCTCGCTCGACGGGCTGGTGACGCTGAAGGACCACCTGCTTGCCCGGACCGGCGACTTGGCCGATGCCGTGGAGACGCTGGAAACGCTGGGCGACCTGGAGCACCAGCTTGTCGACTCGGTGCAGTCGTTCGACCGCGTCCGCCACTGGCTGGTGGAGGTCATGCTGTTTGAGCCGGCCGTGGAACGGGCTGTCGGCGTGTTGAAGCCGCTCACGGACCTGAGCAATTTGCGTCGGCTGAGCCCGTCGGACCTGCGGCAAGCCGCCCGGAGCGTGGCCGATCAGCGTGCCTCGCGCGTCGCCGACAAGTCGGCCGCCGGCAACCACTGCCCATTGGATGACCGTTCGTCGTCGCCCGACGATTGCACGGATTAGGTGATAGGCGACGGGTTACAAGGGCGAGGGCATCGCGAAGGAACTCGGAGACGGAAGTCAGAACCGCCTGACTTCCGGCTCCGAAGTTCCTTCGCCCGCGCGCGGGTCTGAGCTGGGTTACGTCCTTGCGTAAGGTGGGGCCAGTGAGCTTGCGAGCGCCGGCCCACCATGAGCGACGTCGCTATCGGTGGGCCGGCGCTCGCAAGCTCGCTGGTCCCACCCTACTTTTTCGCCGCCGGGCCGTTCGGCTCGACCGGCAGCGTACTGAAGTAGCCGATCATCATCTCCTCCCAGGTCTGGTCGCCCCAACGCACGGGCTTCGTCGGGTCGGGGTTGGCCAGATTGTCGGCCGAGTTGTCGAAATGGGCGATGCACTCCAGCGTCGTGCCCTTCGGCAGCAGCTTCGGCTCGGCCAGCCGATAACGCAACTGCCAGTTGAAATCGTAGTGCGGAATGTCGAGCAGCACCTCCCGAGTGCCGTCGGGATACGCCGCTTCATAACGGAACGACTTGCCGCGCAAGTGCATGTGCGGCGTCATCGTCAGCAGCAGCGCGTCGTTGTCGAAGTGGTGGTGCGATCGGACCTCGAAGTTGTCGGCGCCGGGCGGAATCTGAAAGAAGCGGTTGCCCGCCATCCCGCCGCCGATGCGCCGCGTGACCGTGGCCGGGTCGGCGAACACCAGCCCCAGCGAGCTGCGGTCGAGCTGCTCCGAGCCGTTGGGCGTGTAGTGCATCTGAAAGATCACGCGCGAGCCGGCCGGCACGAACATCGCCGTGCCGTCGTCGAAGCATGTGGGCGGCATGCCCGGTGCATAACCGACCATTGCTCCCCGCACGCCGTCGCGCAGCTTCTCGCCGGGCGGCACGAAGAAGGCCACAATGTGGTGAACCACGCCGCGGTTATCCGGCCGGCACTCCGCCGCCTTGATCCATTTGTCTTCGGTGAAGCCCGGATCGACCGTGTAATACTGATAGGCCACCGTCCCCTCGGCCTGCACCTTGACCGGCTCTTCGCGAATGTAGACCGTCTGGTCGGGCTGCGGAATCTGCCAGCCCACCGTGAATTGCCGCGGTTCGGGCAACTGCGAGCGGTCGCCTTCCGGGCAACCGGCCGCCACCCACTCGTCGAGCAGCCGCTTCTCGTCGTCGGTCAGCCGGGCATCGTTGGAAAACTTGCCGTACTCAGGGCTGGCGAACCAGGGCGGCATTCGGCCCTGATGCACGACTTCCTGCATGGTCTCGGCCCAGCCGACAACCTCGGCATAGTCGGTAAGCGGAAAGGGCGCGATCTCGCCCTGGCGATGGCACTCGACGCAGTGCTGTTGGAGCAGCCGGGAGATTTGGTTCGAGTAGGTCGCCTCGCCCTGCGCCTGGCGCTTGGGTACCCGGCCGATGTGGCAGCCGACCGCGTCGGTCGCCGGCACGCTTACGGCGCTGGCCGAAAGCAATTCGTCGAGCGCCACCGCCAGGTCGCGCCGCGTCGGTTCGGGCCGCTGCTTGCCGACGAGATACTGATCGTCGATCCGGCCGCGGTAGCGGATGGTGCGGTCGCGGTCGAGCACGAAGACTTCCGGCGTCCGCTGCGCGCCGAACTGGTCGGCCACGACGTTGCCAGGGTCTTTGAGCACCGGGAACTCGATCTCATGAATCCGGGCGCAGGCGGCCAGCTCCGTCAGGGTGTCTTGACTGTTGGAGTCAACCCCCAAGAAGGCCACGCCGCGCGGGCCGAATTCGTCAGCCAGCTTTTTCAACCGCGGCGCATATTGTTTGGCCAGCGGACACTCGCAGCCGACAAACGCCACCACCACTAGCTGTCGGTCGTCAAAGTCGGACAAGGCGTGTAGCTTGCCGCGGAAGTCGCGCAGCGTGAATTCGTCGATCTTGCGGCCGACCGGAACGGCGGTTTCTGTGCTCAGCACATTTGCAGAGAACCCTGCCGTCGCCAGCAGGGCGAGTATCGCCTTTTTCATATTAGTAGGGTTCAGGGTTCAGGGTTCGGGGTTCGGGGTTCAGGGTTCAGGGTTCGGGGTTCGGGGTTCGGGGTTCAGGCCGATTACGGTGGGCCAGCGCTCGCAAGCTCGCTTGCCCCACCTTACGCCGCTCGCCACTAACCACGAAAACCACTAACCACTACCGCCGCGGGCTACGCGGCAGATTGGGCAGCAACAGCTTCTTCACGTAGTTGGCCACGTCGGTCTCGATGGCGGGGGCGCCTGCCGGCGTTTCGCCTCCGGCCCGCGCAAACGCAAAGCCGCGCACTGTGTCGCTCAAGCCCGCACCCGGTTGCAAGTCCGTGAGGAAACTGTCCCACTCGTTGCGCTGGCCCGGCACCAGACCGGTGTACCAAGCGACATAGTTTGCCAGATCCTCGCCGGTCAGGGCAATGCCACCCAAGTGCTTCTCTTGAAACGGCACGTCGGGCACGCTCCACGACGCGTAGGCCAACATCGGCAGTTCGTGCCCCTGAGCGATCGACGCCGTCCACACCACCTGGCTCGATGCCGACAACCACGTGCCGTTCGTGGCGAAGGGCTGTAGCGGCGTCGAAAGTGCCACGCGCAATTCGTCGTTCTGGCTCAGCAGGTCGAGGCCGAAGAACAGCCGCGCCACCAATTCGAGCACAACGTCTTTCGGATCGGGCGGCGGCGCCGCCGGGTCGGTGCTCTGACTGCGACGCCAAAGCTGCTCGCGGCGGCGGAACTGCGGAGTCGACCGCAGGTAGGCATCGAGCGACTTTTCCGCTTGTGACGTGTCGATGAGAAAGCCCAGCGAACGGGCGATCGACGGCTGGTTTTCCGGCGCGATCTTTCGCGACAGCAGATCGATCACAAAGCGGACCTGCTGGGCGGCGTCGTTGGTCGCCTCGACGTGAATCGCGGCCGGAACTTCCTCCAAGCGGAAGTAGCCATGCTCGACCAGGTACATGGCCGCCCGTACCCAATACTCTTGGTGCAAACTGGACTGCCGCTGTCCGCTGACGCGGGCCATGGCCCAGTAGTGGCTGAGGTTCCGCAGATCGTGGCGGAAGTCGCGATCGAGGAAAACCCGGATGCGGGCAAAGTTGGGGTCGCGGCCGATTTCGCTCTGGAACCAACCGACGAGCAGGTTCGTCAATTCATCGGCGGCCCGGCGACGGTCGTCGATGTGCAGTTCCAAGTCGTCGCTACCGCGGAACCGCTCGACATAGACCGCCGCGGTGCCCAACGAGGTCACCGTGAAGTGGTAATCGCCCGACCCGCCCACGTCGTCGGGCAGTTTGGGGCCGAAGCGGCCGCGGAACACGTGCCGGCCCGGCGCGGCCGGCAGCTCCGCGGGATAGCGGGAGGCGAGGCGTTTCAGTTCCGCGAGCGGAAAGCGGTCTTTGCCGCGGTTTTCCGGCACGCGCCAGACTGTCAGAGTGCGGACGATTTCGGCACCTTCCGGCTGAAGCTCGATTTCATAGCGATTATGGTCCTGGCATCCGGCCGACCAGCAGAGACACAGCGCGACGGCTGCGGCGAAGCGGCACTTCGGCATCGGCAAACGGTCCTTTCAGGCAAGGGGAAAGTTGGCCTGGTTCGACAACCATCCCTTCCATCATACATACCCGGCGGCGAAGCGGGTGGCTTCAAGTTTTTGGTTGGTGGTGTCGCGATCTCTGTAGGGAACGCCCTCCGTGGCGTTCCGCGGCCAACCGAAGGACCATGCGGAACGCCACGGAGGGCGTTCCCTACAGACGCGGCGGCGGCCGAACAGAGAGGCGTTGCTCCGCGGCACGGCTATGGCCGCCGAGATCCGATGGAGCGATGAGAGGACGCGCGATATACTTCACGCGGCCGAGAATGAGACGTTTTGCCGCGAACGTCTCATTCTTGGCCGCGTGAAGTATATAATGCGTCGGGCGATGCCTTTACGTTCCGGAGAACCGCTCTTATGACCCGCATTGTCATTGACGATGATTTGCTGAGCAAACTCTCTTACTTGTCTGAGCCACTGGAGTTTTGCACGGAATCGGGATACGTATTCGGCAGATTTACGCCGCATCCCGATCGGTATGCCGCCTTGCAAGCGATGCCGGAATTAAGTGACGAAGAGCTTAAGCAGCGTGCGGAAGGCCCCGGCTATACCACCGAGCAGGTTATCGCCTATCTGGAGAGTCTGCGACCTTGAACGTCCAATTGCTATCCGCCATTTCCTTCGCGGCACGGGCACACGAGGGCCAGTATCGCAAAGACGGCGAGACTCCCTACATTGCGCACCCGCTGAGGGTCATGACGGTGGCCTCGCAACTCTTTGGCGTAACCGATGCCGAAGCGCTGATGGCGGCCGTGCTGCACGACACGATCGAAGACACGCGCACCGACCACGACGATCTGAGCGAGAAGTTCGGCACGCGCGTGGCCGACTACGTGGCGGCGCTCACGAAAGACAAACGCCTACCGGAAGAGACGCGCGAGCGTGACTATCTCGACGCGCTGGCCGCGGCCCCGCTGGCCGTGCAGTTGTGCAAGCTGGCCGACGTTTACGACAATCTGCTCGACTCCTTCGGCATGGGCCAGCAACAGCGCCGCAAGAAGATTGAAAAGGCCCGTGAGGCGGTCGAGCGTTTCGGCCCCAACTTCCCCGACGAATGGAAGCACGTGCTCGATCTCGTGAATGCCGCTGTCAAACAAGTGGAAGCGGAGTTATAGGGCACGACGTGGAAAAGGCGTCAGGCTTCAGGCGCGGGTTTGCGACCAAGAGCCTGACGCCCGATTCACGGTGGGCCGGCGCTCGCAAGCTCGCTTGCCCCACCCCACGTTCGGTGGCAATCCAAAATCGAAAATCCAAAATCAACCCCTAGTTCCACCACCAGGCTTTGCCGCGTCCCTCGGCCACCTGCGTGCGGACGGGCTTCAGATCGCCGGGCTCGCTGCGGTGGGCGTCGGCCCAGGAGTTGATCTGCACCCCGCCCGATGCGCTAAGAATGTAGCGGTCCGAGGCACGGACAAAGCTGCACTTGGTGTCGACCTGCTTGGGCAGGTTGAATTGCTCGGTCGGATAGACGTTTTCGTCGAGCAACGCGCCGAAGTCGAGCGCGGCCTTGGCAGCCAGGTTTTTCTGGAAGATCAGGGCCGCGATCACGGCCAAGTCCATGCAGTTGCGCAGCTCGCCGAAGATCGGTTCCTTCAACGAAAGCTCGTCGTACTTGCTCGTCATCTGGTCGGCCCACTTCTGCGCCGCTGCGCTCGACTTGCCGGTGTGCTTTCGCTCGCCGTTGGCGTCCAGGAAGTCATCTTCCGTCATGGCCTTCACGCCCGCCCCGCGAAGTTGCCAGGCCAGGCCGTCGTTGTCGGTCAAGAGCGGGTCGTAGTTCGTCGTCAGCCACCACCGCGGCAGCATGTTCATGGCCTGCATCCGGCCCTTGATCATGTCCAGATAGCTCGGCAGACCGCGCACCGGCGTCGGCTCGAACTTCATCGCCAACCGCTTCATGCGGAAGTCGGCGGCCAGCAGGATGTGGGCAAAGCGGCTCGTGGGCGGAATGCCGTGGAACGAGATCGTTTGCGGTCCCAGCGCCCGCTCGACCTCCGGACCCACGACCCGCGGGTCAAGATTCGGGATCGCGAATTGCGGCGCCATCTGTTGAATGCGCGCCAACCCTTCTTGCGTTGGATCGATCGAGCATTGAATGCCGCCACGGGCAGCCTCACCGGCGGTCCGCAGGGCCACCACCAGATCGTCAATCTCCATTACGGGGCGCCCCGTCGTCACGCCCACGACATTGCCACGTTCATCGACCTTCCAGCCTTCGCCGAAACCGACGAGCACGATGTCGTTCAAGTCAGGATACACCATCACATATTCGATGCGTTGCAGTCCGGCCAGGAAGCGGACCTCATCGGGCAACGCGGCCTTGTCTTTCAGGCCGCCCAACAACTCCGCCAGCCCGCGCAGCGAAATCTTTCGCAGCTTCGAGGCCTGCTTGAGATCGCCGGGCACGGGCTTGAGCAGATCGAGCCAGAATTGCCGCAGGCCGTTATGGTCGCGCTCGGCGTTGGCCAGCACGCCCTTGGGATCGATGGAAATGCCGCCCACCGCCTGGCGGAAGAACTGGGCCTGTGCCGTCCCGCTGAAGGCCACACCGAAGAACAAGACCACTGCGAACGACAGCACACTCAATCGACGGATTGTGCAACGAGAAGCGGATGTCATGGAACCTCTCCCTTTCGATCCCCACCACTCTGACCGGAACCAGCGGCGCGGCGCCGCACCGCAATTGGAGCGTTTATTGTACACTCGCCCGCCCCCGCGTGTGAAGAAAAATGAGAAAATCGCCGGTTCGCCAGCGCCTTGCGTTATCAACTGACAGATTCTGTCAGTTCACCAAAGGTGGGGTTTCCGGGGCGCATCGCATCAACTCCACGCGCGTGCCGCCCGCGTCCGCAGCCGGTTGGCTTCGTCGTCGTTGACGAACTCTTCCTTGACGGGGTCGAGCTTCAGCGGACGCTTCAAGATCCAGGCGAGCGCCGCGGCATGGCAGGCAATGTGCGAACGCCGCATCACCTGGGCATTCGCCGCCGGCAGGTCGCGCGAGCGGACGCAATCAAAGAAGTTTCTGGCATGCGCCGAAACGTCGAGCCCCACCACTTTCTTCTTTCCCGGCGCGTTCAGTTCGCTTTTCAAGGCCGCCGAAGAGACTTCAATCTCGCCGCTGTCGCCCGTCTCGACCGACCCCTCGTCGCCGACGAACCGCACAGGGCACGTGCCCAAGTGCTGCACCCAGCCCGGACGTTCACCGAACGGCGTCTTGAGGAAATCGAGCACCAACTTCACCCCGTTGGCATACTGGGCCGTGATGCCGTTGTCGTGGGGCTCGAATTCGATCGGCATCGTGTCGTCGGCCTTGTTCGCCCATTGGCATAGGTCGACGGTGTGGGCGCCCCAGTCCAACAGCTTGGCCCCCGAATCGAAGTCCCAGTAGCCGCGCCACCTGCCCGCCACATATTGGCTGTTGAACGGCCGCCAGGGGGCCGGGCCGAGCCAGAGGTTCCAATCGACCACTTCGCGGGCCGACCTTGCCCAGCTTGCCGCTATGGGCCAGCTCGACCGCCTGCTGAAAGTTCGGCACGCTCCGCCGTTGCGTGCCGGCTTGAAACACCCGGCCCGTGCGCTTGATTGTGTCGGCAAGCTGCTGGCAGAGGCCGATGGTCAGGCCGCACGGCTTTTCGCTGTAGACGTCTTTGCCTGCCTCGGCGGCCAGCATTGAGGCCGGGCCGTGCCAGCGGTCACCGGTGGCGATCAGCACGGCGTCGATGTCTTTGCGGTCGAGCAACTCGCGAAAATCGCGATAGAGCTTGAGGTCCTGGTTGCCGTAGTGTTCATCGACCAGCTTCTTGCCGGCCTCGCGGCGGCTGGCCTGCACGTCGGCGATGGCCAGGCACCGCACGTCGGTCAGGCCGAGCATGGCCTTCAGATCGTACGTGCATCGCGGACCGATGCCGATCACGCCCAGGTTGATGGTTTCGCTGGGGGCGATCTTTCCCTCGCGGCCCAAGGCACGGGCGGGAATGACCCACGGCGCGGCCACCAGCGCGCCGGCGGCGGCAGACTTGCGGAGAAAATCGCGACGCGATGCTTTTTGCTGGCTCATAACGGGCCTCTAGAAAGAGTGCGGAATGCAGGTTGGCTAAACTGTGAGGATAACATCCTGCGTAAGGTGGGGCCAGCGAGCGTTTTCGGTGGCTGGGGCAGAAGCTGGCCGAGAGCGACCTGGCAATCACCAAAACGCGCCGCCGGCCAGCGATGCTCCGGTGGCGGCGGTACCGGGGCATCGCCGCGACGGAGCGTGAAATGGCAAACTGGCCGAGCGCGCGGCTCTGCCCCAGCCACCGCTATTGGTTTCGACGGCCGCCGCGTACATTGATAAATGCAAGCCGTTCCGCTTGCGGAGCAAGCGGGCTACGTTAGAAAACATGACCACCGTTCGCACCACCACCGAATTGCTCGCGCCGGCAGGCGATTGGACGGCGCTGCGCGCGGCGGTGGCCAATGGGGCCGACGCGGTCTATTTCGGCCTGTCGAATTTCAACGCCCGGCATCGCGCCACGAATTTCACGCTCGACGAGCTGCCGGAGGTGATCGCGTATCTGCGCCGCCATAACGTGCGGGGCTACGTCACGTGCAACACGCTGATCTTTTCCGACGAGCTGCCGGAGATCGCTCGCTTCGTGGCGGCCATCGCTGAGGCGGGCGCCGACGCGGTCATCGTGCAAGATCTCGGGCTGGCCCGGCTCATCGGCCGCCTGGCGCCGGGGTTGCCCGTACACGGCTCGACGCAGATGACGCTCACCGAGCCGCGCGGGATCGAATTTGTGCGCCGGTTGGGCGTCGAGCGCGTGATTTTGGCCCGCGAGCTGTCGCTGTCCGACATCGAGCGCGTGCGCGCGGCGACCGATTTGCCCGTCGAGGTTTTTGTGCATGGCGCGTTGTGCGTGGCTTATAGCGGCCAATGCCTGACCAGCGAGGCGTTGGGCGGCCGCAGCGCCAATCGCGGCCAATGCGCCCAGGCCTGCCGGCTGCCGTACGACCTGATCGTCGACGGCGAACATCGCGAGCTGGCCGACCAGGCCTACCTGCTCAGTCCGCAAGACCTGGCCGGGCACGGTCACGTCGACGACCTGGTGCGGCTGGGAGTGGCCAGTTTGAAGATCGAGGGCCGGTTGAAGAGCGCCCATTACGTGGCCGCCACCACGCGCACCTATCGCCGCGCGCTCGATGCCGCCGAGCGCGGCGAGCGGTTCTCGCTCGACCGGCAGGAGCGGCTCGACCTGACGCAGAGCTTTTCGCGGGGCTTCACGCCCGGCTTTTTGGAAGGAGCCGACCATCAACGTCTCGTCCACGGCCGCTTTCCCAAGAGCCGCGGGGTTTACATCGGCACCGTCGTCGAAGCACGCCGCGGCCGGTTGATCGTCGAATTGGCGAGCGAACATTCGGCCGCCGCGTTGCTCGACGAGGTCATCAAGCCGGGCGACGGCGTCGTCTTCGACGAGGGGCATCCCGAGCAAGACGAGCAAGGCGGTCGCGTATGGCAAGTCCGGCCCGTGCCCGGCGCCGGGCACCGCGTCGAGCTGGAGTTTCGCGAAGGGGCCGTCAACCTTGCCGCCGTTGCGACCGGCAGCCTGGTCTGGAAGACCGACGACCCCGCGTTTCGTCGTCGCATCGAGCAAACTTTTGCCCGTGACGCGACGCCGCGTCGAGTGCGCCTGACCGCTCGCATCGCCGGGCGAATCGGCGGTCCCTTGCTCGTCAGGCTGAGCGACGGCGAGCACGCGGTGCGTGTCGAGTGGCCGGGGCCGTTGGAGGCAGCCCGAAAACACGCGCTCGACGAGAGTCTGGTCCGCGAACAATTCGGACGGCTGGGCGACACGCCCTTCGAGCTGGGCGAGGTCGAGCTGGACATCGCCGCACCGGTGATGGCGCCCAAGAGCGTCCTCAACGACCTTCGCCGCCGGGCCGTGGCGGAACTGCTCGACTTGCGCAACCGACCATCGAAGTCTCGTGTGGTATGCACCGAGGCGCTTGCTGAACTGCGCCGAGAAATCATGCCGGCCTCGCCGCGGTCGGCGTCGTCGCCGGCGATGTACGTTTTGGTCCGCACCCGCGAGCAGCTCGACGCCGTTTGTGCCTGGTCGCGCGACAATCGCCCCACCCAGCCGGCGATGATCTATTGCGATTTCGAAGACGTGCGGCGTTACCGAGACGCCGTGGCTGTCGCCCGAAGTGCCGGCTTGCAAATCGGCGTGGCCACGCTGCGGATCATCAAACCTGCGGAAGAAGGCTTGCTGGCCAAGATCGCGGCCGCGGAAGCCGATGCGGTCCTGGTCCGCAACCTGGCGGCACTGGAATGGTTTCGGGAGCACGCCCCGCGGACGCCGCTCGTCGGCGACTTTTCGCTCAATGTGGCCAACGAGCTGACGGCCGACTTATTCTTTGGCGCCGGCTTGACGCGGCTGGTGCCGAGCTACGACCTGAGCTGGGAGCAACTCGTGGCCATGCTGCCGCGAACGGCGGCGGACCGCATGGAAGTGGTCGTGCATCAGCATATTCCGATGTTTCATAACGAGCATTGCGTGTTCGCCGCCGCACTTTCCGAGGGCAAAGACTGGCGCGACTGCGGGCGTCCTTGCGACCGGCACCGCATCGAGCTGCGCGACCGCGTCGGCGCCGAGTTCCCCTTACTGGCCGACACCGGTTGCCGCAACACGGTGTTCAACTCGGTCGCCCAATCGGCGGCCGAATACATGCCGCGGATGCTGAAGCTTGGTCTGCAACACTTTCGCATCGAGCTGTTGCGCGAAGACGCGGCTGCCGCTACGGCCCTGCTGACACGTTACCGCCGCGTGCTCGACGGTCTCGACGACGGCAAAACGGCCTGGCGCGGCCTGCAAGTGCTCAACCAATTGGGCGTCACACGGGGCACGCTGGCGTAAGTGATCGAGGTTTCGGTGGGTCTGGTGGAAGGTAACGTTGCTGTTGGCGGTCTTGTGACGCCGCCTTGCTGATGCCAAAATGTACTGAAACAGGAGCCCGCTCATGACGCGATTGACGCGAGAACAAAGTTCGGCGGTTCGTGCGGCAGTAGAGACCCCCGTTCGCATCGTCGACCCCGATACGAACACCGAATACGTCTTGTTACGGGCCGACGTATACGAACGCGTGCGCCATTTGTTCGACGATCCCTCCGCTGACGCGTTCCTGGCGCAAATTGAATCCGCGGCCGCGGCCGGCTGGGATGATCCGGCATTGGACGTCTACAACGACCTCGATCCACGCCGGACATGAAACGAGGCGAAGTCGTACTCGTCGATTTCCCGTTCTCCTCGGGCGGCGGCTCGAAGGTGCGCCCGGCGCTCATCGTGCAAAACGACCGCGGCAACGCGATCTTGCGGGACACGATCGTCGTGCCGATCACCAGCAATGTCTCACGCGCGGCTCGCGTCTCCACACAATTCTCCATTGACGCGACGTCACCCGACTGGAAATTGTCCGGACTTCGCACGCCTTCGGTGATTAAGTGCGAGAACATCTATACGTTCCACAAGTCGCGAATCGTGAACACGATCGGACGAGTCTCAGCGGCTACGATGACCGCGATCGACGGCTGCTTGAAGGAAGCGTTGGGGATCCCTTGACGTGTCGTTCACCGCCGAACTGGCTCGTCCGTTTAATTGACAGTTTTCGGCGTTCTGCCCTACGATAGACGTGTCCGCGAGGTCCGCGGCGGAAACAAAACCGATAAGCTCCGCGGGAGTTGCGATATGCTCCACTACCGCGGAGCTTTTTTATTGGCCGTTCTTCGAGGCACGCTTGCTGTGGCTATTGATCGTCGTCTGACAGCGCTGCTCCTGCGCGTAGTTCCGTGGGCCGCGCTCTACCTGGCGTTCGCAGCCAAACTGACGTGGCCCGAATGCCTGATGGCGCTCGTCGCCGCAACGCTGGCCGCCGGCGCCGCCATGGCGCTACGAAAGTTCGACAGGAAGAAACCGGCGTTCGTCGTGCCGCCGGCGAAATGGCTGGTGCGCTTGCCCGGCAAGGTCGTCTCGGACTGCGGCCGCGTGATCGCCGTGCTGATGAAGTCGATGGTGACCCGCCAACCAGCGACGGGCCGCCTGCGCAACTTGCCGTTCGACACCGGCGGCGAAGAGCCGCACAGCATTACACGCCAGGCCTGGGTCACCGTCGCCAATTCACTAACGCCCAATAGCATCGTGATCGCGACCGATCGGCCGAATCAGCGGCTGCTCGTCCACGAGCTGGCAAAGGCCCAGCAGGCGTCGGCGCCCTCGCGGGAGTGGCCGCTATGAATCTGTGGCTGCTGGGCGTGTTGCTGTTGTCCCTGGCGCTCCTGCCGTGCGGTGCAGTGCTGCTCTCAAAACCACCGATCGACCGTCTGCTGGCGCTGAACCTGACAACGACCATCACCTCGCTGACCATCCTGCTTTTTGCCGCGGGGCTCGGGCAGCCCTCGTTCGCCGATCTGGCATTGACCGTCGCCGTGCTGGCCCTGCCGGCGGGCCTGGTCTTCGCGCACTTCATGGAGCGCATGCTGTGAACGTAGCGATGGTTTTGGCGGCGGTCCTGCTGGCGGCGGGCATCGGCGGCGTCTGGCTCGCCGCGTTGGGCCTGTTCCTCGCGGCGACCCCGCTCGACCGCGTGCACGTTGTGGGGCTGGCCGGCGTATGCGGCACGGCACTGGTGGCGCTGGCGGTGCTCGTGATTCATCCGGCCGATCAGGCCGAGAACACACCGTAGAACAGCGTCTGCACGAGCGTCGAGCGAAAGAAGTGCTCGCCCTTCTCGTCGGTGAACTTCATGCCCAGCGCTTCTTCGAGCGCGGCGCGAACCGATTGCAAGGCGGGCAGCTCCTTTTGCCTTTCGACGCGGGCCAGGGCGTCGCGGGCGTAAGAGGCGACGAACCAGGCCAGGTCCTTGGGCTTGGCGAGCGGCGCCGCGTGCAGGCAGGCCCGTTTGACGAACTCCAGAAACTGCGGGCCGTGCTCGTCGGCCGCGACCCGCGGGTGCGCGGCCTTCTGCCGCCAAAACTCCTGCTCGTTGGCCGCCAGGTGAAACGCTTCACGCCATGATCTTCCCCGATTTGGTCACCTGGATATGGGATGACCATCGCAGAGCGCGGGGCGGGTGGCCAGCAGGCCGCGCGGGAAGAGCTGCGCCCGTACGCTGCAAAGTTGCACGACACGCAGTTTCACGGCCAGAAACCAAAAGCCGATCAGAGTGGCTACTGGCAACTACACGGCGTCACCTACCTCGACGATCTTCGCGGCCAATGGGACCGTAGCGAGGAGCCATAAAAAACGAAGGCAGTGGCCGTCCCTTGCGAGCCAACCAAAGCCTCCGATCAAGTTATAGCCGATCGGCTAGGATAGTCGAAAGAGTGGAAAGAGCGCACCTTTAGCACCGAATTGTTTGCACGTTATAAAACTCTCGAACAAATCGACGAAGTGCCGTTCCCCGAGGTAAGCCGCGCCGAGGGCAAGCATGCACTTCACGGTCGTCCGCGGACAGGCCGTTGGCGACTTTGTTCCGCACGTGGCTGCCGACTGATGAGGGATGAGGGACGCCGCCATAGGCGATCGTTTGGCCCATCCCTCATCCCTCATCGGAACCCGGAACCCTGAACCCTCGGTAGTTCTGCCTCCGTGCGGACTAAACTGCCACTGCGGGACGACGGCAAGCCGACCTGTTGGTCGATTCGCGCGTTCTGGCTATACTCTAGCCAGAAATGCGCTACGAAACCGTGCTCGCGCCTGAGGCGGCCGAAGATCTCGACCACCTCAAGGCGGATCTCCGTTCCGACGTCCTGGTGAACCCAATGAAGAAGGTGGCTCTCTCGGAGATCAAGGATGACTTGTCGAAGTACCTTCGTCTCGCCGAACTCGAAAACGATCCGCGGTTTCTCGACCGCATCGAACGAGCGCGTCGAAGTTTGCGCGGTGGAAAGGGGGTCAGGCTGGACGCCACCACGAAATCGAGCCACCCATGAGCGTTTTTCTCGGCATCGACATCGGCACCTCCGGCACCAAAGCGCTGGCCATCGACGAGCACGGCAAAATCCTGGCCGAAGCGACCGAAACCTATCCGTGTTATCATCCCCAACCGCTGTGGAGCGAGCAGGATCCCGACGATTGGTGGCGGGCCACGGTCACCACGGTCCGGGCGGTGGTCAAAAAAGCCCGCCTCAAGGCCGCCGACGTCAAGGCCATCGGGCTGTCGGGCCAGATGCACGGCTCGGTGTTTCTCGATAAGAACGACCGTGTCATCCGCCGCGCATTGCTCTGGAACGATCAGCGCACCGCCGCCGAATGCGCCGAGATCGAAAGCCGGGCGGGCGGCCGACGCAAGCTCATCAAGATGGTCGGCAATCCGGCCCTCACCGGCTTCACCGCTCCTAAGATCCTCTGGCTGCGGAACCATGAACCGAGGCATTTCGACCGGCTGCACAAAGTGCTGCTGCCGAAAGACGACATTCGCCGGCGGCTGATCGGCGACTATGCCACCGAAGTCAGCGATGCCAGCGGCATGCTGCTGCTCGACGTGGCCCGGCGCGACTGGTCGAAGCCGCTGTTGAGCAAGCTCCAGCTCGACGCCGATCTGCTCGGCCGCTGCTATGAATCTGAAGATGTCACCGGCACGCTCACCTCCGCGGCCGCCGCGGAGCTGGGCCTCTCGACCGACTGCCGCGTGGTGGGCGGGGCGGGCGACTGCGCCGCCGGGGCGGTGGGCAGCGGCATTGTCACTTCGGGCGTACTGAGCACGTCGATCGGCACCTCCGGCGTGATGTTCGTGTACAGCGACGAATTGAAGTTCGATCCGGACGGCCGCATCCATACTTTTTGCCACGCGGTGCGGGGCAAATGGCACATGATGGGCGTCACTCTTTCGGCCGGCGGGTCGCTGCAATGGTTCCGCAACCAGCTTTGCCTGGCCGAGATCGCCGCCGCGCGAGAAACCGGCCGTGACCCCTACGAAGCGCTCACGCGCGAAGCCGAAGCGGTCGTTGCCGGCAGCGCGGGACTCTTTTTTCTGCCCTACCTTTCCGGCGAGCGCACGCCGCACGCCGACGCCAACGCCCGCGGCTGCTTCGTCGGACTGACGCTGGCCCACACGCGCGGCCACCTGGTGCGGGCCATCCTGGAGGGCGTCACGTACTCGCTCCGCGACAGCCTGGAGGTCATTCGCGAGCTGGGCGTGCCCGTGCGGCAGATTCGGGCGTCGGGCGGCGGCTCGCGCAGCCCGCTGTGGCGGCAGATTCAGGCCGACGTTTTTGGTCAGAAGGTCGTCACGCTCAACGCCGAAGAGGGCGCGGCTTATGGAGTGGCATTGCTGGCGGCGGTGGGCGGCGGGGCGTTTCGCGACGTGCGCGAGGCCTGCCGCGCCACGGTGAGCGTCGTCAAAGAAACGGTCCCCAACCGCCCGGCGCAAAAGTATTACCACCGGGCGTTTCCCGTCTATCAGCGGCTTTATCGCTCACTGAAGGACGATTTCAGGAGCATCGCGGAGTTGGAGAAGTGAGCTGAGCCACGCGGCGCGGCCAGATACTGCTGATAGACGTCGAGCGTGGCCGCGGCCATGCGATCGGCGTTGAAATCGCCCACCACGCGTTCGCGGCCTTGCCGGCCAAGCTCCAAGCGCGCGGCGTGATCGACCAGCAAGTCGTGCAGCGTTTGGGCCAGCTTCTCCGGATCGTTGGGCGGCACGAGCACGCCTCCGCCCGTCGCGGCCAGCAATTCGGGAAACGCGCCGTGGGCTGGCTGCACGACGGGCACGCCGCTGGCCAGCGCCTCCAGCACAAAAATGCCCTTGGGGTCGCGGTACGTCGTCGGCACCGACAGCACGTCGATCGTTCGCAAAAAGTCGAGCTTTTGCTCCCGTTCGATCGCGCCCCAATAGCGGAAGTCGTCGCCCGCGCCCGCGGCGCGGAGCTTGGCGAACTCGGCCTCGACGAACTCGCGGTCGGTCGGCGGCAGCCAGCCGGCCACTTCCAGACGGGCCTGCTCCGTGCCCGGCAGCGTTCGCAGCCGCAGGTAGGCGTCAGCCAGAACGTGCAGCCCTTTCGCCTGGCAGAGCCGGGCCAAATAGCCGATGGTGGGCGGATGGCCCGCCGCGCGCACACGGTCGAGGGCTTGGTAGTCGGTGGTCTGGATGCCCAGCGGAACGATGTGAAACCGCTCCAGCGGCACCTGAAGCTGTTCGGCCATATATTCGGCGTAGTAGCGGCTGAAGACCATGAAGCCATCGACTTCAGCCGCCAGCCGCCGCAGCTCATCGCGTGCCCGCGACTGAAACGGTTCGGGCAACTCCTCCAAAAAGAGATCGTCTCCCTGCAACGTCACGAGCACCGGCACTTTCAATTCGCGCTTGATGGCGGGCACGCAGCCGGCGATCAACAGGTTGCTCAGGTTGACCAACTGTGGCTTGACGTGTCGGCCCAGCCAGTCGACCAGCCGCACGACTTCGCCGCGTTGATTGCCATGCTCGCCGCGCAGCACCGAGAGGGCCAAACGGCCAAGCTGCCGGCCGCTGGTCCGGATGGCGAAACGGGACACGCCGTTGATCAGCCGCGGGTGATCGAGCCAGCGGACCAAGAAGCCGGGCAAATAGCGAAACAGCGGCACGTTCTGCTGCAAATAGACGTTGATTCCGCCGAAAAACACCTGGTCGATGCTGACGTCATCTTCGTCGGTGCGGATGGGCGTGTAGAGTGGGATGAGCTGCACATCGCAACCGAGCCTGGCGAGCGCGGCGGCCAGCGTGTTGTCGCGCATGCAACTTCCGCAGAACATGCCGGCGCCGCCGGCGGTAAGATAGGCGATGGTGGGCATCGGCAAAGGGCGAGAGGAGACTGAGGCCGTCAGGTGGGCACTGCCCATGATTAGTCATACGCTGCCCGGCCGCGGTTCTCAAGTGGTGGCTGGGGCAGAGCTTGGGCCGTTAAAAAGTTGGCCTTGCGATGGTTTCGTTGTTGTACCGGTTTTGTTCCGCCACGAAGGGGCTTGCCCCTCGTCCTTCTACACAAGTCCGACGCCGCGGCGCGGCGGTTGCGTTTCCCAGTCCCGTAGGGACGGTAGAGTTTAGCCGTGGGCGCAAGCCCACGGAAGAGGGACGCCAACGATCCGCGCAGCCGCGTAGCGGCGACAGAGCGCGTGGTGCGCTACCTCTGTCGCCGCTACGCGGCTTGCCTAACCTACCGCATCGGTACCGTGGGCTCGCGCCCGCGGCTAAACTATCTCGCCGCTACGCGGCTGACGCGCGAGACGTGTAGGACAACGAGGGCTTGCCCCGGTGAGTCGTAAATGCTCCAGATTGCCATCACCAACGAACAAGACGGCCTGACGATCGACGCGGCGCGGTTGCGTGCGGCCGTCGCGGGCGTGCTTTCAGGCGAAGGCATTGCCGAGGGCGAAATAAGTCTGGCGGTGGTCGATGATCCTACCATCCACGCCCTGAACCGCCGGTGGCTGGATCACGATGAGCCGACCGATGTGTTGAGCTTCGTGCTGGAACAAGCCGACGGGTATCTGGATGGCGAGATCATCGTCAGCGCCGACACTGCCCGCGCGCGCGCCGAGGAGTTCGGCTGGTCGGCGGCGGAAGAGCTGCTGCTTTACGTCATCCACGGCGCCCTGCACCTGGCGGGATACGACGACAAAGACCCGGCCGACCGCGAGGTAATGCGCGAGCGCGAGCGGCACTATTTGAGGGTTCAGGGTTCAGGGTTCAGGATTCAGGAATCTGACCACAGCGAATAGGCACCCTCCCATGCAGCCCGAAAAAGCCACGGCCCTGGTGCTCCGCGCGGTCGAGTTCAGCGAGACCAGTAGCGTGGTCACGCTGTTCACGCGCGAATTCGGCAAGGTGCGGGGGTTGGCCAAGGGAGCGAGGCGGCTCAAGGGGCCGTTCGAGTCTGCCCTTGACCTGCTGGCACGCTGTCGGATAGTGTTCCTGCGCAAATCGTCCGATGCCCTCGACCTGTTGACCGAAGCCAAGTTGGAGAAGCGGTTTCGGCCGGCGGCCCGCGACCTGTCCAGTCTTTACGCGGGTTATTACGTCGCCGAGTTGCTCAACGAACTGACTGACGACGCCGATCCCCACCCCGATCTCTTCGACCTTTCCGTCGAAACGCTGGCGGCGCTGGAGCGGGGCGAGGTGGCCGTGCCGCCGTTGGTGCTGCGCTTTGAGCTGGCCGCACTTCGCTCGCTGGGACATTTGCCGTCGCTCGACCGTTGCGTCGAGTGCGGCCAACACATCGAGCCGGTCGGACGCGTTGCCTTTGGACTCAGTTCGGGCGGCATTTTATGCACGCGATGCCGGCCGGGCAGCAAACACGTCGTCTTGCTTCATGCCGGTACACTCAAGCTTCTCCAACGATTTGCCGATTCGCAGTCCGACAGTTGGCGGCGCATCGAGCTCGGCCGCTCGGCGGCCGGCGAGCTGCGGGGCGTGCTCAACCACTACCTGGCGCACCTGTTAGGGCACAAACCACGAATGCAGGAGTACCTTAAATAGGGTTCTCTGAATGAAACGGCCGGTGATAATGCGAATGGCGGCGACGGCGATCGTGATCGCCGCCGCCGGCTGCCGTTCGGGCGTGGGGTGGAACCCGTTTGCCCGGCCGTCGGCTCAGGCTGCGCAATCTCCGGCGCAGGCTCCGCCGGGCCAGCCGCCTGCTTCCGGCGTGGTGCAGGCCAGCTATCAGAAGCCCCAATACGTCCCGCCGCCGAGCATCTCGCCGGCCGACCTGATTCGCAACGAAAACCTCGAGGAGTACTCCAGCGAGAAAAAAACGCTGTTCGACAAAGCCACCGACAACATCTCGGCCGAGAAGATCGGCAAGAAGATCAAGAAGGCCTTCGGCCGCGGTCCCAACGAAGAGCTGGCCAAGAAGCAATTCGACGAAGGAATTGCCCTTTTCCACCAGAAGAAGTATGCCGAGGCGGCCAAGTGCTTCAGCGTGGCCGCCGACCGCTGGCCCGACACGACGCTGGAAGAAGACGCCCTCTATTGGCTCGCCGAGAGCTACTTCTTCGACGACCGCTATCCCAAGGCCAGCGACACCTACGGCGCGCTGCTGAAGAAATATGAAAACTCGCGGTATTTGATCGATATTGTGCCGCGGCAATTTGCCATCGCTCACTACTGGGACGTCTCGGCCCGGAAAGATTCACATTGGTATCCCAACCTCACGGATAAAACGCGGCCGTGGGTCGATGCCAACGGGCACGCGGTGAAGGCCTACAACGACGTCTACTTGGAGGATTCCCAAGGACCGCTGGGCGACGATGCCGCCATGGCCATCGCCAACTCGTATTTCTTGCACAACCGCTTTGAGGACGCCGCCGATCAGTACGCGCGGGTCTGCAAGGATTTCCCTCAGAGCGAGCACCAACGCGAGGCGCACCTGCTGGGCATTCGGGCCAAGCTTCGCGCCTATCAAGGGCCGCAATACGAGGCCGGGCCCTTGAACGAGGCGGAACAACTCATCGAGCAGACGCTGACGCAGTTCCCCGCCGAAATGCTCGGCGAAGAGCGCGAACTGCTGATTGCCACCAAGCAACTGATCCGCGTCGAGCGGGCTCAGCGCGAGTATCAGGCGGGCGAGTATTACTACAAAATCAAGTATTACCGGGCGGCGGGATATTATTATGCGGAGACGATCCGCGAATACGCCGACACGCCGTTCGCCAAGATGGCGGAAGACCGGATCCAAGAGATCAAGAACTATCCGCCGGTGCCGCGCGATTATTTTGCCTGGCTGAAGAAAATCTTGCCTGAAAGCGAAAAGAATCACTAGGTGTGGAGATGAGAGCGATGGCGATTTACAGGTCAGGCGTCAGGCGTCAGGCATCAGGCGTCGGGCAATTTGCAATTTGCAATTTGCAATTTGCAATTTGCAATTTCCTGCCCTCGCTGCTTGTGCTGTTGCTCTTCGCGTCACCGGGCTGCGTGAACTATCGCATGGGGGCACGCAGCCTCTACGCTCCCGACATCCAGACCGTCTACGTGCCGATGATCGAGTCGACCAGCTATCGCCGCTATTTGGGCGAGTGGCTGACGGAAGCCGTCGTCAAACGGATCGAACAGGTGACGCCCTACAAAGTCGTCAATACGCCCGACGCCGACAGCGTCTTGACCGTGCGGATCATCACCGATACCAAGCAAGTCCTCATGGAGAGCTTCACCGATGAACCTCGCGAGTCGCAGTTCACGCTGCAAATCTCGGCCAGTTGGGTGAACCGCAACGGCGACCAGCTTGGCCAACCGGTCAACGTGCCCTTGCCGCCCAGCCTCAATCCGATCGACCAGTCGGCCAACCTGTTTCCCGAGTTGGGCCAGTCGACCAGCAGTGCCGAGATGCAAGACGTGCAGTGGTTGGCCGTGCAAGTGATTTCGATGATGGAAGCGCCGTGGTGATGAACGTGCCTCAACGCGCAAGCCACTGGCAACTCCGCACGCGCCGGCTCGATTTTCCGGCGCGGCCGCTGGTGATGGGCATTCTGAACGTCACGCCCGACAGCTTCTCCGATGGCGGCCAATTTGCCGGCGTTCCGGCGGCGATCGAGCACGGCCTGCGGATGGCGGCCGAAGGCGCCGACCTGATCGACGTGGGTGGCGAGAGCACCCGGCCCTATTCGCAGCCGGTCGAAGCCAGCGAAGAGTTGCGCCGCGTCCTGCCGGTCGTGCAGGCGCTGGTCGAGCAAACCGGCCTGCCGATCTCGATCGACACTTCCAAGGCGGCCGTGGCCCGCGAGGCGCTGGCCGCCGGGGCGGAGATCATCAACGACGTGACCGCGCTGGCCGGCGACGAGCAGATGATCGAAACGGCGCTCGACGCGCAGGCCGCCGTTTGTGCCATGCACATGCCCGGCACGCCGCAGACCATGCAGGACAACCCGGCCTATCAGGATGTGGTGGCCGACGTCTACGACTACCTCCGTCAGCGCCGCGACGCCCTGTTGGCCGCCGGCATCCTGCCGTCGCGGATCGCGCTCGATCCGGGCATCGGCTTCGGCAAGACGCACGAGCACAACGTGACGCTGTTGGCGCATTGCCGGCGGTTTCACGGCCTGGGTTGCCCGCTGATGGTCGGCCACTCGCGCAAGGGTTTTATCGGCAAAATCATCGGCGATAAGATGGCCGACCGCACGGCGGGCACCGTCGGCGTCACTTTGGCACTGGCCAGCCAAGGCGTCGGGATCGTTCGCGTACACGACGTGGCCGCCAACCTGCACGCGCTGAAGCTCTTTTTTGCCACGGGCGGAGTGCAGGAAGTCTGACTGTCGCCACCCGAAGTGGCCTTGTTCCGGCGGCCAAAACTTGCGAAGGTGTCGCACCGAGGACAGGGAGGGACTCGCGAGCATGAATACTTTACGCCCTGTGAAGTGGGGTTGCCGTTTCGCGGCGCTGTTGGGCGGCCTTTTGCCGTCGCAGGCCCTTGCCGAAGCGGCCAGCGCGCCGCCTACGCCAGCGGTCGCGGCCAATCTGCCCGAGGTCACGGCCGAGTCACTGAAGACCCAGATGGCGCAGGTCAAGGCCGCCACGCAACTCGACGACAATGCCAAGGCCGAAATCGTCGCAGTCTACCAGAATGCGCTGACCGAACTCGACCGCGCCGAGGCGCTGGTCAAGCAATCCGCCAAGTTCAAAACAGCCGCGCAGACGGCGCCGGAGCTCCTGCGCGAAGTGCGCCTCGAGCTCGACCAGCCGCCCGAAGTCGAGCGTCCCGATGTGCCGGCCGGCGCCACCGCGGCCGAGCTGGAGACGCAACTGGCCGCGGCACAAGACGCCTTGGCCCAAGCGCAAGAGGAATTGACGAAGCTCGAAGCCGAGCCGCAACGTCGCTCTGAACGGCGGCTGAAGAGCATCCCGGACCAGATCGAGGCGGCCAACAAGAAGCTGAGTGAAATATCCACGCAGCTTACGGCACTGGCCGTCGCCGACGAACCAAAGGAAATGACCGCGGCCAAGCAAGCACTGTTGGCCGCCTGCCAAAAGGCGCTCACCCAGGAAGTCGCCTGCTGCACAAGCGAGCGAGAAAGCTACAATGCCGAAGACGAACTGCTCCCCAAGCAGCACGATCTGGCCGAGCGTCAGGTGGCCGTGCGCAAGCAGTTGGTAGTCGACCGGCAAAAACTTCTGCACTCGCGGCGGCAGCGCGAGGCGGAAGCCAAGCTCAGCACCGCCAAACGCGAGAAGCAGCACGCCTATCCCGAGTTGCGCGGCATCGCTGAAGAAAACGAAGACCTTGCCCGGCGCGTCGCCAATGTCAACAACGACGTGGCAGCGGCCTCGAAGCAAGCGGTCGAGTTTACTAACGCACTCAACGATCTGGACCGCGAATTCAAAGACGTAAAAAAAAGGGTTGAGCTGGGCCTGACCCAGCAGCTCGGACCGTACTTCCTGCAATGCCGCACCGACCTGCTTCGCCACCGCCGGCAGCTCGAAGCCGGGCGGCTGCCGCAATCGAAGATCGAGTCGGTGCAGGTGGAATCGCTGAACCTCACCGAGCAACGAAAAAAACTGGGCGACATCGACCAGCGGGCCGAGAGCGTGCTGCGCGGCCTCGATCTGTCGGCCTCGCACTCGCCCCGCGAAGCGCTCCAGGCCGAGGTGCGGCGCTTGCTGCAGACCCGTCGCGAGCTGATCGACTCGCTGAGCAGCGCTTACGACAGCTACCTACGCGAAATCGCCTCGGTGACCACCGCCGACAAGGAATTGTTCGACGCCATCGCAGGTCAGAGCGACTACATCGACGAACGCATTCTCTGGGTGCGCAGCACCTCGCGGCTGGGCACAGGCGACCTCGCCGCGGCCGGCGAGGCGCTCCGCGGGCTCGCTCGGCCTCAAGACTGGCTGGCCGTCGGCGGGCAGCTCGTCCGCAGCGCGAAGGCCAACGCCTTGCCCTGCTGTCTGACGGCCCTGTTGTTTCTGGCCCTGTTGGCGACGCAGCCGAACATGCGCCAGCGCGTCCGGCAGCTTGGCGAACAGGCCGCCCGTGGCACCGCCGACGACATGAGCCTGACGTTGCGGGCATTGATCTTCACGCTGCTCATGGCGGCCCCCTGGCCTCTGCTGTTGGCGATGTTCGGGTCGCTCTTGGAGCACGCGCCGGGAAGGTCGGAGTTGGACCGGGCATTGGCCCACGGCCTGATCTTTAGCGCCGTCGCCTTGGCCTCGATGGAGTTTTTGCGACAAGTCTGTCGTGGCCGCGGACTGGGCACGGCGCATTTCGGCTGGCCCGAACACAGCACGCGGTTGCTCCGCAAGCAGCTCCGCTGGTTCATGCCGCTCGTGCTGCCGATCACCCTGGCGGGCGCCACCATGCACGCCCTGGAAAACGACCGTTGGCTGGCCTTGAACCGCATGCTGTTTATCGTGGCCATGACGGCCCTCTCGGTGTTCCTGCACCGCGTGCTCAGGCCGGTCGGCGGCGTTTTGCACGAGTTCCGGGCATACCGCCAGGGCGGATGGGTCGACCGCATGCACTACCTCGCGCATCCGCTGCTGACCGCCAGCCCGCTGGCGCTGGCCGTGTTGGCGGGTCTCGGCTATTACTATACGGCCCGGCAGCTTGCCTGGCGGTTTCACGCCACCGGTTGGTTGTTGGTGGCGTTCTTGATCAGCGGCGCGCTGTTGCTGCGTTGGCTGCTGATCATGCGGCGGCGCTTGGCCATTCGGCAGGCACGGTTGCGTCGGGCGGCCGTGCAGCACGAGCCGCGCGGTCCCGACGGGGCCGAGTTGCCCGCCGTGCCGGCCGCCGCCGAGGGTCAGCTCGACCTGACGACGATCAACTTGCAAACGCAGCGCTTTGTGCAGACCGCCTTGATGGCCGGGCTGGCCGCCGGATTAGGGCTGATTTGGGCCGACGTGCTGCCGGCGCTGTCAGTGCTGAATGTCCCGCTGTGGCACGTTTCGGTGGTAGACGCAGGCGGGGGAGCCGCGCTTCCGCAGCCGATCAACGTGGTGCATTTGCTGGAAGCGGTGATCTCCCTCGTGCTGACGCTGGTCGCCACGCGCAACATCCCCGGCCTGTTGGAGATTGTGCTCTTACAGCGGCTGCCGCTGGAACCGGCCACCCGCTACGCCGTCACGACGCTCTTTCGCTACGCCATTGCGGCGACGGGCATCATCGTGGCCTGCGCGCTCTTGGGCATCACCTGGTCGAAGGTGCATTGGCTGGTGGCGGCCCTCAGCGTCGGCTTGGGCTTCGGCTTGCAAGAGATTTTCGCCAATTTCATATCCGGCTTGATCATTCTGTTCGAACGCCCGATTCGCGTGGGCGACGTGGTGACGGTCGACGACATCAGCGGCGTGGTCTCGCGCATTCGCATCCGCGCCACGATGATCACCGACTTCGACCGCAAGGAGTTGATCGTTCCGAATAAGGAATTCATCACCGGCCGGGTGCTCAACTGGACGCTGAGCGACCAGATGAACCGCGTCACGGTGAACGTGGGCGTGGCCTACGGCTCCGACGTCGACCGTGCCCGCGCGTTATTGCTGCAGGCGGCGGCCGAGAACCCGTTCGTGCTCAAAGACCCCGCGCCGATGGCCAGTTTCGAAGGCTTTGGCGACAGCGCGCTGAACCTGGTGTTGCGTTGTTACCTGCCGAACCTGGAGAACCGGCTGACGGTGACGCACGACCTTCACGCCAAGATTCACGACCGTTTCCGCGACGAGGGCATCGACATCGCGTTCCCGCAGCTCGACCTGCACATCCGCACCAGCCCGGTGGCGCTTTACCAGCGGCAGGCGGGATAAACGACGGCCATGGCTGTTCAGTCGGGCTGGGCCGCGTGCTCGGCGACATAAGCTAATTGCTCGCGCGCCGCGGCCAGCAGTTCTTCGTCTTCGGCATCCCAAAGCCCTTCGGCCGACAAGCCGCGGGCAAGAGTCGATAGATTCGCGATGAGCTGGCCGAATCGCACGTCGGGCATGGCCCCGCTCAACTCGGCAAGTGCGCTCAGCAACTCTTGGCGAACAGGCTGTATCATGGCAATTTTTCTCCGACAGTCGGCGTTGTGGCGGCCCGAACATCCAGCGTAACACGCCAAGCACGGCAGGCAAACGCGGTCAGAATAGTTGGATAGTTGGGATAGTTATGGGTCAGGCCAGGCACGCGGGAGGTGCCCGCCGATCACTTCCAAAACCCGGCCCGCACCAGGCCGGGCGTCTGCCGCAATTCCTCGATCAGCGTCTGGATCTTCGCGACGTATTCCTCAACGCCCGACGCCGACGGCGGTTGCTTCGCGCCGCGGTTGTACCCGGCCAGCAGCTCGCGGCCGCGTTCGATCAACTCGCTCACCTCCGGCAAGCGAGGGTGTCGCAACGCCTGCAACTGCGACTCGAGATCCACTAATGCGTCGATCAGTGCCTTAAGTCGCGTGCGGCGCGGCGAAAACCAACCGGGCGACTTGAACGAATCGGCCGCCGCCTTCAGCCGGTCCAACGGTGCGCCGCCGCTTTGCCGCAGGCGTGCCTTGGAACCGCCGATGTGTGCCCCCGCGGCCGGAGCCGCCGCGGAAGAATACAGAACAAACCCGCTGGCAGGAGCGGCTCTGCAAAAGAGCGGTTCCGGCTGTTCCCATCCCGACGGCAGCTCGACCGGCTGAAGTATCTCGCGCGGCTTGCCGTCGGCGTTGACGACCTCCGATCGGTCGATCGCCAGATAGGCCGTGAACCGCGAGAGCACGTGGCTCTCCAGCGAGACGGCCACGATTTGCTCGGCCAGCTTTTTGTCTTCCGCCCCCAACCGGCTGGCGTAGCGGTCTTCCAGGTCGCGCACGCGGGCCCGACCCCACAGACTCGTCAGCAAGTCGCCGGTCGTCGCGGCGCCGCAAACTTCGTGCTGCCAGGACCGGCCCGCGGCGTCGGTGCCTTGCACGCGCATCCGCAAGTTGCCGCCTGCGGCAGTGTGCCGGCCAAAGAGGGTCACAGGCCGGTCGACGAACACGTCGGCCAACCGCGCCGGCGCCAGGCTATCGTCCTGCCAACGCCAGCCGATCGGTTCCAGCCGCACTTCGCGCAGCGCCGGGGCGCTCGTCAAGCGGTGCAGCTTGTCCATCACCTCGTCGAGGCGGTCTTCCGATTCGACCAACTCGCAAGCACCTCGGCCCAGGTCGGCCAGGCGACGCAAGAAGCCGGCATTCACCGCCCGGTCGATGCCCACGGCAAACACCCGCGGCGGGCGGCCGTGCGCGGCATGGGCCAACGTCTTCAAAAGCGAATCTTCGCCGCTCACCTGGCCGTCGGTAATCAGCACGATCACCGGCTCGCGCGCGGCATCGCCCGCGGCCAGCAAGCCGACCGCTTCGCTCAGCGCGCCGGCCAGTTCGGTGCCGCCACGGGCATCGACGCCGCCCAGCCATTCAATCGTCCGCCAACGCGCGCGGTTGCCCGCCGCGGCGAGCTGCCGCTTCGTTTCGGGCGAGAACTCGACCGCATTATCGAACGCCAGCACGCAGAAGCGGTCGTGCTCCAGCAGTGTGTCGAGCAGCCGGCCAACTGCCCGGCGCGCGGCGACCATCTTCCAACCGTTCATGCTGCCCGAACGGTCGAGCACAAACACCACGTCGCGAGGCTGCGGCGGCCGGTCGGCAAGCTCGGCCGGCGGCACGAGCGACAAAGCGAAGGTTCCGGGGCGCGATTCCACCGCCGGGGTCCACGAGAGCACGCTCACCACCCGCTCGGTCGCCAGAGTACACCGCAGAATAAAGTCGCGGTCCAACCGCTCGGCCGGCTGCACGCGCACGGTCAGTCCCGCTGTTTCGTCGACGATCACGCCGTGCAGACTGGAGCGGAGCGATTTCGCGAGCGATTCGGGCGTCGTCGGCATGCTGGCCGCGTCGAATTCAAGCTCCAGCGACAGCCGCACGGGATTGGGAAAGCCGGGCAACAACACCGGTGGAGTAACGCGCGAGGCGTCGGGAACCTGGTCGGTGTCGTGCCCGACACCCAGGCCGACCGGCGGCCCGTTGAGCGGCACGCCCGGCACGTAACGCGGTGCGACGACCAGCGGAAAGCGAAACTCGGCCTCGCCGCGGGTCACGGTGAGCGGGCCGACCAGCGTCAACTCGACCGAAATATCCTCGCCCGGCGGCAGGTTGCCGACGCGCAGGCTGAACGTGCCGCTGCGCTCCTCTTCGGCGATGGCGGCCCGGTGCCCGGCGGCGATCGCCTGGTCGTACTCTTCGCGGGCCTGCTGCCGCTCGCGCAGCGCGCCTTCGATCAGCCGGCCAGCCACGCGCATGGTGAACGAGGTCACCGCCGCGCGGTCGGGCAACGGAAAGATGTACGTCGCTTCGATCGCCTCCGCGAAAGCGTTGTGAAACGTCTGCCGCACGACGGTGTGCGCGTGCAAGCCGCAGATTTTGCCGCGGACGTCGAGCGCCGTCAGCGGCAGGCAGCCGCGCTCGGTGCGCAGCGCGCCGAAGCCGGCCTCTTCCTCTTGAAGCGGGCTTACGTCATGGGTTTCCAACGGTCGAATGGCTCGGATCATAACCGGTTCCTTCCTGTGCCGCCGTAAAACCAAGGCGGCGCAATTGCTTCACCAGGCCCCGTGTCGCGCCCCGAGCGGCTGCTTCGAGCGCCGCCAGCGTATCCGCACTACACGCCCCCTGCTCGACCCCTTCGATTACCAGCGTCACCCCTTCGGCCAGATTGACGTGCAGCGCCGACTGCACGATCGACGGCGATGCTTGCGCCGATGGAACCGAGGCCGGTGACACGGCGGCCGCATCCGCCCAAAACGTTTTTCTTGTCGCCTCTGGCACGGGCGAAGGCTTGCCGTTATCGGCAGTGCGTTCGCCGAATGCCAGTCGAGCGGGCAAATTCGCCAGCTTCTTCAAGCTGCGGTCGTCGGCCCCGGCGAGCCGCTCTTGAATCTGGACCAGCGTGGCCCCTTCGGCCTGCAAGCGTTTGATGGCCAGCAACTGCCAGAGGTGCCGCCGGCCATAGTAGGCCGTGCGTCCCTGCATCTCCAGCGGCCGGTCGAGAATTCCCAGCGTGGTGTAATAGCGGATGGTCCGCAGGTCCGGCACATCGCGCACCCTGGCCGAGGGCTGTTCGTGTTGTCCGGCGTTCGCCAGCGCCCTGCCCGCCACCTCCGCCAATTCAGCAATCTTCCATCGCGGCTGCATGCCCATATATTACACTGTCATATAACAGTGTCAAGAGGGGGCGTCTCCGAAGAAGGCGGCCCAGCTATTCGATCTCGGCTCCCCGCGCACCGGGACCCCGCCACCGATGATAGTTCATTGCCACCCGCGTCAAGTACAGCAACTTATAGAGAACCCTCACGGTTGCGTCGCGTACGGTTCCGGCAAAGCGACGCGCATGTACGTGACGGCGAAATGCTGCGCCAAGTGCTCGCGGTAAGGGGGCACCAGGCTCGCAATCCGTTTGCCGCCGCCAATCAATTGCTCGAGTACGGCGCGCGGAACCGAATGGACGTCGCGCAGGTCGATCAGCGATTCCGGCAGTGAGATCGGGGTGGCCGCCGCGGGCATGAAGTACCAGCCGAAAACCAAATGACGGCGCACATGATCGCGAACGACGTTCCCCTTCAACACGCCTTGTTCAACTAACTTCCCGACGTCGCGAACGGGCGCCACAAGAACGAGGTCGGTTTTTGGTTGCGCCAGGTCGCATGCCTGGGTCAGGACGATGACGCGAGCCAACCATCGTTCTACCGCCATGGCACGTGGATCGGCTGGTATTGAATCGGCGCTCAAACGGACCAGCGGACAGTCGTCCAGAACATCGCCTTGCGTCAAGACGTCGCTCAAAGCAGGAATGGTGAACATTACTTATTCCGGCAAGTCGTGAGCTGTGGGAATGTACTCGGCGATCTCGATCGGAACAACACGCTCGCCTTTCGGCCACGGCAGGTTGAACGGGGCGCAAATCTCCTGCGTCAAGAACGGCTCCTGCGGCAAGGGCCCTTCCGTGAGGGTCGGCGTCGTGCTGCGAAACGCCGTCTCCAGCACTTCGAGGACGGTATCCGCCGGCGTCCGCTGCCGGCTCTTCGCCAGATGCTGAATTCGGTCGTAAAGCGATACCGGCACGTTTTCGATGACCAGTGTGGGCATGTGTTGATTCTCCCATTCTGGAAAAGAGTATCCGCCACAGTGCCATTCTACACGACGGCGCGGTCAAGGTGGAGGCAGAGATGCGGCGCGACTAAGTCACAGGGTCCACGTTACGGGCGAACGATGCGCTCTTTGCCGACCAGCGGCCGCAAGGCGGCGGGAAGCAACACGGAACCGTCGGCCTGCTGATGGTTCTCCAACACGGCGATCAACGCGCGGCTGATCGCCACCGCCGTGCCGTTGAGCGTGTGGACGAACGAGGTTCCCTTTTCGCCCTTCCGGCGATAGCGGACACCCAACCGCCGCGCCTGGTAGTCGGTGCAGTTCGACGTGCTGGTGACCTCGCCGAACTCCCCGCGCTCTCCCCGGCCGGGCATCCAGGCCTCCAAGTCGAACTTGCGATAGGCCGGACCGCCCAGGTCGCCCGTGGCCGTGTCGATCACGCGGTAAGGAATCTCCAGCCCGTCAAACAGCCGGCATTCCAGCCCGCAAAAATAATCGAGCGTCGCCTCGCTTTCTTCCGGGGCCGTGAAGGCGAACATCTCGACCTTGGTGAATTGGTGGACGCGATAAAGTCCGCGCGTGGCCCGGCCGTGAGCGCCCGCCTCGGTGCGATAGCAATGGCTGATGCCGCACATCTTGATCGGCAACTCCTCGGCCTCCAGAACCGTGTCGGCCAGCAGACCGCCCAGCGTAATTTCGGCTGTCGCCACCAGGCTCAGGTCGCTGTCGGCAATGCTGTAGATTTGCGTCTCCGGGCCGCGCGGAATGTAGCCGATGCCTTGCAGGATTTCGTTGCGGGCCAGGTCGGGCGTGATCGTGGGCGTAAAACCCTCGGCCAGCAGCAGGTCGAGCGCGTAGCGTTGCAGGGCCAACTCCAAGAGCACGGCCTCGTTCTTGAGGAAATAGAATCCGTGCCCGGTGACTTTGGCCCCTCCTTCGAAATCCATCAGGCCCAGCCGTTCGCCCAGCTCGACGTGATCGAGCGGCCTGAAATCGAACTCGCGGTGCGGCGTCTTGCCGCGGCGCACCTCGACGGCGGCCTCGTCGCCCGCGCCCGGCGGCGCCTGGGGGTGCGACATGTTGGGAATGCCGCGCTGGATGACGTCGATTTCTCCCAGAAGGGCGTCGAGCGCGGTCTGGGCGGCGGCGGTCTGGTCGCGCAACTCGCGGCCTTCGTTTTTTCGCGACTCGCGCTCGGCGGCGTCTTGGGCCTTGCCGATCGACTTGGAGACCTCGTTGGCCCGGCGATTGAGGTCTTCAACCTGGGCCTGTTTGTCTCGCCGCGCGGCGTCGAGTTCGAGCAGGCGGTCGACGTCGGCCTGCACGCCGCGCCGCCGGCAGTTCTCCTTCACCGCGTCCGCGTTTTCGACAATGAATTTTCGGTCGAGCATGGGCGAAACCTGTCGGCGATCGGCCGTTTCGTTCTTGGCCGCGTGAAGTATAGCTGTGCCCAGCGTTTGCGAGCAAGTCGCCGCGTTGCCATCCCGCCGGACTCCCACGCCGTCGGGAGCGCGCAGCAATTGGAGGAGGCCGACCGGATCGAGCACGTTTACTTCTTCGGCTTCTTCTTAACCGCCGCTTTCTTGGTTTTTTTTGCCGGCCGCTTGGCCTTCGGCCCGCCGTTGCCGGCGGTCGAGGTCTGCCCGGTGCGGCCGCGGCGGACCGGACGCTTCACGGGCCCACGCGCCGCTCGCTCGGCCAGAAGCTCGACGGCACGGTCCAGCGTCAGTTCCTCCGGCATCAGGCCCTTGGGCAACGAAGCGTTGCTCGTGCCATCGGCCACATACAGCCCGTAGCGGCCCTGCAACAGTCGGATCGGCTGCTTCGTCGCCGGCGAATCGCCCAAAACTCGCAACGGTTCCTGCGGCGCGCCAAAGCCGCGGCGGGCCTTCTTGGGCTCCGCCAGCAAGGCCAAGGCCCGATCGAGGCTGACTTCCAGGGGCGAGACGTCGGCCGGCAACGAACGCGTCTCCGGTCCGCACTTCACGTACGGACCGAATCGGCCGTTGCTCACCACCACCGCTTGCCCGGCCATAGAAGAGCCGTCAGGATGCGGGCCCAGCTCGCGCGGCAACGACAACAACTTGAGCGCCGTTTCCAGCGTGATTTCTTCGGGGCGCATCCCCTTGAGCAACGAGGCGTTCCGCGGCTTCTCTTCGTCGTCGGGCGTGCCGCGCTGCACGTAAGGGCCAAACCGCCCGGTCTTGAGAAACACCGGCTTGTGCGTCTGCGGGCAGATGCCCAACGGCTCCTCGGCCTGCGCGGCCTGGCCCAGCATTTCCATCGCCTTGTCGAGCGTCAACTCGTCGGGCGGAAAGCCGTCGGGAACGCTGGCCCGGCGCTCGCCCTGTTGCACGTAGGGGCCGAACTTGCCGACCCGCACATAAACCGGCTCGGCCCCGTCCGGCGTGCCCACCAACACCTGGCACACCTCGCGGGCGTTGATCACCTCGACCTTGTGCTCGAGTTGCTTCTTCAGGCCGTCCTGGCCGTTGCCGAAATAAAAGTTGCTCAGATAGTCGACCGACTTTTGCTCGCCGCGGCTGATGGCGTCGAGATCGTCTTCCATCTGGGCCGTGAACTGGTAATCGACCAGCTTGGGCAAGTGCCCTTCGAGCAACTGGGCCACGGCAATCGCGGTCCACGTGGGCACCAGTGCGTTGCCGCGTTTGAACACGTAGTCGCGGGCCAGAATCGTGTCGATGATCGACGCGTAAGTGCTGGGCCGGCCGATGCCCATTTCTTCCAGGGCACGGGTGAGCGTGGCCTCGTTGTAGCGGCTGGGCGGCTGCGTGGTGTGCGACTTCGTCTCCAACTCGCGGCAGTCGACCTTCTCGCCCACTTCGACCGAGGGCAACACCGTCTCGCGGTCGGCCAGCTCGGCTTCGGGATCGTCGGAGCCTTCCACGTAGGCCCGCAGATAACCTGCGAAGTCGATCGTCTTGCCGCCCACCTTGAACACCGCTTCGCCGCCCTCGATGGCCACCGTGATCCGCCGCCCGCGCGCGTCGGCCATCTGGCTGGCGATCGTCCGCTTCCAGATCAGGTCGTAGAGCTTGAATTCGTCGGGGGAAAGTTCGGCCCGCAATGCTTCAGGCATGGCAAACGGATGCCCGGCCGGGCGGATCGCCTCGTGCGCCTCCTGGGCGTTCTTCACCTTGGTCGCGTAAATCCGCGGCTGGCTGGGCAGATATTCGCGGCCGTACTGCGCCTCGACCAACTCGCGGGCGGCGTCGATCGCCACCTTGGCCAAGTTCGTCGAGTCGGTGCGCATGTAGGTGATGTGGCCGTTCTCGTAGAGGCTTTGGGCGGCCTGCATCGTGCGTCGCGCCGTGAAGCCGAGCTTGCGGTTCGCTTCTTGTTGCAGCGTGCTGGTGGTAAAGGGCGGATACGGCTTCGAGGTATACGGCGTGGTTTCAACCGAAGCGACGTGAAACTCGGCTTGCCGCAGCCGCCGGGCCAGGTCGGCCACCTGCTGTTCATTCAAGAGCAGCAGCGACGGATCCTTGAGCTTGCCGGTGGCCGGATCGAAATCTTTGGTCGCCGGAATCTGCTGGCCCTGATAGCTGACGATGCCGGCTTCCAGCTCCTGGCCGGTCTGTTTGGCGAACAGGCCAAGCAGGTCCCAGTAGGTGGCGGCGACGAACGCCATCCTCTGCTTCTCGCGCTCCACGATCAGCTTGACGGCCACGCTTTGCACGCGGCCGGCCGACAGCTTGGGCCGCACCTTCCGCCACAAGAGCGGCGAGACTTCATAGCCGTAAAGCCGGTCGAGGATGCGGCGCGTCTCTTGTGCCCGGACCAGGTCGTCGTCGATGTCGCGCGGGTGGGCCAGGGCTTCTTGGATGGCCTCTTTGGTGATTTCGTGAAACACCAGCCGTCGCACGGGCACCTTGGGCTTGAGCAGCTCGAGCAGGTGCCAGCTTATGGCCTCGCCTTCGCGGTCTTCGTCCGTGGCCAGGTAGAGTTCTTTGGCGTCTTTCACCAGCCCGCGAAGCTTGCGGACCTGCTCGGTCTTGCCGGGCGGCACGATGTAGACCGGGCTGAAATTGTCGTTGACGTTCACACCCAGGTAGGCCCAGGTTTCTTTCTTCAATTCCGCCGGCATTTGCTTTGCACCTTGCGGCAGATCGCGCACGTGGCCGATGCTGGCTTCGATGACGAACTCGCGGCCCAAAAAGCCGCTGATGGTGCGTGCCTTGGCGGGCGATTCGACGATCACCAGCGACTTGCCGCCGGCGTTTTTTGGCGCGGCACGCGAGGTGCCCGTGGGTTTGGAGGTGCGTTTAGCCATGCTTTTTAGCCATTGAAAAGGGTGGTTCGAGGCGTCCTACTTCGTTCTTGGGATTGCATTTACGTCAACACGGCCTAAAATGCACCGCCACGGAAGTTCGCGTGGTTTCGTTCACTCATTAGTATTTGCCCTACCTGGCTGTCAAGATGTCGTCGCCCTTCAATGTATTCCGCAAGCACCAAAAAGCCATGTACGCGCTGTTGGCGATCATGTGCATGGTGGGGTTCTCCGTCGGCGGCCTGGTGTCGATGGATTCGGACCGCATGCAGCAATCGCAAGATCCGGTCGTGGCCACGGCTTACGACCACGCACTCCGCGACAGCGAAGTGCGGCAGTTGATGAACCGCCGCCGGCTGGCCATCAATTTTCTGGCCGAGTGCTGGACTGCGGGAGCGAAGATGCCGGCCAATTTTGCCGAGATCTTCGCACAGCAGATTGCCGCTCGCGTGTTTGGCCCCGCGACGGAAGAAGCGGTCGTCGAAATGTGGGTGCTCGACGAGCGCGCACGGCGAATGGGGATGGTCATCAGCGACGGCGCCATCAATAAATACCTCCGCGACTTCACGAACGATCAGATCAAACCGCAAGTCTTCAACGACATCGTAAAGCAACTGGGCGCGACTCAGCCCCAGTTATTCGAGGCGCTGCGCGGCGAGCTGATGGCCAAACGGCTGCGCGACATTTCGCTTGCCGGCGCCGGGCAATCCACGCCCGCCCAGCGCTGGGACTATTACCGCCGGCAAAAGCAACGGGCCAGCGTGGAAGTCGCTCCCGTGCGCGTCGAAGATTTCATTGGCGAAGTGGCCGACGCGCCGACGGAAGACCTGCAAGCGTTCTTCGACGCTCACAAGGAGCAGGAACCCGATCCGGCCTCGCCCACGCCGGGCTTCAAGGAACCCAAGAAAGCCGCCTTTCAAGTCGTCGTCGCCCAGTTCGAGAAGTTCTTGGACGAGGCCGCCGTAACCGAGGACGAGATCAAAGAGCATTACGAAAAGTTCAAAGACACACGCTACTTGTGGGACCAATACGCGCTGTCCGACGAAGACGACGAGTCTACGCCGGACGAGGAGAAAAAGCCTTCGGAGTCGGACGAGAAGGAACCAGCCGAGAAGCCGGCCGACGACGGCGCCGACAAAGCGAAAACCGACGAGGCCACCGACGGCGAACAGAAGCCGACGGACGAACAAGGCGGCGACAAGAAAGCGGGCGAGAACAAAAAGCCGCAATCGTCGCTATGGCGTGCAAAGCGTCACGTTGCCGAATTACTCGCTGGTCCGACGGCGGCAGTTGCCGGCCTGCTGGCCGCCGATGAAGAAGAGCCGTCCGCCGATACCAAGCCAAGCCCGGATGTCGAGCAGCCCGCCGCATCGCCCCACGACACCGGCAAACCGGCCGGGTCCGACAAGGACGGCGCCGCCGCCATGTCGCCCGATGAGCCGACGGTCGGCAAAAAGCCCAAGACCACGAAGCGCCCAGCCGTGGCACCGCCGATCACCGACGAGTACCTGCTGCGGCGAGACATCCGTCAGGGACCGCATCCCAAACACGCGCCGCTGTGGAAGGTCGAGAACGAGATCCGCAAAGAGCTGGCCCGCGAGAAGGCGAACCAGAAGATCGACGCGGCGCTGCAAGTCGTGCGCGACAAAATGCGCAAGTTCAGCCGCCACCTCGACGCCGATGAGGCCGAAACCAAGATGCCCGGCCTCGATAAGCTTGCCGAGGCCCAAGGGCTGACGGAAATGCAGACGGGCATGCTCACCCAGCGCGAGTTCAAGGAGAAGTATCCCGATCTGGCCGAAGCGCGGGGCGATCAGGGGAGCGCGGCCTTCTTGTTTATCGCCTATCGGGCCATGGCGAAGTTCCAAAGCACCACGGTGCAGGACGTGGAGGCGAACCGTTACTTGGTGTGGAAGACGGAAGAGGTCGATGCGTACGTGCCGGAGTTCGCCGACGTGCGCTCGAAAGTTCTCCGCGCCTGGAAGATGACGAAGGCCCGCGATCTGGCCGTGGCCAAGGCCAAGAAACTGGCCGAGGAGGCCAACAAGGCCGGCAAGCCGCTGAAGGATCTGTTGGCCGACCGCGCGGGGCTGACGGTCGCCGAGACGCCGGCCTTCTCCTGGCTGACGCGCGGCAGCGCCAACGCCGACAACCGGTCGCCGCTCAGGATCAGCGAAGTCGAAGGCGTCGAGGCGCCGGGCGCCGATTTCATGCGCGAGGTGTTCAGCCTCAGCGTGGGTTCGGCCGGCGAGGCGATGAACCAGCCGCAGACCGCGGCCTATGTGGTGCGCGTCGTCAGCGTCGAGCCCGCTCGCGAAGTTCTCAGGGCGGGCTTTCTGGCCGATCCCTTTCCGCTTTACAACGAGGTGGCGCAGGAAGACCAGGCGGAGGTACAGAGAGCCTGGATCAAGGGAATCGAGGCCGAGGCCCATCTGGCCTGGAAAGACACCGACGGCCGGCGCCGGCAAGAGTAAGGCGGGGAGAAGGAGCCGCGCAAAAAGACCATTGAAGTGTTTACCGGCAAAGACGCTTCAACCCTGCTCGACGAAAACGCGACCCTGACCGGCGGCGACGTCCTGCCGGGGTTTTCCCTCCCCTTGAAGCCGCTCTTCGTCAAGCCCAAGAAGAAATAGGGCGGAACCCCGTGTTAATCGCGGTTCAAAAGGCGCCACTTTCGCTGCCGGGCGACGGCGGCAAGTTGCCCTGGCCCCGCCCCGCTGCTAAGCTGGAAGCATTACGCCCCTGAACGATGACTTGATACGCCGCCAGCGATGTCCGGAGCAATCCCGCCGCGGTGGGCCGATCCGGCATGATGTATTTTCCCGATTTCGACGCTTTCCGCCGCATCGCGCGGGGCGTGCAGCTTGTGCCGGTCTATCGGCAGCTCGCCGGCGATATGCTCACGCCCGTGACCGCCTTTCGCAAGCTCGACAGCGGCAGTTGCGCCTGCCTGTTCGAAAGCGTGATCGGCGGCGAAAAAGTGGGCCGCTACAGCTTTCTGGCCGGCGATCCCTTTCTGTTGATCGAGGCCTGGGGGCGGCGCGTCGTCGTCACGGCGCCGAATGCCGCCGGTCCCGCGCGTGTCGAGGAGTTCGAATCGGCCGATCCGCTGGAAGAGCTGCGGCGGCGGATCGCGTCGGTGAGAGCGGCCACGCTAGCCGAATTGCCGCCCTTCTGCGGTGGCGCGGTCGGCTACGCCGGCTACGACACGGTGCGCTACACCGAGCACTTGCCGCATCCGCCGGCCGACGACCGCCAGTTGCCCGACCTGGCCTTCGCCTTTTTCGATCACATGGTGGTCTTCGACAACGTGCGCAAGACGATGCTGGTGGTGGCGATGGCCCGCGTCAGTGGCGACGATGCCGCCTTGGCCGACGAATATGCCGCGGGCTGCGAGCGGGTCGACCGGCTGGTGGCGCGGCTGGCGGCGGTCGAAGGCAAGCTGTGCCTGGCCGACATCGACCTGGGGGGCGAGCCGCACGTCCAATATCAGTCGAACTTCGACCGGCCGAGCTTCGAGCGGGCGGTCGAAAAGTGCCTGGAGTATATTCGGGCCGGCGACATCTTTCAGGTGGTGCTCAGCCAGCGGCTGGAGATCTCCGTCGCAGCCCCGCCATTCGAGATTTATCGCACGCTGAGGGTGGTCAATCCCAGTCCGTTCATGTTCTACTTGCGGCTGCCGCAGACCACGTTGGTGGGCAGCTCGCCCGAAATCCTGGTGCGCGTGGTGGATGGCCAAGTGACGGTGCGGCCCTTGGCGGGCACGCGCCAACGCGGCAAAACCGAGGAAGAAGATCGCCGCTTGGCGAAAGAATTGCTCGCCGATCCCAAGGAGCGTGCCGAACACGTAATGCTGGTCGACTTGGGCCGCAACGACGTGGGGCGTGTGGCCCGCTACGGATCGGTCGAGCTGACCGACGTGATGACGATCGAACGCTATAGCCACGTGATGCATATCACGTCGAATGTGACGGGGCAGTTGGCCGAGGGGCGCGACGCCTTCGATGCTTTGCGGGCCTGTCTGCCGGCGGGCACGGTGTCGGGCGCGCCCAAGGTGCGGGCCATGCAGATCATCGACGAACTGGAGCCGCACCGCCGCGGACCCTACGCCGGGGCGGTCGGTTACTTCGATTTCAGCGGAAACATGGACACCTGCATCGCCCTGCGAACGATGGTGCTCAAGGGCGAGCGGGCGTATGTGCAAGCCGGGGCGGGCATCGTGGCCGACAGCCTGCCGGCCAGCGAATATCAAGAAACGTTGAACAAGGCCCGCGGCCTGCTGAAAGCCATCGAAATCACGCAGCGGCGCGTGGCCGACGAATCCTAACCCTTATCAGAAGAGGACTGCTCTCATGAGATTGTTTCTGTTTTCATGTTTCATGCTGGCGATGGCCGGGGCCTTTGCCTTCGCCGCGGATCCGCCGCAGAAGAAAAACGTCACCGCGCCGGCCGCCGCCAAGCCAGCGCGCGACGCGGCTGACGCGCAGCCGGCCGACAATGACGACGCCGACGCAGACCAGGACGAAAAGCCGGCGCCGAAGAAGAAGGGCACTGGCCTGAAGCTGACCACGGCCGACGAGGCCCGGTTACTCAAGGCGCTCAGCTATATGCAGGGCTATGAACTGGGCAAGCAAGTCGCTCAGTTTAGCGACATCGGGATCGATCTCGACGAGGAGATCGTGTTAGCCGCTTTCAAAGACGCTATGGAAGGCAAAGAGCCCACGATGAGCGAAAAGGACCGCACGGACGCCATGCCCGAGATTCAAAAGCTGGTCCAGGAAAAGCGCACTGCCAAGCTGCGCGAGCTGGGTGCCAAGAACAAAGAAGAAGGCAAGGCCTTTCTGGCACAGAACAAGAAGAAAGAGGGCGTGAAGACGTTGCCCAGCGGGCTGCAATACAAAGTGTTGAAAAGCGGCAAAGGCGAAACGCCCAAAAAAACCGACACCGTGAAGGCGCACTACAAGGGAACGCTCCTCAACGGAAACGAATTCGACAGCTCCTACCGCCGCGGTCAGCCGGCTTCGTTCCCCGTGAACCGCGTGATTCCGGGTTGGACCGAAGCACTGCAATTAATGAAGGTGGGCGACAAATGGCAACTCTTTATTCCCTCCGGGCTGGCTTATGGTGAGCAGGGTGCCGGCAACGGCGGCATCCCGCCCAACGCCACGCTCGTGTTCGAAGTGGAGTTGCTGGGCGTCGAGAAAGGAAACCCCTCGCTGCCGACGCTCAAATAGTCCCACCCGACAGAATCCGAATCCACGCTATTCGCGCCAGGCCGACCGCAAAAAGCGAATCCAGTTGTCGTGCATGACTGCCTCGACGTCGGACTCGCGGTAGCCGCGGTGGCGCAACAGGTCGGGCACGCGCGCGAGGTCGGCGATCGTGTCGAGATCGAACGGAGACTGCTCGCGGCCAAAACCGCCGTCCAGGTCGGTGCCGATCGCCGCGTGCTGCGCATTGCCCGCCAACTGGCAGACGTGGTCGATATGATCGACGATATGTTCCAGCTTGACGCCCGCCTCTTCGGGCAAGGTCTTGCCGCGAATCCAGTCGGGCACCATCATCCAGGCGTCGAGCGCCGCGCCGATCACCGCGCCCCGGGCCACGAGGGCCTTGATCTGTTGGTCGCTGAACTGCCGCTCTTCCGGCACCAGCGACCGGCAATTGGAATGACTGGCCCAGACCGGCCCCTGAAAATGATCGAGCGCTTCCCAAAAGCTGACGTCGCAAAGGTGCGTGGCATCCAGGATGATGCCCAGGCGGTCCATTTCGGCGAGCAGTTCGCGGCCGGCCGCGCCGAGGCCGCCCGACGAATGCGTGCCAAAAGCATAAGTGCCCGGCCCGTAGTGCGCGGGCCCGACGGCTCTCAGGCCTTGGGCATAGGAGCGTTCGAGCCTGGCGGGCGTGAGGATGGAATCGGCCCCTTCCAGGCTCAGCACGTAACCGATCGGCGTCCGGTCCGGCGGTGTGTCTTGCCAGAGGGCCACGTGCCGGTCGAGCGATCGCCGGTCGGCGATTTGCACCATTTCGCCTTGCTCTTCCATGGCGCGATACCAGGCGAGTTGTCCTTGGGTCTGGGCCCAGGCGATTTCCGGGCTATGCCAGCCGGGCAACGGATTGTCGGGTTTGACATGGCGGGCGATAAGCGTGGCCACGCACAGGCCGACCTGGCCCCTTCGCATGTCCGGCAGCGAGACGGTGCCTCGGCCGCGGTCGACCTTGTCGGTGTGACCGGCCTCGCGCCGGCGAATTTCGCTCACCGGCCGCGTCAGGTCGCGGTTCCACTCCAGGGCATTCATGCTCAGGTCGAGATGGGCATCGAAGATCAGCATGGCTATCGGCCGGTTGAGTATGAGGCGGGCATTCGTATCAAGTTAAGCGGTGCGCCGCAAGCTTCGCAAGGGCCGGCGATACGGTAGTTTGCCAAAGGGCATTTGTGTTAAGATGCGATGTTTGTACCGACTTGTCCCGTTCTGGTGATCTTTCTGGATAAATAGAATCATCCAAGTTTGCCGGTTGTGCCGCCGATACAAGCTTTGCTGGATATTCCGCCCGCGCTGCGCATGAAGCGTGCTGCCGGGCAAAATGCAAAGCGGACCAGGGTTGCAAATCGATGAACCGCCGACTTCGCGCACGTGTGGCACTTGTCACCTGCATCGCCACGCTCGCCACGGGCTGCACTCCCAGCAAGCCCGTCTACTTGTTCAACGACAAAGACATGTCGCATTACCGCGGCATGGCGACCCAGATCGAGTATCCGGATGTGGAAACCGACCGCATCGACGACGTGGCGAACGCCAAGGATCCGCTCACCTTGAGCAATCCGGAAGTCCACGAAATCTGGGATGTCACGCTGGAAGAGGCGATGCGGACGGCCCTGGCGAACAGCAAGGTGCTGCGCAATTTGGGCGGTTTGCTGTTCACGCCCGGTTTGCCGGCATCCAACCAGACGATCGCTCCCACCGGCATCCTGTTGCAGACCCAGGGCCAAAGTACCGGGGCCAGCCTGGGAACGAGTCAAACCAGCCAGACGATCTACAATCCGGCGATGCAGGAGACCAACACCGGCAACGGCGTGGAAGCGGCCCTCAGCGAGTTCGACGCCTATCTCGATTCGCAGATGTACTGGCAGCACAACAATTTTCCGCAGAACCAGCACTTCACCGGCTTTCAGCCGATCGTCTTCGAGCAGAACTACGCCCAGCAACAAGCGGAAATCGGCAAAGTGACCGCCACCGGCGATCGCGTCTTCTTCCGAGAATTGACGAATTACAATGCCAACAACAGCGCGGCGAACCTCTACCATCAGGCATACACGCCGGCTGTCGAAATGGAGTTTCGCCATCCGTTGCTGCAAGGCTCCGGCGTGGAATTCAACCGCATCGCCGGGCCGAACAGCAACGTCGGCTTGTTTGCCGGCCAAGCCACGACCGGGCCGGTGCTGAACCCCAACAGCCTGCCCGGCACCTACAACGGCGTCGTGCTGGCCCGCTTGAACGTCGATATCACGCTGGCCGATTTCGAGGCCGGCGTGCGGGGCATGGTCAGCGACGTGGAGCGTGCTTATTGGGACCTTTATTACAACTACCGCAACCTGAATGCCGTACAGGCCGGCCGCGACAGCGCGTTGCAGACCTGGCGCAAAGTCCACGCACTCTATCGCACGGGCACCAAAGGCGGCGAAGCCGAGAAGGAGGCCCAAGCTCGCGAGCAGTACTTCCTGTTCCGCGCCCAGGTGGAGAACACGTTGGGCTTGCTCTACACGGCCGAAAGCCGGTTGCGCTACATGATGGGCCTGGCTCCCACGGACGGCCGGCTGATTCGCCCCTCCGACGACCCCACCACGGCGGAAGTCCGCTTCGATTGGAACGCCGTGCTGACCGAAGGCCTGACGCGCAGCGTCGAACTGCGGCGGCAGCGGTTCGTGGTCAAGCAAAACGAGCTGAAACTGATCGCGTCGCGTAACTATCTGATGCCCCGCCTGGACGCTCAGGCCCTGTACCATTGGGGCGGGTTCGGCAACGACCTGGTCAATTACAACGGTGTCTCTTTCAACCCCGCCACGGCCTTGCCCCACTCCGGCGCCTGGAACACGCTTTGGAACGGCAACTATCAGAATTGGCAGCTTGGTTTGAATTTCACCATGCCCATCGGCTTTCGCCTGGCGATGTCGGGCGTGCGCAACGCCGAGCTGGTGCTGGCGCAATCGCGGGCCTTTTTGCAAGACCAGGAGCTCGAACTCTCGCACGTGCTGACCAACTCCATTCGCGATCTGGACCGCAACTATCAGGTCAGCCGCACCACCTTCAATCGTCGCGTGGCGGCGGCCAAGCAAGTGGAGGCGGTCAAGGCATCTTACGACGTGGGCACGGCGACGCTCGATATGCTGCTCGACGCGCAGCGCCGCCTGGCCGATGCCGAGATCGCCTACTACCGGGCGTTGATCGATTACAACGTGGCCATTCTCCAGGTCCACTACCGCAAGAACTCGCTGTTGGAATACGACGGCGTCTATCTGGCCGAGGGTCCGTGGCCGGCGAAGGCCTACTTCGACGCCCGCAAACGGGCCCGCGAGCGCGACTCGGCCCACTATATCAACTATGGCTTCACGCGGCCCAACGTGGCGACGCGGGGCGCCATGCCGCAGTTCATGGACCAACCCGGGCAGCTCTTCGCGTCGGAGTCGAGTTCACCGGCGGCGACTCCGCCCGGGGGCCAGGAAACGCCGCCCGACGGTTCGCCGGCCAACGAGCCGGGCAACCTGCCCATGCCCGACGGCGACAACCCCGACGGACAAGGCGAGGACTTGCCGTCGCCCAGCGATACCGCTCCCCTGCCGGAGGCGGATGACCAGGGCGCGATCGGGCCGTCCGACGATGCCTCCGACCTGGAAGCGCCGGAGCCGCCGGAGCCGGGTGACGCGGCGATGTCGGACCCCGGCCCGCTCGACGATGAGCCACTCGACGATGAGCTGCTTGGCAATGATCCGCCGAGCGAAGAGTCGCAGGTTCCCGCCACCGTGCAGCTCGTGCCGGCGGATGGCGGTTGGCGAAGCGGCCGTAAGCTGCGATGATCGGCGGCATGGCGCGCAGACCCAAAAAACCCTCTCCAGACCGGCCGGCTGCGAGCAAACCGACCGCGCGGCAGGCAACGACTCCCCAAGCTGCGCCGATTTCCGTGCGCATCATTGGTGGTTCGCTCCGCGGACGGCGGCTGGAATGCACGGGCGACCCGCGGACGCGGCCGATGAAAGACCGCGTTCGCGAGGCGGTCTTTAACCTGTTGGGCGACGTGTCGGGTTCGACGGCCATCGATCTGTTTGCCGGAACCGGGGCGCTTGGTTTCGAGGCCCTCAGCCGCGGTGCCAAGGCGGCGGTGTTCTTTGAGCAACATTTTCCAACGGCCGACGTCATTCGCCGCAACGCCGCGACGCTGGGCGTGGCCGGGGCCTGCGCCGTGCTGCCGGCCGACACCTTCGTCTGGTTCCGTCGCCCGGACCGTTTGATCGAGCTGGCCCATGCCGGACCTTGGGTCGTGTTTTGCTCTCCGCCCTACGAGTTTTATGTGAGCCGCCGCGATGAATTACTGCATGTCGTGAGGCAGTTGTGGGAGGCTGCCCCGCTGGACAGCGTGTTGGTGGTCGAGGCCGACGAGCGGTTCGATTTCGCGCTGCTGCCAGACGCGGGCCTGTGGGACGTTCGGAACTACCCGCCGGCCCAGGTCGGGCTGGCCTGGAAGGGTTACACTTCGCGCGGACATGAATGAGACGTTTTGCCGCGAGGAAAAGCGGTGGCTGGGGCAGAGCTTGGCCAGATAGCGGCTGGCGCCCTTCAAAAGCTTGACGGCCAAGCGA